>Ga0214923_10002608_pt1 | contig 23700 bp, 35 predicted proteins | sample LL1510_MetaG_FD_177993 | JGI IMG/M metagenome (GOLD analysis project Ga0214923, IMG submission 177993) | Freshwater microbial communities from Lake Lanier, Atlanta, Georgia, United States - LL-1510 | ecosystem: Environmental > Aquatic > Freshwater > Lake | place: USA: Georgia | collected...
ACAGATTCAGGAAGTGAAAATGAAGGTCGTTCAGATGCTGCTGAAAATTTAGAATATATATCTTTAATGTTTATTCTTCCTCCTGGACGATATTTAACACGTGGAACCATGGTAGCTTCTTCAGACCCACCATCAGGTGTTACAAGAAACACGGTATCACTTTTATGTACAAATGGGAGCGTAATGATGATAAGAGATTCAGCATTTGATAGTCCACATGGTCGTGTTCCGAACATGATACATGCTACCCCTCGTCCTACAATTATTGATAGAACGACAAGATTTGATGCGGATGAAAGACAAGGAAATACATTATCACGATTGCCTTTTGTTGAATATAGACCTCCAATAGCAGATAGACTATCAGGAGAAGTTGTTGGCCATATAAATGCAGGCGGACAACGAGCATTTATAAGAAGTCATTTTATTATGGCCCCAAGAAATCCAGCTATTTATAGTGATACGATGCATCGTTTAATAATAAGGACGGATGGTGTCATAGGTACAAGTAGTAATGATGATGGCACTTATACGAGTATAACTGTGGCGAGTATAAATGAATTAGATGCTGTATTAAATCCACATAACCCAAATGGAGTAAACGAGTTTGCAATTGGAGGTAAATATAGTAGAAAAAAAAATAAAAACATCAGAAAAACGCGTAAAGGAGGAGGATATGAAGAATTTAAACCGGAGGAACAGGAGAAATTGATGGAACTACTGAAGAAACCGGTAAGTCTTGTATGTAAACGAGAAGATTTTGTCTTATATTGTAAAAATTTAACGGGAGCTAGTATTAGTTTTGATTCAATAGAAAAAAAAATGAAATAAAATAAAAACATGGATGCGTAAAAACATGGCAATTTCATTTACCGACATTGCAAAGGCAATGAATGTAAATCCTCGGTTTGAATACAGATACGATACACATTTGGTACAAGATCTTACACGCGACATTGAGTTGTTGCGTGCAGGACAAGATGTAACCTATACACCTTATACAGGTTCAAATCTTGCCTTTTATTTAAATTTGTTGTATCTGCGATCCAACCATTACACACAAGATTTGCTTCACTTTATTCAACATGTAGTGGGGCTTCATTGGTACCAACAACCGGCGACTGAAATTATCATTTTGCTTGAAGTATGGGTGGTTAAAGAAATGGAGCGATCTAGGCTTCGTTTGTTGGAAGAACAATATGAAAATGTGATTCGTGCCATGATTAGTTAAACCAATAAAACTATATTAATATAAAAACATACCATATACATGAAATTTTTTATTCTCATGACAATGGGGTCTGTTTTTTCTCTGTCAAATTTATGCAAAAACTGCAAACATTTTATTAAACCTACCGGTAAAAAAGTTGGCAAATGTTCATTATTTCTGGTGGATGAACAATATTTAGATTGCATTCGTTCAAGAAAGAATGATTACATGTGTGGAGAAAAAGGACGTTATTATGAATCAAATCCATTTTTGTTTTTAGATTCAGTACATCATCCAGTTCATGATCATTCAATTCATGATCATCCAGTGGTTCATGATCATCCAATTCATGATCATTCAATTCATGATCATTCAGTGGTTCATGATCATTCAATAGATCATTTTTTATAGTTTGTTGAACATGTAAAAAATGCTCCTTAATTTATCGGGTTCTTTTACGAGATTTACGAGATTTACGAGATTTACGAGATTTACGAGATTTACGTTTATATCCTCCAACGGATGTACCAGATCTTTCCCATTGCACAATTGGCGAGATGCGTGGTGTACTAGGTGAAGAAGGAGATGAAGGAGGCGGAGGAGGAGCAGACATATCTGTCATTACAGGTCTTACTTCAAGTGGTAAATCGCCTTGAACTTTTTTTGGATTGTAAATTTTTGACGACGTCATACTATTATATTATATTTAAAATTGAAATGAAACAATTATTGTTTTTATAAACACCATGCACATTTCTCCAGTTTTCATTGATGGCGTACAATTTGATGAATGTCATGTATTGAAAGTTGGAAAACAATATGTGGTTTACCATCGCAACATTCACAAGGGAACTGGTGGGGAATACTTTTACGGAATGTACAATGGGAATTATTGTGGTCAACACGAATTCATCAAATGCAGGGTTTATACAAATGCTCTAGCAGGAACATTGAAACGTACGGATATTGTTAAACCCGTCATACAGATTGATAGTGAATTTATTTTCCGTAAAAGTTCTATCTAAAAAAATGAAACGAAAAAATACATCTTTTTTTTAAAAGATGGATTTGAAAGAACTCTCCGAGTTTTATGATGCGTCAACTATGGATTTTGATGAATTTATAAGTATGTATTACGCACCTAAAATAGATATTAAACAAGAACAAGATGCAGAATATTTAAAATCGGAACAATTAGATCGTGAAAAGAAACTCCGCCGAGAACCCAATCCTACAAAGGAACCCAATCCTACAAAGGATCCCAATCCTACAAAGGATCCCAATCCTACAAAGGAACCCCCCGAAGATCCAAAACCTACATTAAAGGAATTGCGTGAATTGAGAGTAAAACATTTAGAAAAATAACTTTATGTTTCTATTAACATAATTCCAACAATTGCCATTAACATTCCAACTCCTTTTTTTATGGTAAAAGCAGAATCTTTGAATACAAAAAAACTTAACCCACTAAGTATAATCAGCGGAATTATTGTTGCAAAAATAGAAACTGTAACAAGACTAAATTTTCGTGAATATGCCATCAATAAAAGTGGTACTAATGCTATTATAGTTGCATACGATAATAGATAATAAATGTATTTATGAGTAATTATATATAATTTTGGAATTAATACACTTGAACATGCAAATATGGTGACTAACAACATCAATACAAAATCATCCATATATTTACTTATCTTTTTTTGCTAACATGGCTCGGCTATAATCCGTATATCCGTTTTCAATATCACTATATCCTGGAAGTTGAACCACCGTAAGAGGTGTCAATACATACCATTGATCGCGTTGTTGCAATCGTTTCCAATAGATGTCAATGGCGTACAATGATTTAATTGGTAATTTAGTGAATAGAGCCAGAGATTCTTGATAATTGTTTAACAGTGTATCATAATAGTGTTGTTTTACAATGTATCCAGTTGTGGTTTGTGCATTGAATACCCGAGCATGATGTTCATCTATCTGTTCAAAGGGAGGTGCCATGTTTGTTCCTAATAAAAGTACGTCCCAATGTTGATTCATCACATGAGAAAGTGATTTGTTAAATACTTCTAGGTTCGTAAACGTAATGTCATCTTCCATGACACAAACGCTTTCCCATTGATGTAATTTTGCATGTTCAATGCATTGGATATGACTCATCATACAGCCAAGAGCACCCTGTTTATGAAGAACAGCAGGCATACGTGTTCCGGTGAGTCCAAGTAAGGATAATTGTCGTTCTACATGTTCTTTACGATCGGTACGATGGTTCAAATTAATGTAAAGAATATGATCCATAAATAATCTTTTGTGTTTTATATTAAACTTGATTTATAGATTAATTATGGAAATATCTCAACGTATAATAGAAAAGGTATTAAACTTAAACATAGTTTATTATTATAAATGGGTATACCGAGTTATTTTTCATACATCATAAGAAAGTATCCTTCCATTGTATCCAAATTTGGACATACGATTGATAATTTTTATTTGGATAGCAATTCTATCATTTATGACATGGTATCCAAAATGGATAAAAATTGTCCTACGTTTGAAACCACGTTGATGATCAATGTATGTAACAAAATTGATGAATATTTATCCATTGTTCAACCTAAAAATGTATTCATTGCGTTTGATGGTATTCCACCCATGGCCAAGATTAAACAACAACGTGATCGTAGATACAAAAGCTGGATTCTTCAAAACATGTCTAAAAAGTCAGAGTGGAATACCATTCAGATTACCCCAGGAACGACGTTCATGAATCAACTGAATGCACATTTAAAAAATCACTTTAAATCGTACCATAAAAAGTATGATTTTTTTAAATTATCAACGAGTGAAGAATATGGAGAAGGAGAGCATAAACTCTTTGAACACATACGCAATCATCCACACAACACAACAAAAACATTAATTTATGGATTGGATTCAGATTTAATCGTGTTGAGTTTACACCATTTACAGTATGGAGATATAAAATTATTGCGCGAATCTCCTGCATTTATGATGATGGGAGATGATTTGCATGTATTGGATGTACCTACCTTGGCCGATGGAATCAAAGAAATTGTGGGGGAAGATAGATTATCGGATTATACGTTCATGACGTTTCTTCTAGGAAATGATTTTATGCCACATTTTCCAGCACTTAATTTACGAACACGAGGGTTTGATACGTTGTTGCATACGTACAATGCGTGTATTTTACCGTATGAAACGTTAGTAAGTGGAGATAAAATTCATTGGGACATGGTTCAAAAATTAATCCATGGATTGGCAGAACGTGAACATTCGTTGATTACTTCAGAATATCATAGTCGCAATCGTTTTATCGCAGATACGTCCACGGAAGAAGCCAGCATGAACAATACACCGATGATCAAACGAGAAAAGGAATTGTTTATCTGTCCTATACGAACTGGATGGGAAAATAGATATTATAATACGTTGTTGAAAACGGCAAATCTTCCCCTTATATGCAAACATTATACCGACATGTTAGAATGGAACATGACGTATTATACCACAGGATGTGTCAATTGGCAAATTTATTATCCGTATATGTATCCGCCTTTGTTAAACGATTTAAAGCATCATTTACCCAAAACATCTCAATTAACACAGGATGATTCACGTATGAATGAAGTAGATGTACTTCGCTATGTGTTGCCAACCACCTATCATTCATTCATACCCAATGAACAATCTAAGGAAGAATTGGTTCCTACGTTAGAATGGTCCTATTGCAGGTACATATGGGAAAGTCATGTATGTTTTGTTTAATTTTTTTAGTTTTACCCCCTTTAAGTTGTGCTACAAATGTAGTTACATTGCCTGTACTTGAAATTGAACCCACACTACGTGGTTGTAAAAATGAAATCTATACATCTTTAAATCAACGTTTATTCAATTAAAATTAATTTTATATAAATATATTATATGCAGCAGGAAGTTCTATATGGTAGACTTAAAGTTCCATATGGTACACTTGAAGTAGGAAAAAAATATCGTATTCATAAAAATGGTGAATCACCGTCTAAAGATATAATTGGAACATTTAGCAGAATAATAGATTTTAATGGAGACATAAGAGCTGATTTTAATAATATAATTGAACCAAATCATGGGACAAAAACACTAGCAGATGGATCTTATCCTCACATTAGACAACCCGAAAATATTTTACGTAGGTTTCCTGTTGCTACAACAACTTTTTATGAAACAGCGGCTAATATGGATGTACAAAGAGTAGTAGCAAGTGCGACAAATCATCTTGTTCAAACTCCGTTAATTAGAAAATATTTTGGTGGTAAAAGAACAAAACGTCGCAAATCACGCAGAATGATAAAAAAATAAATTAACGTGAAGAAAACAAATTTTATAATCCAACTAAACGTTTACCTAATTCAGTGAGAGTAGGTTCAGGAAGAGGAGATGTTTCATAAACTTCTCCTCCATAGGTACGCGGTTCTTTTCCAAATAATTTTGCTTTATGTGGCCAATGTGATGTCATTCGTTTGTCGGTAAACGCGTCTATCCGTTTTTGTAATATTTTATCAGAGGCCATATTGCGAGGAATATAGCATAAATAAGCAACACATCTAAAATTAGGTTTACTGCGATTTTTTAGAGGTTCAACACCGCAATGTACAGTACGACTATCCCAGAGTACCATAGATCCTCGTGGACATTCAATTCGTATTTCTTCACATCCTTTTTCCAAGTAAGCATCTAGATGTTCTTGTTCCAACTTGAACCAGTCACTTGTATCCGTCAACGAAAAACGGTCCGCCATTTCTTTGTGATACAAATGACTTTTAGATAAAACTGCTAGTGTTGCGTCACCGGGTCTCACTTCATACCCAGTGACCCAACTTTGTACACATTCAAACTCATTGCGTGTATAACTCTGGTCTACGTGATACCATGTATTACGAAAACTTCCGCGTCCAGTCACTTCATGGGGCATGTGAAACGATGCACCGTCAAAACTGCAAATTAAATCTTCCGGTGGACATTTCCATAGTTGTGAAAATACATTCACACATGCAGTATTTTGGCGTACATTCCATATGAACGGAGCATGACCAATTCCGTGATTTTGATGTAGCATGGAGTGTTTGGGGTACAATTTTAGCATTTCTACCCATGAAGATTGATGATTTCGGTCTACAGGGGTGTCCCATTTTTGTGTAAGACATTCTAGTGTTTCCCACATACCAAGTTGCATATCAATCGCTTCTTTTGTAGTCAATACATGGGGTACAATTGCAAACCCATTTTGTTCAAGTTCCTGCTTTACGCACTCCATTTTTTTAATTTATTTTTTGTATCCTTATTTCAATTTTTTTGGCAATGTGTTTCGCTTATATTTACGCGTTTTACGTTTTAATTCATAGTCTCTTTTCACATTAAAATATTTTTGTTGATCCTTAAATCTATCTAACGTATAATAATTATGTGAATCTTGACCATTCCCACGTTTCATTTTTACATTTGTATAATATTCTAAGGACATGGTTTGATAATGATTAATATGTAAGTTTTGTTGTGACATGTTGTACAAATTGATATTTGCTTTTGAAAAATCTGAAAAATATAATTTTTGGGCATTTAATTTAGAACAATGATTTTCTAATTGTTTTAGATGTTTAGTTTTAATTAAAGATTTACAATATCCAATCAAGTTATTTTTATGTTTTACAGTTTTTACATAAGATTTGATATCTTCTCGCATCGTAAATGAAGAAACGATATGTTTTGGTTGTTTTACAAGATGATTGTTTCCAAAATTTTTCCAGGGTAACAAGATGGTTTCAATATGTTTTGGTATGTGATGGATGTAATCCAATATAGTTTTATATTGATTCCTGCTATAAATGTATTCATCTACATCACATATAATAATCCATTCACTTTCTTTTTTTACACGATTTAAAAAATGTTTATTCATTAATGTATTTTGAGTTTCTTTTGTACGATCACTATCTACAATGAGTGTAATTTTTTCATTATATTTATTTAGTATATTTATATAATGATCCGTACTTCCATTATCTATTAAATAAAAATGTTGGATTCCTTCAGAAATATAATGTTCTATCCATTCATTCATGATCATGCTTTCATTTTTGAACATGGAAATAATAGAAATGGTATATTTATAATTGTCCATATATATTAAACATATTATTTATTGAATCATGAAAGATTTAAACACATGTACTTATATTTTATATGGTGAAGTTAATTAGTCATTCACAATCAGATTCGCAAAGCATACAAGATTTAGTGGCATACTGTGCACGCGTTTCTAATCCTGCAAATCAACAAAATACGGAAACCAATGAAAAATTAATTCGGTACCTCATTAAAAATCATCATTGGTCACCGTTAGAAATGGTAAGCATTTGTCTTGAAATAGAAACAACACGGGACATTGCAAGACAAATATTGCGTCATCGTTCTTTTTCATTTCAAGAATTTTCACAACGATACGCGATTGCAGATTTAGGATTTAGTCCTAGAGAAGCAAGAGTTCAAGATCCTAAAAATAGACAAAACAGTATGGAGGTAGACAATGATGCATTACAACAGGATTGGAAAGAACAACAAGATCGTGTCATTGAAGCCTCACAACAAGCATACAAATGGGCCATTGATCATGGCATTGCCAAAGAACAGGCACGTGCTGTATTACCCGAAGGAAACACCATGTCGCGAATGTACATGAACGGAACGTTGCGTTCATGGGTTCATTACATTCAATTAAGAAGTGGAAATGGAACACAAAAGGAACATAGGGAAGTTGCTCTTGCCTGTGCGGATGCAATTGAACCCATTTTTCCTATGATTAAAGAATTTATTAGTGACATTAGATGCACGCTTTTTTAATTTACTAAAAATATTATCATAATGTATGAGAACGTTTACGGCAAAGTTACCAGTGACAAGTACTGCGGACCAAGTACGACAAATGAATGCAACTCGTACAGCACAAAATAATCTTGCTAAAAGTGGCGGAGGAACAACGGTTCCTCAATTCAGAACATCCACCACAACCAATACCGCTATTCAAAAAATGGCATCCCATCAATTAGCCATGGATCAAAATAACAAATATAATGGATGTGTAGGTAAAGCAGCAGGATCATGCGGTGGTGGTAAACGAAAACGTCGGACTCGGAGAAAGTATAAGATGAAAAAGAAGTAACATGATGATAAAATAAATGTATGGATTATAAAAAACTGGATCTATGTCTATGAACGTCATTGTACCTGAGATAAAAATAATGACAATCATGGATAATAATGCAGTTAGGGCAAATCGTGTAACAAAATCCATGTTATATACGAACATAAACAATTTATGTATTTATTCATATAAAAGGAATCAAAAACCATTCTTCCTCTTCCATAATCGTAGGAAGAATCGTCATTTTTATACCATTAAAAATATATTTAAATTTCAATTTTTATTTTTTACAAAGTGTTTCACTTATTTTTTCAGTTCGCGTATTTAATAAAAATTCAGTTACTTTGATTGCATTGGCATCATCATTGTAATATTTAGATAAGTTTAATAACAATGTTTTTTTATTGATGGGTTGTTTAATGGTTTTGGTTTGGCGTATTAACTTTCCATCATTGTTTAAATCAAACTGATCTATTTTTTGATCCTTCATGATTTCAATTAATTTCGCAGACATTTCTTTTTTTTGATGATTCAATTGACGAAGTTGTTTTTTTAATGCAGAGGCTTCATCGTCTAAACGAACCCATTCTTTGATGGTCTGTTTTAAATTAGATTTATCCATATAGATAAGTATAAGTTATACTTTTTAATATTAAATTGAAATTTATACTATGTAATAAGTAATAAATGATCTTGAGTGATGTTCGCATAGGAAATCTTTTGTTTGAAGATGACGATGAACTTACTTTTGGGAAAAAATGTTTAGTGAACATTGGACCTAGTAGATACATGGTAGGCATATTTCATTGTTACAATACAGAGGAATTTTGTTTTAAAGAATGTACATATTACATGAAAGAAAATGATACTATAGTTCCGTGGTTAGATCATCCTTTAAAACCGATTTCATGGGTGAATAAACAATCATTGATTTGGTGTAAATCAACTGTTGTGTAATTGAATATATATTTTTTAAAAAATATATATTCTTATGTAAATATAATATAGTATAATATATGAAAGGAGGAACTGTACGAAGATGGGGTCGTGAATGGGTTGCTATAGTTGGAATCACTGATGCCAACCCACACGGAAATCGTGCTCCACATGATTGGTATGCATGGCATGAAGTTAGAATGTATCAAATAATAGAAGAAATATTACACAATCAAGGACGTGCAGGAATAATAAGCGGATACACGGATAAAAATATAGAAAATATTTTTAACTCAATTATTGATTCAGCCGATTTATTATGGTCAAGTCAGTCATCTGATGCCTTAAGAAGAGAGTATATTCTTTGTTTACAACGTGCAATTGCTGGAAGAAAGCGTCACGGTATGGCAGTAAGAGATCGTTCTACAAAAGATCCAGAATCACATGAAGATTTTATTAAAAAAGAAGAACAAATATTAGATCGTTTACAACATTATCATGAATATAAAGCACGAGAACTTGCAGAAGAAACACGACAAAAAACACAAGATGCCGCAGCTCTAAACACTCCAGATCAAATAGAAAAAGCAAGGTATCGTAAAATTTTAATTCAATATCAACGTGGAGACGCTTCGGTGTTAGATGAACTCAATGCGTATAGAATATCACATGGTAACCCACCATTATCACTTGAACCCGTTGATACCCGTGGTCGCCGTGGTTTACCAACAACGGATCCTCAACAAGATAAACGACATTTTGCTGTTTTGAATAAAGAAGGAAATGATTTTGGATTTGATCCAGATGATTTTCCAGAAGGAGTGAATTCATATGGTTGGGGTGGTAAAAAACGTAAATCTCGCAAAAATCGTAAATTAAAAAAATATACTAAACGAACTGTGTTATATAAAAAACCAAATACATATTCAAAATGATCTGGTGTAAATCAACTGTATAAATTATAAAATTGAAATATATATATATTTTATAAAGTGTAAAAAATGTCAGAAAGTGTTTCTAGTGTAGAATTACATAAAGCTATATTTATTGCAGTTCAAAACAATGATCTTGACATGTTAAAATTAATTACAGATAAACAAAGTCATATAAGAAATCATGAATCCAAAACCTTGATCATGGTTGCAGCTGAACTTGGATTGATGGACGTCATTGATATTCTTTTACAGAAGCATGCCGATATCAACGCTGTAGATTTTTATCATGGACAAACAGCGTTGATGCTTGCCATCCTGAGTAATCAAGATACAGTATTTATACAACAACTCATTCATCGTGGTGCTGACCCCAATATATTTTCTACCGAAGAATACAATGCCATCATGTATGCAGTTCGTCAAAAAAATCTAGATATAGTATCTATCTTGATACATGAAGGATGTCTGTTCAAATACATTCATACTAGATTTAATCAATATGCATTGACCATTGCAGTAGGTCAAGAAAATCATGAAATGATAGATTTATTGTTGAGGCATGGAGCAGGAGTTAATCATGTAGCTGTTTACGGTGCATTTGAAATCATTCTATTTCGTCGTCAATTGACATCGTTAAGTATGATGTTGGAATCTGGAATAGATCCCAACATGATTTTGCATGATCATGCACCCTTACTTCATTCCATCATTAAAAAACAATGGATAGATGGATTAGCCTTACTTCTTACCTATGACGTAAATGTAAATCTTTCTTATGGTAAAGAAACACCATTGCATTGTGCGATTGATGTAAAAAGTGTAATCATCATGGACATGTTATTAAAAGCAGGTGCAGATATAAATTTTGTATCTGGAGGATACCCATATTATGGATCGCCTCTTGCGTATGCATGTAGATCAAAAGATACCATGGAAGAAGCTGATTTTCTAATGTTAAAAGGTGCTAATGTAAATCAACAAATAGATGGTAAAACCATACTTATGATTGCTATCATGTACGGAAATCATTCCATCCTTCCAAGTTTAATTTTAAATGGGGCAACTATTTCATGTACGCGTCAATTGATAGATTGTGTAGATGATATTCAATACAATTATATTCAAAGTAATAGTTCTTATTTATTAACTAGACAATTTGTATTAGATATGATAATGGCCTACGAATCAACCCCTTACAATGTATTATCTAATTTGTTTCATGTGCGTAGACTTGTTCATAGTATTTGGACAAAGTTATTGCCGTTTGAAACCAAACAAGCATTGAAAACTCTTATCCATCATAATTTAAAAGATCAGCTGGCTTGTTATACAGCATTGCATGAAGGTGAAGATGCGGTCTTAAAAAAATTTAGACATGGTGAAGAAGTGGATTTTTCACCATCTAGATTACGCGGAATTGTGCGTCCTATGGGAAATCGTCATCTTCGTAAATGGATCATTAAGTATTTAATTCATCCTAAAAAAACACGCGAATTACTTTCTACTGTGTGTGTGATTTGATTTAATTTTGGAAAATTGCGGTGAAAAAAAGTATGCATCTTCACTACATAGTTTAGGATTCATACGTGATTGATGGGTAGATAATTTTGTATGTTCACATAAAGGCACAAACCACTTTATTTTTTGGTGAATACAATCCTTGCATAAAGGATACATAGAATTAAACAAGATTAAGTTTCATGTCAATCATGGTCATTTTAGCATTGTATTCTGCTAAAGTAACAAAGATAGGTTTGCGAATATACACTTCAATGATGTATTGAACCAATAAATTAGATAAACTAATAGAAAGACTAATGGTAATGCAATTGATGATAAATTCGTTCATGGTTAAATCATGGAGTTGAATTATAATTCATTTTTTTTCTAATGGTAGAGATTGCCTTTTTGCAAATTAATCTAAACCAATATACATTCAATCCGTATAAAGGAACAAGAGGAACCCATTGCATGTAAGTTAAGGTAGGATCATAAAGTAAAGGAACAAATTCTACAATCCGTACTTTAAAAAATACAATCAAAAACATACATTGTACTAGAGTACGAGTATAACCAGTAACATAGTTGTTTAAATTTAATAATAAGGATGACCATTCCAAATTTGTAATTTTAATCAACGATTCTTCTGAATAGGGATCATAGATACTTGTATAAATAATCCATGTAGCTAATCCATGATGCAACATAAAATCTTTTTTACGAGTAAAAAATAATAAATCTACTGCAAAATAAAATGCACCAAATGAACCAATTAAAAGACGTTCTGTATATTCATAAGGACGTTGACCTTGTATTAAAAAAAGCATACAGGTAATGGTGCTCAATACATCGTTGATCATACATATATAAATTGTGTTTACTGTTTAAATTTATATATATGGATATGTTATTCCTAGAACAAGTAAACAACAACACATGGTATTTAGAATACAACACCGATAATTGTGTTCATGATAAACTTTAATTTTGACATTACATACAGGACAAAAAGGTGATCTCAATTGAGGATAACACAATCTACACATTTTATGGCCACATTCAAAAATAATAAATTTGTTTGTTTCATTAAAACAAACAAAACATTCTTCCATTTATATTACACATGAATTTAATTTTTAAATTTAAAATTCACTCCATGCTTTATAGTTAAACGGAGAAACGGTTAAATGTTTATTTAACCAATATTGAGCTTCTGGATTTACTTTCACGGGTGATGGTGCAGGAGGAAGTTTTCCATCTGGTTTTTTACCAAAACAATTGGCTCCAAGTTTTTGATGAGGTCTCATGTTATACCCACCATTAAGACCTGGTATTCCACACCTTTTTTCATCGGGCGTTCCTTGATAAGATTTCCATGTTTCTTCCTGGGTTGGATATAATGCTAATTCATTTTCAGTCCATCCATAATCACACCATTCAGCACCCTTTTTATATGCTTTTTCTAATTGACTTAATGATGCTAATTGTCCGTCGTAGGCTTTGCAAACAGCCTTAGCTTCATTATAATTAAATTTTCCTTGAATGTGAAATGTTTGAGGAGCATACATTTTTTTATCATCATTTTCATCTTGATTGGATGGTTCAACTGGTTGTTTAATCATCACATCTACATCAGGTTCATTTGATTTAAAAATGTCATTCATTACAGCAGTTAATTGAATTCCAAAAAAGTAATTGGACCCAATGATAAAAATAATAATGATGAAAAAGAGAAACATTAAAAATTCTAATGCACTATATTGATTGGTTGTAAAAATAATGCCTAATAATACAAGAAATATGGGAATTAATACATATACCGGATTCATATAATTACAAAGTTTTTTTTCTAAATATCAAACAATAAGCATCTTTTGTATTAAATTCACATTCTGAAATGGTGTTATCATCAATTTCATACCATTTATCTAATAAAATACTTGCTGTATAATGCCCTCCACGTGTTCCACCAGAATGATTCCCTATAAATAAAAGTTCATAGGTTTCGTTTAAATTTAAAATGGGTGGTATTTTGACAATGTGTTGATTTTTATGATTTAAATTGGTAAATCGTTTTAATGTAATACATAAATAAAAGGGGTACACGGAAATGTCATACCATTTAGGTACAATTTTATCATTCCAATCTACCAATTCCGGTTTAAAATAATTGATGATGCAACTTTCTAATGTACATGGTTTATCTGGAATGGGTAATTCAATACTCCAAAATTCTTCTTTTGTTTTTGTATTGTCTAAATAAGAAATCTGTTCTCCTTTAAATAAGGGACAATTAAATTCATTCAATAAATATAATAATAGTTCATGAGCATCTTGCTGTTCATTTTGTTTAAAATGAGGTAATACATGATAAATAACAGCTACAAATCTATGAGGAGTTACTAAAGTATGATTACAAATCATTATTTTTCTAAGATCATTATATTCTTTGTGTATGAGTTTATCTGATTCAGTTTGATCAAACCATGCATTCAATTCAGGTAAATGAACTAACCCTTGAACAATCGTATTGATAAAACATGTATTTCCAACATTAGTTAATCCAGTTGGCATACAATTAAATGACACGATCAATTTATATTATTTTTATAGTATATGAAATATGTATTAATTGGATGCATTGTATTTGTTCTTGCCGTTATTTATTTAAATTCGGATACGTTTAATTTAAAATGCATTGTCGCCCATTCAGATGGAAAAAAATATTGTGTACGTGATTCAGATAGATTACAAGAAAGTGTAGAGTTATTGGCAGAAGCAACTAGACGTATGACGTTTATGGTAGAATCCATGAATTCAAAACATGGCGATGATCCACGTGTTAAATTATTAGTTAAAAATTACAATCCGAATAAAATCGTAGAAACACTTCCTACCAGTGAATATACAGCCTATAGTGAAAATAAAGGAACAAAACTTGCCTTTTGTTTACGTAAATATAAGGACAAGATGAAGTTGATTGACATCAATACACTTACGTTTGTAGCACTTCATGAATTAACCCATTTAATGACTGCTTCGGTTGGTCATAAAAAAGAGTTTTGGGACAATTTTAAATTCATGTTAGAGAATGCAGTGGCAGAAGGTATTTATACACCGATAGATTATTCTAAAAAATCACAAGAATATTGTGGATTGACCATTGACAGTAACCCGTTATTTTAAGAATGTTTAGGTAATTCTTATCCCCAAAAAAATATATAATATGAATGAATATGAATCATGTTAAAGAAGGATCTACGATAATGGTTGGTGTCATATCTCTTTTAATAATGATCCTTGTGAGTTATTTTTTTAATACAGTTAAAAAATATAATGATTATGGGTTGTTCGGTATTACATTGATTTGTATCATTGGGAATATTTATTTTCTATCACCGACAGCATCTTTGGTAAGTATAATAGGAGGAAGATTTTACAACATATTTCTTGTCGGTCTTTTTGCAGCAATTGGATGCATTGTGGGTGAAATATTAACATACAACATTGGTGCAGCAACGGGAGAAATTGCGTTGAAACAAGAAAACTGGTATGAACCTGCAAAAAGTTACATGATAAAAAATGGGTTTCTTACTGTTTTTATAATTACTTCTATTCCAAATCCATTTGTCAATGTTTCTGGTCTTTTGGCAGGATCATTGAAATATAATTTTTGGGAGTTTTTGGTGGCGTCTTTTTTAGGAAACTGGGTACAATACACAATAACTGCTTTTATAGGAAGGTTAACTAAAAAAATAAAAAATTAAGTAAATAACTTGTTAAAATTTAAACAATCCTAGGTAGGTTATTTATGTTGATGTATAAATATTTACCCAAAACCATTGAAGATTTTGACATTGATCCATCCTTGTTATGTCATCATACCAATATGCTTTTGATTGGCGGAGAACAAACTGGAAAAACAACCTTATCTAACATTTTAATAAAACATTATGGTCAAGATCCGGATCATGTTTTATACATTAATAATTTAAAAGAACAGGGAATCCAATATTATAGAACGGATGTAAAAAATTTTTGTCAAACGACCATGAAACAAAAAATAGTGGTGATTGATGAATTGGATGAACTCAGTGACCAAATTCAGCAAATATTTTTAAATTACATTGATAAATATGGTCACATGGTAAAATTCATTGCTACCTGTAAAAATAAACAAAAGATCATTGAAACCATGTATTCCAAATTCATCATTGTGTTATTAAAGCCAATTCGTCTAGAGTATATTCATGAAAAATTAAATCATATCATTCAAGAAGAAAAAATTCAAATTACAGAAGATGCCCTAGATACCATCATTTCATTGTCCAATCGGCAAATGAATTCCATGTTGAATTATTTAGAACGATACAAAATTTTAAACATGGTCATTACAAAAGACTATGTGATTCAAACCCATACAAGTCATTACCATGAATTGTTTGACACCTTTACTCAACACATTTTTTTAAAAAATGCAAATGAAGGTATTCGTACGATAATTCAATTGTATTATCATGGATATTCAGTGATGGATATTTTAGACATGTATTATCATTTTATTAAAACTTCTTCCATACAAGATCGCGATAAATATTGCTTGATTAAATCTATTTGTAAATACATTATCTTTTATAATACGATTCATGAACATCAAATTGAACTTATTTTTTTTGTCAATGATTGTATTAACAAAATTTCCAATTGTTCCCACAGTTATGACATGACACATACGTTGTCATAGATTCATCGGCTGATCTAGTTTGTAACTGTGTATACGTACATTGCTTTGATTTACACTTGAAACAAGTAATGTCTGTATTAGGAACAATGTTGGTTGAAAACAACGCTTCGTCTCGTTTTTGCTTTTTAGCCAATAAGTCTTTCCATGCATCTTTGTTTAATTCTTGATGTGTCATAAAAGCAACTGTATGGGGTTCTTGTAATGATTGTATTAATTCATAGGTAAGATTCGCAAAAATAGTTTTTACTTTGGATAAATAAATTTCAACAAAATATTTATTCGTCCACTTTTTAATGATGTTGTGTTCTTTTGCATATTGAATAGAATAATTATAGATTCCGATTTCAACATCTTCACTTTTTGTAAGATCTTGAATGGTTTCATTTAATTTATCTACGATCTTTTTTCGCATACCATCTGGATCAGTAACAATCGGCATTTTATATTATTAGAATGCTTTATTTAAATCAATTTTATAAGGTTCTTCTTCTAATTCATTATCGGAAGTTGTATCATATTCAAATGTAGGTTCTTCTTCTTCTTCCGATTGAACCTCAAAATTTGTATTTTCATAAAATTCATTCCACATTTCAATGGTAAGATTGCCGGATGGATTGACCAATAAACATTTTCCAAAAAAAGTAGTTTTATTCATAGGAGGCGGAAATTCATACTTGTTTTCATTACCTGCTTTTCCAGTTGTTTTTGCATATAATTTAATTTCATGGGTCAATGTTTTCCATGTATGTTGCAATGATCCATACAATCGTATTGTTTTGCTGAGAGTAAGATCTCCAGATGGTAATATGGTAATGCTCATATACGTTAGTTATATACTTACTCTTTAATATACAATTTTTTTTTTGATTTTTTTGTTTTCTTAGTTTTTGGTGTAAATTTTAAAAACCATTCTTCATACTTTTTAGTATTTGGTTTTAACGTTTCGTGCATTTTTTGTTTTTCATCAAATAGTTCTTTAAGTCCTGTTTGAACACCATAACAATTAATATTAAATCTACGAAATATTCCTTTGGTTAATCTTCTTTTTTCTTGTAATTTAAATAAATTATTGGCCGAACATAATATACTGTTCTCATCTAAGTAATCGCGATCGGCATAAATAAAGGCTAAATAATAACTAAATAATGTATCCACAGTTCCAATTTTGATGTTGGTGTTTTGATGTTTGATGACGTTATAACTATGACAAGCAACCGGTTTAAAGATAAACGCAAATGGAACATTTTGTATATGAATGGAATAATGTTCTAAAATTAATTCACCAATCGGTTCATGTACTTTCAACACGGGTGAAAAATCTTTCAACGATTTCATTAACGCCTTGCATGTATCATCCGCATGCAAAGAAATGACACTGTATTGATACAGATGTTTGTCATATGTCCCCCCATAAAAATCATCTGCAAATGCCCCAATAAAAACAACATCCTCGCGAAGTAATGTTTTTTTCACAATAGACATGGCATCTTTACAAAAAGGAAGTGAACATTTGGTGGGAGGTAACTTTTTGCAATGGTAGTTCATGGGATAATATTTATTCAATAAATTTAAACGTTTGTACACTTTTTCCCATCGGGTAATATCTCCTTTAGGTCGTGATAATTCTAAATAACACGCTTGTTTTAAAAAATTAATCGGTGAATACATAATTCCATTTATTTTTTTTCCATGTTTACACATGGCACGATATAATTCTTCATGTAAAAACGTAATGTCAATGACGGCCAATTTATTAACATATACTTTGTAGGTTCCATGATGAACACCTGCTTTTGCTTCCACGTCAAAAAATCCTTCATCTACAAAAATTTGAGCTAGTTTTTTAGCATTTTCTAACGCATGCGGTGTAAACATGTCATAATCAGGAAATTCATACTCATATTCATAAAATTGTGCCTCTTTAGGTAACATATCATTGATGGCAGTTCCTCCATATAAAAGACCTTTTGAATCTTGAATAAACTTTTTAACAATGGTTTTAATTTTTTTAGTTTCAGCTAAATTCATAAATTCTTTTCCTTGAATTTCTTCTAATTGTTGAATGGATGCTTTTAAAATGGCAAGTTCGCATTCATCAAACGTTAAATTTTTACATGTCATACTATACACAATTATTTATTTTATTTTTTAGAAAAAATACAGGTGAATCTTGATAATTTAATTTAACTCCATAATTCACTTGATACGAGTAGTTATTTTTAACAATCGTGTTGTATTTTTGACGATGTGTATAGGTACTTCCAAAAACAGCTCCCTGTGTTTTAAACGTCGGATTGTTTGGTTTATGGATGGTTTTAAAACAAGTATCACATTCTGTTTTTTCAGGATTGGTTTCACAAAAACTAGTACCTGTAGGAGTTGCATTGAACTTTAATTTGTCTAAATAAGTATTGCCTCTACCTTTTAAATAAGAGGCATAATTTGCAAAATAGTGTTTTGTAGCAGGTGATCTAGGTTGATATAGAGCATTTGTATTATTTAAGGAAGAACTAATGGTACTACGACCACTAAAACTAATTACATTTCCATTACCCCGAATGATGGTGCTCAATGGACATAAAATAGGTTTTAATTCTCCATCTTGTGTTTTTCCTAAAAATTTATATTTTTTATTTACGCGATCTGGAATTTTGCAGTTGTCACAATCTTTGGAAGTAACGATAGAATGTGAACCTGATTTACGATATATTTTTAAGGGACGACAGGAGGGATAGGACAATCCAATGATAGACGGCGATTGATTCATTGTCGTTGTTGGAATAGAATGATATGAACTCATAGTATTGCTTAATATAAAATATAAGGAATACTTATGTATATTATTATCATTTTATTGTCGGCTTTCATAGCACTACATTTTTTATCTAAGAAAGTGGAAAATTATGAAGATTATAATGAACAAACATGTTTGACGTTGGCAAAAAAAAATGAGGATAACATTACGTCCTTACAAAATCAAGTCAAAACATTACTTGCTTTACAAAATAAGGTAGATTCTTTACAGAGTACATCAGATGCAAATACAAAACAATTGAATACACTAGCAAATCAAGTTGGCAATAAATCATCTAACGCTCGTTGATAAAGAACCAATAAATCTAAAAATTCTTGACGCAACGAATCAATGTCGTTGTATATGATTTCCAATAAACGTTTATCTTCAGGTGTATGTGAATTGGATAATTGTGGATACAAAGGATGAGATGTTTTAGCATTCATCCATCGTTGACATGCTTGTATGGATAATCTATTGGCAGATTCAAGATAGGCTTCTACATATTCATTATGATTGGCCGCCATTTTTTTACTAGATCATCATATATAAAAAATCATTTTTAAATTTATCTCCATTTGCTTAAATTTAAAAAATAAATTTAATTCATGTTCACATGTTAATTTTGATTCATAAAATTAACATGAGCATCATAGGCAAGATCATGTGTATCATATTCACCAATTTTGATTCGTTTGTTGTTTACCATTGCAACAGAGATGAATTTGTTGGTAGCGGGGTTAAATGAAAATTCAAGTGGAAGTTGGCGTATAGACCCGTAAGTTTCAATACTTAAATTGGATAACGCACAATTAAGACGGTCCCCATCTTTATGATGCATGATAAATTTAGTTTTATTTTCATCAAAGAACGCCATGTACATCAAACGACTTCTCATGTATTGTTTTTTTTGAATGACAATCACATTGTATCCTTGGTTATGGTTGGGTGTATTTTTAATGATTTTCCATGTACCAGATTTCATTTTACGTTCAATCTCGCCGGATTCATGAACACGAAAATAAGACCCGTCCACTTCAATTTCTTTCATTTTGGTTACCTATTTGTCTTCATCATGATTTCAATTTTTTAATATATTTGTATCCTATGGACATTCCTAAAACCTTATTGATAGGTGTATATTTACATGGTGAAATACCATTAATACCCGGTACGGAAGGACAACTAGAACTAGAAAAATCTAGACTAAAAGCTGAATTACGACAACAAGGAAATTTTGAATTTGCAAAAGCAAAATCTGAACGACTTACAAAAAAGGCATCCTCCCATCCTGGATTTCGTCCTGTTGCGAGACAAGCACGTTATGATGCACGACAAGCACGACAAGTATTAGATGATCCTGTATCCGTTGAACCTCCTTCTGATTTAGTACCTGTTACAGCACCTTTAAAAATTAAACAACTCATACAATTGAATGCAGTGACTTGTGGTGTTTCTAATGTATCTACCATAGACATTTTTAATGAGAATGGATCCATCATTCATGATTTTTTTAAAATTACGCCTGCATTTTTAAGATATTTAAACAGGCCTCATTCTTTAGAAGAATGGGAATGGTATGTAAATATACTCCGACAAATATTAATATTTAAAAACGATCCATATCTAAAAAAAATCGTATCCAAATCACAAGTTGACATGTCCAGTTTATCTGAACCAGAAAAACAACATTTTAAAAGTATTCAAGATTATGTTCATTCAAAAGATAAATCATATGAAGTGCATACATTTAAAGAAGGTGATCTTATTATCAATAAAACATTTAGTAAATTAACCCCAAGTGAATTAACTGAAACAGACCCCATGTATGTAAATAAAATTTTTGCTTACAATGCGAATATTGATATCCTTGAATTGTTGGAACAATATGGTTATCGTGGTCCCATTACTTTATTTGATATCATTGATTTTTTACATGGTTTTGGTGTTGACACCATTATTTTAGTTGATTTTTCATGTGGTGTATTTTCATACAATGATAAAATTATAACGAATGGACGGTTCATTCGTAAAACAAGAAGATCATTAGGAGGTAAAAAAACAAAAAGAAAAAAGCAATTTTATAAACATAAACTATGAATCTAATCAGTAAAATAATTAGTTTTTTTATTGTTATCTTTATTTTCATTTACATAGGTCGTCAATATTCTAAACGAAAATGTTCATCGGTTACCATGCCTTCCATTACTGGAATAAGTAAAAATGATAAAAATTTTGATTATTTATTACGAGATTTTTACATCAAATCATCCTACAATAGTTGTGCAACGGGCAATTTTAAAAATGATTGGGTTGATTTGTGTGCTTTAGGAAATGTCATTAAACAAGGATGTAGAGCCCTTGATTTTGAAATCTATAGTGTGAATGAAAAAGCAGTGGTTGCCGTTTCTGATTCTACGAAATTTACTGAAAAGGGAACATACAATTCTATTCCCTTGGATTCCGTGATTAAATACATTTCAGAAAATGCAATTTCACATTCCATGTCCACGTCCTATTGTCCCAATTCCAATGATCCCTTAATTCTTCATTTTAGAATAAAGAGTGATCAATTGGACATTTACAATGCTCTTGCCAATTCCATTGTTGAATATTTAGATGGATGGCTTCTTCCAAGTGAATTTAGTTATGAAAATCACGGAAATAATTTAGGAAACACGAGTATTAAAGAATTATTAGGTAAAGTCATCATCATGATTGATAAAGTAGACGGATCTAAAATTAAACAAAGTAAATTGGATGAATTGGTGAATATATTAGGAAATTCAGCCTTTTTACGATCTCTTTATTACAATGACGTAGTGCATACACCCGACATGGATGAACTCATTGCTTTCAATCAAAAGAACATGACCATTTGTTATCCCAACTTGTCATATAAATCAGATAATTACAATAGTTCTATTTCTATGCAATATGGTGTTCAAATGTCGGCCATGTGTTATCAAACCAACGATACGTTTTTACAAGCCTATAATACGTTATTCAATTCATCGGGGTATGCGTTTATTTTAAAACCTGAAAAATTTAGATACATCCCTGTAGTCGTGGAGGATGCTCCTCCCATTGATCCTAGTTTATCGTATGGTTACAAAACGTATCAATCCAATTATTACAATTTTAATTTATAAATATATAGTATGAGTACATTTGGATTATTGGTGCATGGAAATATTGTTGCAGAAACATTTACGATACCCAAAGATGTATTTATTATTACAGTTTCCCGTTCTGATGTACCATTAACCGCGTTGCCTATTTTAAGGGTAATACTTAATGACATAGCACGTAATCAAACACCTAAACTATTTAAAAATTCAAACAGATCAGTAGATAGAGATGATGATTCGGATGGCTTAGAAACAAAAATTTTTAATGAAAGCATTCAACTTAGAGAAAATGCAATTGATGAGATTAATAAAGCAATTCATTATAAACAAATATCCATAGCTGAAGGTAGAAAAAAAATAGAAGAATATAAAGCTGCTATTCAAAAACTTAGATTGAATAGACCGCGTTTTAGAATGCATTTACCAAGAACTCCCATGTCAGAGCATACCTTGGAAGTTAAAAAGATTGATAATGGTGGTGTCGTCATCAAAGGTAAAAAAGAAGATGATTTAGCAACTACAAAATTATCTTCCTTTGTAGAAAAACATGGTCCAGGAGTTTATGTTTTAATGTGTTGTCGTGGACATGCCATGGAATTTACTAAAAAATTAGATATGATATTAACAAAGAATAAAGATTTTTTAGAATATATGTTTCCTACTAGTGATCAACGTGCAAAAAATATTCGTGAATTAGAACAACGATTAATAACTACATTTGGTATACCTAGAGATTCAGAAGAATTTAATTTTATCATGTCCGAATATAATTCTCCAAATAGATTTGATGCACACCAACGTCCAATAGAAAACGCAAGATTATTAAAAATATTTGAAAGATATCCTCCTCAAATGAAAAAAATGTTATCATCGTTATTATTGATTCCATTTTATTTTGACCTTCACATTAAACGAGCTTATGGTATTGGAGATTTAGAAGCAAAACGATACATAGATGCATATCATCAACATTTAAGTTTAGCTGAATTACGTGAATCATTAGAAACTTCTGCTCCTATGATATCAGCTTTATTTAGACAAAGAAGTGATGAGTTAGATGAAAACCTATTATTGGATATTGAAATCATGACTTTATTAGAAGAAAAGTTTGTTGATTTTACTGAATTTTTTAAAAGGGAAATACAAAAATATACCATTGAACAAAAACGTCAATTGTTAAATATATTAAAAAGAATATCACCTGGAACAAATTTATTAGAACATGGTGATGTAACATATTTTTTAG
>Ga0214923_10002609_pt1 | contig 23698 bp, 19 predicted proteins | sample LL1510_MetaG_FD_177993 | JGI IMG/M metagenome (GOLD analysis project Ga0214923, IMG submission 177993) | Freshwater microbial communities from Lake Lanier, Atlanta, Georgia, United States - LL-1510 | ecosystem: Environmental > Aquatic > Freshwater > Lake | place: USA: Georgia | collected...
ATCTGTCAATAAAATCTGATCGTAGCCTTCCGATTGAGCCAATGCCGTTGGATACATCGAAGCGGCATAGTTGCCTGCCGATTTTGTAAATCCAACGCCACCTGGCGCTGCACGGCTATATTCTTCTTCTACTTTAACGCGTAACGGTTTGTTGTAATAAGGACCTACGGGACAGCAGAAAATAGCAAAAGTGTAATGACTTGATGGTTTAACACCAATAAAATCATCGGTTGCAAACATGAAAGGACGAATATACAGTGACCCACCTTCGGTTCTAGGAACCCAATTGCGATCGATATCAAGCAATTTGCTGAGTCCTGCCAAAAATAAATCTTCAGGAATTTCTGGCATTGCCATACGTTTTGCAGATCTATTCATGCGTTTCGCATTTTCTTCCGGTCTGAACATCAGCACGTCATGGTTGTTTTTTGTGCTACCAAAGGCTTTCATTCCCTCAAAAATAGATTGGCCATAATGAATAGCGCTGGTAGCGGGACTCAATGTAAAAGGTCCATAAGGAATAATCCTATGATTGGTCCATTCATCACCATTCCAATCGGAAACAAACATATGATCGCTAAAAATTTTACCAAAACCTATATTTTCGGAATCAAATTCAAGAATTCTGCTGTTTTTTACTTTTTCAATACTAATTTCGAAGTCCATCTAAATTCAAAAATAGAAGAAATCTTATAAGCTATGAGTGAAAAAATACAAATTGTGGATAATCCTTTGCTTTTAACTTCATTGTTTTCGGAGGGAATTTTTTACATCCCTACTGAAAAAAAATCACTTGAAAAAGAATTAGTAAATATAGAAAATCAACAAGTTGAGGTTTTAGATAATGTTTCTGAAATTGTTGAAATTCAAAAGGAAATTACTCAAAATATAGTTGAAATAAAAAAAATAGAAATCCCTCTTTCCACAGTAATGAATATAATTATTGATGTTGAATTAGCTCATTGGCCTGAAAAATTCACTGAACCATTAACTAAAATGATGGGTGCACTGCGCATCGATGGAAAGCCACTTACGTTGGCCGATTTTGCGGTGTATAATTTGACGTTATTTCCAGAGGTAACCGACATTTCTAAATTTATATCTGAACTCAATACACAAAGGATTTTAATTTGGTCTACAAATCTTAAAACTGAGGTGTTTCAAACCATAAATTCAGAATATTTATTGGCAAATAAACAAGTTTTATGGTTGAAAGATGTGTTAGATGTGATGGCAAACAATGAATCTAAAATGGAAGCATGGATTCTAATGAAGAAATTCTTTAAAATGTAATTACTTAGAGCACACGTTTTTACTTGAAAAATTGTCTATATTGTTGTATATTTCCAAACTAATATAAAAAATGATTTTTCAATCAATAAATTGGGTTCAACAAAAGTTGATAAAAGCTTTGTCAATGGGGGTGTTGATGCTGTTTTTTATGGGCTGTTTTAATCAAGCAAAAGCCGATCACGTAATGGGTGCCGACATGACTTATCGGTGTTTGGGAAATGATAAATATAAAATTATTGTAAAATTCTACAGAGATTGTCGTGGTGCTGGTGCCCCTGCCAGTTGGAGTTCTTTGTATTGGTATGCCGGAAATAACGGAGGAATCAATACTGCAACCTATTCCCTTGGATTAACGTTTGTGAGTATTAGAGACATTACCCCACGGTGTTCAACGGCCAATAGTCCTTGTAAGCCTACAAATACGAGTTACACCGGGGAAGGAGTAGAAGAGCACACTTATGAAACTACAGTTGATTTAACAAAAGCGCCATTTAGTAACTCCTCAATTGGTTTAGGATCAACAAACTGTGAATTAACTTTTGCTTACAACCAATGCTGCAGAAATGCTGCGATCACTACGGGTGCTACATGGGCTGATTTCTGGACAACTGCAACATTGAATATTTGCAATTTGCGTAAAATGTCAAATAAATGTAATAATTCGCCTACACTAACAAACGTTCCAATTGCTTATGCATGTTGCAATGAACCTTATTATTTTAATAACGGAGCCCTTGATACATTAGATTTTGATTCATTGTCATACAAAATGGCTCCTGCCTTGAAAGGAGTACCAAGTTCTTCTGTGCCTTACACATCTCCATTTACCTATTTATATCCAATTACACCATTTTGTGTTCCTCCAACTTCAATCAAATGTACTCCCAATCCATCAGTAAATCCACCAAGAGGGTTTTATTTAGACACGGCAAACGGTGATTTGGTATTTACCCCAGTTAAATGCGATGAAGTAGCAGTTTTGGTAGAAAGAATGACAGATTGGCGAAAAGATACAGCCGGCGTTTGGCGCTGGGTAGGTAAAACACATCGAGATTTACAAATTGTTGTTAAAGATAACTGTGGATACAACCACCCACCCAAGATTTCAGGCCCAAATAATAGTAAAGTTTGCGAAGGAAATGAAATTTGTTTTAATATTGATGGAACCGATGAAACATTCACTCCCAATCAGACTGTTCCAGATACAGTTCAAATGACTTGGAATGGCGGTATTGCTGGTGCAACATTTAAAATTAAAGATAAAAAGAAACGTGAAAAACAAGCCGAATTCTGTTGGAAAACTCAAATAGGACAAGCCTCAGATGTTGCTTATTCGTTTACAGTTACCGCTACCGATGATCATTGCCCAACACCATCTCAATCAATTAAAGGTTTTAGAATTAAGGTAAACCCTAAGGCTTCTGATGATAGAAAATATAATGCGGTTCAATACAGTTCTTTGAAAGGATATAAGGGCGCAACTTTGTCGCCCAATTACATGAAATGTGGACGATTTGCAATGACTGCCATTCCACCTGCTTCCTACAAAGGAACACTCTCATATCAGTGGAGCGTTCGTGATAGCGTTGCAAAAAAGGAGTTTTTCTTTAGTGCCAAGAAGTCAGATACAATGACATTCAAAATGGGTGGTAAGTACATTATTGTTCATACTGTAAATAACTCATTCAACTGTCCTACTATTTACAGAGATACAATTATAGTTCCCAATCCTCCAACTGTGGTTATGGCAAACAAGGATACTTTTGCTTGTAAGGGAACAACCATAAACATCCTGCCAAAAGTACTAAATGCAAAGCCAACTTATAAATTCTCTTGGTCTCGTTTGATGGTTGATACCGCAACAAAAGGATTTAAAAATGAGTCTCGCTTTCCCCAAGATACCCTTGATAATTTGAGTATTCCAAATATAAACAGAGATAGTGCAATCAGAATAAAAGTAACTGATGGCGATGGTTGTATTTTTTACGATACCATGACCATTTTCGTGAAGCCCCTTCCTGTAATTGGATTGGGTCCTGATAAAAGAATTTGCACCTATGAAACTGCAACATTTGATGCACAGAATAACGACACAGTGAAATATCTTTGGAATTCAGGTGACACAACGCAAAAAATTACTAAAAATGTAAAGGGTGATTATATTGTTAAAGTTACAGAAAAGCGATTTAAATGCATTATGTTAGATACTGTAGCATTATTCGTAAACGATACTGTTACTGCAATATCTGGCCCTGATTTAACAATTTGTAATTTATCTTCTAGTTTGCTTTCAGCACAACACAAACCGATAGCCCAAACGGGAAGTTACATTTGGAAAGACATTACTAAAAATACCGTGTTGGGTTCCAATATGGGATATACGGTTACTCCTAAAAATACCAATTCTGCGGGAGGTTCAGCGCAATTATTTACCTATAGTTTGTATGTTTCTGTGAAACAATCAAATTATACCTGTGAAGATTACGACACCATGGTAATTAAAGTAAATACGTTGCCGTTTGTAAAGTGGGATCCAAAGCCGCTCAAAGCACAGTGCTTTGCCTATGGTGACCTAGAATTGAATTCTTTCTTTAATAGAGGAAAAGTATCAGGCGTGAGAATTTGGAGCGGTAAACGCTTACAACCAGATATTTATGTAGATAGTGTTACCCCTGTCCGTCATATGTTCAAAACAACCAAATTAAATAACTCGCAATTGCAGAACGGAAAAAGCTACAACGCGAATATTTATGGTTGGTTTAAAGATACCAACGGATGTATCAATGTTGATTCTGTAACGCAAAGAATTAACGGCAATCCAATATTAGAATTAACCAATAAAATATATTGCCAAGACAAAGGCGATGCTTTAATGGACTCGAGTATTGTGAAACCAAAAACAAAAGCAGGTGTTAACTTCCAATGGACTTCAATGATTGTGCCTAATGGGGTTGATTCTGCTAAAGTATTGATTAATAACAATCCTCTCGGTACTCCAGATTGGCATTTCTTATTTGGAAATGTAACAGAAGACTTTTACATGGGCGATTATAAATTCAAACTTTGTATTGAAGATATCTTAACAAAATGTAAGAGTTGTGATACCACTAAGATTAAAGTTATCGGAGAGCCTACTGTTAAAATAATAAGTCCAAATCCGCTTTGTATCAATTGGGATACCATTGATCTATACGATAACGTATTGGTGAATGGTGTAAAAGGCAAAGATGGTGATGGTGGAAATTTCAAAATTATTGAATTTGATTATACCAAAACAGGTCCTATGATTGGAAAGGCTTTGCCTTTGGGACATCTATTCCCTCCATCATTTGGAAAAGGGAATTATAAAATTCTATATTCAAATAATGGAACTGGTTGTATTAAAGTAGATAGTTTTTATATCACAGTAAATGATACCCCAGATGCTGTTTTGTTATCTATACTTACTTTATGTAGCAGTGGACCCAAACTGGATTTAACAACACGATTAGACATAAATAAATCAAAACCAGCTTCGGCAACGCAAACATGGACAGGTCCTAATTTAATAGGAACAATGTTAACACCGGTTACAACCAAATCAGCAAATATTGAAGGTCCACAGAAATTCATTTTGGCTTATACCGATAACAATGGCTGCGCCGATACTGAAACTTACAATGTTTTTGTAAGAACCCAACCCGAAATCAATATCCCTCAAAAACCACTCGATGCCTGTGAAGGTGCGCCATTGAATATTTCGGCAGTGAGTAAATTTAGCGATAATAAAGTATTTTGGTCCAAGTTGTCAGGATCTGATGGTACAATTGACAATATAAACGCAGAGAATATTAAATATGCAAATGGTGCAAATGATGCCATTAAAAAGGAAGCCAATTTATTGGTAACTACTGTTCCTTTGGCGAATGATGTTTGTCCTCCCGTTTCTGATTCCATCAAATTGATTTATTATTTATTCCCGAATTTAAGTCCAATCGATAATTTCAAAGGATGCGTTCCACTATTAACAAACTGGAACGTAACGGAAACAAAAGGAATCAATCCTACAGATTTGACCTATCAATGGGTGTTTGGAAATGGCGACTCAAGCAAATTATCAAACCCAACCAATATTCAATACAATATTCAAAATCAATATCCAGTTTATGTTATTGTAACAAATGAAAAAGGAAATTGCAAGGATACGGCTTTGGGCTCTGTAGAGGCTTACCCAATTCCCAATGCCAAATTCTATACAGATCCAAAATACCACACCACCGTTGCATTGCCTAAGTTTATCATGTATAACCAAAGTTCAGTAGTGCAAAATCCATTTAATCCAACTTTGAGTTATATGTGGGATTTTGGAACTTCAAAGCCAGACACTTCAATGATGCAGAGTCCTCGTTTTGCGTATTCAAGAGATACTGGTAAATATCTGATTCGATTGTTGGTAAAAACAAATCACGGTTGTTTTGATACTGCAAGCCAATGGATTCACATTGGTCCAGACATCATTGTGTTCGTTCCAGATGTATTTACACCTAACGAAGAAGGTCCGGGCACAAATGAAACTTTTGCTCCTGTTGCTACCAATTTTAAATCAATTCAAATGATAATTTATAACCGCTGGGGAGAGAAAATATATGAAACATCTGATATAAACAAGGGTTGGGATGGTAAATCTAAAAACGAACCATGCTCTCAAGATGTTTATGTTTACCATATTGTAGTTACTTCATTTGAAGATAAAGAATATTTTTACGATGGAACCTTAACACTTTTACGTTGATAATTATTTTTTAATAAAAATATATTTTTGGAAAGGCCCATATGTTATTTTGGGTCTTTCTTTTTTTAAATAAACACTTTATCTTGCGGACTATGCAAAAAAACGATAAAAGTGTATTAACCGCTTGGGCAATGTATGATTGGGCCAATAGCGTTTATTCATTATCAATATCTTCAGCCATATTTCCATTGTTCTATGAAATTTATACAACACATTTTAATCATGAAACAATGCAGATTTTTGGGTACTCATTTAAAAATACGGCTGTTTATAGTTATACTTTATCGTTTGCATTTTTACTGAATGTGATATTGATACCCTTTCTTTCAGGTATTGCAGATTCAAGAGGGAATAAAAAATCATTTATGCGATTCTTTATTCTTTTGGGAAGTATCGGTTGCAGCAGTTTATTTTGGTTCACCGGCGATAATTATGTGTTTGGATTGATGTGTTTTCTTACAGCCACGGTAGGATTCTCAGGAAGTTTGGTGTTTTACAATGCTTATTTGCCGGAGATAGCAACTCCAGATAGATTTGATAAATTATCGGCAAGGGGATTTACCATGGGTTATATTGGGAGTATCATTCTTCTTGTGCTGAATCTATTGTTTATTCAAAAGTCGAGTTGGTTTGGTTTGTCAGAACCCAGTGGCGATAATTCATTGGCGTTTAGGGTTGGGTTTTTGACAGTTGGAATATGGTGGTTAGGATGGTCAATTTGGCCTTTGTTAAAATTGCCGGGCATAACCAAAGTGGGAGCACAATCTAAAATTTGGCAAGGGTATAAAGAATTAAAATTGGTTTTCAAAGAAGTAATCACGATGAAACCAGTGCTTATATTTTTAGGTTCATTCTTTATGTATACCATGGGTGTCCAAACTGTAATTTATGTGGCAGCCTTATTTGGCAAAAATGAATTGCAATTGGAGTCGAGCGATTTAATAAAAACCATTTTGCTCATACAATTAATTGGTATTGCGGGTGCTTATTTCTTCGCTTGGTTGGCCGATAAGCAGGGAAATAAAAGGGGAATTATTGTGGCACTCAGTATTTGGGCAATCAGTTGCGTACTTGCTTATTTCCTTGAACCAAAACATCCTAACCAATTCTTTGGTTTGGCGTGTTTAATTGGTACGGTTATGGGTGGGATTCAAAGTCTTTCTAGGGCAACATATGCAAAGCTAATCCCGGGAGACAAAGACAATGCCTCCTTTTTCTCATTCTATGAGGTTACAGAGAAGTTGGCAATTGTAATTGGAACATTTGCTTGGGGACTCATAGATGATTTAACTGGCAGCATGAGAAACAGCATAGTAATGCTCATGGTGTTTTTCATTGCGGGGATTATTATCATTTCATTCCTGAAATCAGATAAAATCAAGGCAAATAAATATATTTAAGGTATTATTTATGCGTATTTAAGATCTTGAATGGCATTCCATTCATCTTCTGCCATTTTTCGGGTAATACGCAAAGATTTCTTCTTTTTGTCGTTTGAAGGAATTTCAAACATGTATTTCTTAAGCACTGCTTCACAAATACCGCGCAATCCACGAGCACCTAACTTGTTTTCAAAAGACAAATCAACAATAAAATCGATGGTGTCGTCATCAAAAGTCAAAGCAACTTCTTCCAAGTCAAATAAATACTGATATTGCTTTAAAAGGGCGTTTTTAGGTTTTGTAAGGATGTTTTTTAGTGCATCTTTATCAAGAGGTTGCAGCGATGCAATGATTGGCAAACGGCCAATGATTTCAGGAATCAAACCAAATGATTTCAAATCTGAAGGAGAAATTTGACTCAATAAGTTTTTTGTATTGATTTCTCTAGAATCGCTTCGTTTAAAACCAACGGCATGGTTTTGTAACCTACGACCAATTATTTTCTCTATACCATCAAATGCGCCACCGCAAATAAACAAGATATTGGTGGTGTCAATTTTTACGTATTTTTGATCTGGGTGTTTTCTACCACCTTCAGGTGCTACATTGGCAACGGTACCTTCAAGGATTTTCAATAAACCTTGTTGAACACCTTCGCCACTCACATCGCGGGTAATGGATGGATTGTCGCTTTTGCGGCTAATTTTATCAACTTCGTCTACATATACGATGCCTCGTTCCGCCAATTCAGGCTTATAGTTGGCAACTTGCAACAAACGAGATAAAATACTTTCTACATCTTCACCCACATAACCAGCTTCGGTTAAAACGGTTGCATCGGCAATGCAAAAAGGAACATTTAATAGTTTAGCCAAAGTTTTTGCAAGTAACGTTTTTCCGGTTCCTGTTTCTCCCAAAATCAACACATTGCTTTTTTCAAGCTCCACTTCGTGGTGGTCATTTTTGTGTTGAATGCGTTTGTAGTGATTATAAACAGCAATTGAAAGCGTTTTCTTTGCTTCATCTTGCCCAATTACATACTGATCAAGATGTTCTTTTATTTCTGCCGGGGTAGGCAAATTAGTAATAGCGCCAATAGAAGTTTCTTTTGATTTCTTCTTATCTGGCGCTATTGCTTTATCTTCAAGGCCAAGTTCTTTAGAAACTATTTGGTGCGCTTGTTCAGCACATTGGTCGCAAATATGTCCCTCAAGACCAGAAATTAGCATGATTGCTTCTTCCTTTTTTCTTCCACAAAAGGAACAGGTTTGGCCTTTAGATTTCATTTTTTTATTTTCTTCTTCCTAATACTTCGTCAATCATACCATACGCTTTTGCTTCTTCAGCTGTCATCCAGAAATCACGGTCGCCATCAGCTTCAATTTTTTCATAAGTTTGACCAGAGTGGTTGGCAAGAATGTCGTATAGTTCTTTCTTCAATTTTGAAATTTCTTTGTAGGTAATTTCAATATCGCTCGCTTGACCTTGAGCACCACCCAATGGTTGGTGAATCATAATACGTGAATGGGGAAGGGCAGTTCTTTTGCCTTTCTGACCAGCTGCCATTAAAACGGCACCCATACTAGCCGCCATACCTGTACAAATGGTAGCAACGTCGCTTCCTATGTACTGCATGGTATCGTAAATTGCCAAACCGGCATATACACTTCCACCAGGACTATTGATATAGATTTGGATATCACGATTAGGGCTAGCACTTTCTAAAAAGAGCAATTGACCCATGATGATATTGGCTACATCTTCATAGATAGGAACTCCCAAGAAGATAATTCTATCCATCATCAATCTCGAAAAAATATCCATTGATACGGCATTCATTTGTCTCTCTTCAATAATATTTGGAGTAAGACCGTAAATACCTGGTGTTTGAGCCACCATTTTGGTGTATTCATCAACGCGCAAACTACTAATTCCTAGATGTTTGGTTGCGTAACTTTTAAATTCTTTTCCGTAGTCCATAGTGTATGATAAACAAAAATAAGCAATTAAAGCTTATTCTCCGTGTTCAGCTTTGTGTTCGTTAACGTGTTTGAAGTAATTTTCGACAGTCATCTTTTTTGTTTTGATAGAAATCAATTCTTTTACCTTGTCGTAGGCTTTTCTATAAATAACCCTATCAGCCATTTGAGAAACGAAATCTCTGTCTGTCATTCTTTTATTCACAGTTTCGTCTAAGAAACTATCGTTAGGAGAAATATTCAAACCATATTGACGGTACATGCCAACAAAATAAACCCTAGCTTCCATTTTAACATCTTCTTCGGTTGCTTCTAAGTTGTTTTCAGATGCAATTTTATCAATTACCAAACGGCGTTGCAACGCACTTTTCTCTTGAGCGTATTTCTCTTCAATATTTTCGAAGTTATAGTCGTTTTCTTTGGTAGCAATTAACCATCTTTTCAAGAATTCATCAGGTAGGTTAATGTTGTGTTTGCTCATTAACAAATGACCAATTTCGTGATCTAACCACAAATCTGCTTCGTTTTTGTAATAAGCAATTAAGTTAGTCATAACGCGGTTTTTGTAATCTTCTTCAGAAGTTGGAGCTGCTTCACCAGGGAAAACTTCTTTGTAATAGTCTTCACCTAATTCAGGCAATACACGAGACTTAATTTCAGTTACAGCAATTGAGAAAGATTTGTTCAAATCTGCAATGCCTTCTTTTGCGATACCCAAAGAACTAGAAATAACCGTTTCATTGTTGTTAAACAATTTACGAACATCTGCATTTGTAACAAAGTCTTTACCAATTCCAACAAATGCTTTCTGTAATTTTTTATCTTCAATCATTGAAGGAACAAAACTTACAGGTTTCTCAGTCACACCACCTTCTAACACTTCGCCATTATCGCCCAATTCAGATACAGTAGCATAAATGATAGATTCTGCATCAGAAACCTCAGCATCTTCAAGTTTAGCGTGACGTTTTCTAGCGTAATCAATATCTTCATTTACTTCTTTTTCGGTAACTTCAACTTCAAACAAATCTAATTTATCTTTTGTAGAAATTGCCAATTCAAAAGTAGGAGCCAATCCCAAATCAAATGCAAATCTAAAATCTTCTTTATTGTCAATGTCCAAATCGCTTTCAACATTTACACTGGTAATAGGGTAGCCTAAAATATCAAGCTTTTCATCTTGTATATATTGGTTGATGGCGTCAGAAGCAATGTTTTGAATTTCTTCAGCAACTACTGATTTTCCATAAAGTTTTTGAACCATTCCCAACGGAGCTTTTCCTGCACGAAAACCTTTAATGGTAGAAGTTTTTTGAATTTTCTTGATTTGGCTATCAACTTTTTCTTGATAATCTGCTTTTACAAGGTCAATGATTACTGTAGCTTGTAAATCGTCTTGTTTTTGGATACTGATATTCACGGTTTATATTTTTTTCTGTCAATAAATTACAAACAAAAAATGGAACCCGATGTTCCATTTTTTATGTTAGTGCACGCGGAGGGACTCGAACCCACACACCTTGCGGCGCCAGATCCTAAGTCTGGTGCGGCTACCAATTACGCCACGCGTGCAGTTAGGATTCTCGAATGAGGGTGCAAAATTAATAATAATTTTTCACTTTTCTATGAATGATAGAAATTAATTTAGCCAAACTGTGGAAGTGTATACGTATTTTTTCTTTGGATTCAATTCAATGGAGATTCTAAAAAAATCGCCCTCTCCAATTTCATTTAATACTTTTTCAGAAATTGAAGGTGATATTACCAAAGTGGAAAATGGCATCATTGGCGCCTTTTCTACTTTGGTAGCATTGGCTATTACTTTGCTTACCTTGGTTTTATTACTCACAAGTTCAATTGAAACCTTGGCTTTTTTGAAATCGCCATACATAGAAAACGACCATTTACTAAATAGGAACATTTTGGGGCAATATGCCGGTGGCCAAGATATGAAGTGGGTATTGTAATAAGCCGTATCTATTAACTTATCCGTTGGAGTGGTTACCCATGCAACTGTATTGTTTTCACTTGCGCCTATACCTAGTTTTCTGCTATTCGGAGCCAATACAAATTGACGGTTATACAATTCCTCGCTTTTTTCATCGCTCATTAGCACTGTTAATGCAATGGCCGGATTAGGATCTTTCACCATTTGACCAAACATGGCTGCTTGTCCTGCGTCTTTCGTATAGCATGTATGTGTTTCTGGTCCGGGCTCTCTGCTAAATACACCAATTGGAGCAAACATCACCGAAGCTTCTTGACATTTTGCACTGCGCTCTTTGTCTATTGCCAAAATATCTCTCACGCCAGCGTTTTGTCGGAAATAATTGATTCTATTCTCTAACTTGTTCAATGTAGAATCAGGCATTTCTCCGTAATCGCAGCGTTTTGACAATCCATTCCATCCCGTTTCAGCAACAATTGTGTTTGAAACGGTTTTTCTGTTTGCAATTTTTGATCCTTTGTAACGTACTTCAAAATCTAAACGCGACAATGCATAATTGATTTTAGGCGCAATTGGATTCGCAGGAAATTCATCTTTCAATTTTCTTAAATATCCCCAACAAATATCCACTTGTTTGCTTTGGTAAAAACTATCAATTGCCCTTACAATCAATTTTTCTTTTTCCTTTTTTAGTTCAAGCATTTTGGGGAAATCTTTAATAACCGAATCGGCCGTAGCCAATAAACCATGCCATTCTATAGGGAAAACAGGTTGAGATTTCCAATTGTTGAAGGTGTTGAGTCTGTAAGTCTTTAAATTCTTGTTTTTAGGATAAGTCCTTCCCGCATGATTCATTAATGCCAGAATTAAGCGTTTGGTTACATATGCCGGCGGATTGCTTAGTATGGTTTCTAAGCCTTTTTCGTCAATCTGTGGACTTTTGAAAAATTGAGGATACCAATTATAGAAGAAGTAAATGATTGATTTTTCTGCATTTCTAGATAAAAAATACGATAAGCACTTGGCAGAAAAATCCATGCTGTCTGCAATGAGGTATTCGTCTAATTTATTTTTTACTTTTTTGCCAATGGTGTTTTGTTTTGTATGGTAAAATTCAGTATGGTATTTGGCGGCTTCAACAAAGTCTCGTTTTTCGCAGCTGTAGCCAATTTTTGTTAAATAAAATGTGCTTTGGTTTTGAAGTAAAAAGGTATCGTCTTTGAGGTAAGTTAAGCCTCTTTCTATCCAAAGATTGGCTTCAGAATTTAGTCCGTAATTCCCTTTTATATAATTGATTCTTTCGTGAATCAAACGTTTTTCACATCGAATTAATGCAAGATTAATAGGGAATAGCGTTAATCCCATTTCGGTAAATCTCAATGCACTGTCTATTTGGTTTCGTTTGTTATAATAGCTGGCTAAAATTTCAAACGCTTGCACCAAATATGTGTTTTTGTGCAAATGGTCTTCGTTTGCATCATAGTTCCATTGCGCAACTTTTTGCATAATTTTCAGCGCCTCTTTCTCGTTTTTTGTATACCAATAACATATTCCCATCATTCCATAAGCAACCGTATCGTAAGTCAATTCATAACTTTTGGTATAATAGGGAAGTGCTTTTACATATTTTTCTTGGTTGAATATTTCAAGAGCTGTTTTGTTGTTTTGCTTTGCAATGTTGCTGAACAATTCCTTGTATTTTAATGTGAATTCATGCTCTTTGTCTTTCGCCTTGGCTTTGATGGCAGACTTTATGCATTCCTTTGCATAGTTTGTTTCTCCTTCTGATTGAGGGGTAATTAGAGACAATTCATATTGCGCTTTTGTTTTAACAAAAAGAAGTTCAACGTTTGTTTTGTCTTTTTGAATGCCTTTATCGCAAATTTTTATGCATTTTTCATACTTTTTGTCATCAAAAGCTTTTTCAGCTTTGATTAGGCTTACCGATTGCGCTTTCAAAAAAGCAATACAAAATAAAGCCAAGAAAAATGGGATGATTTTTTTCATTAGGGATAAATTAATTTTTACAAATTAATACATTTCCAACAAAGAAATTAGCAGTTGTGAAAAAGGGGTGTAAAAGTTAACGAATTAGATGGAAGTTGGATTTTAGCATCTTTCGGTAAGAATCGTTGCCTACCAATTCTAACAAACATATATAAACACCTTCAACTGCAGGATCGCCCAAGTAAAAACCGTCCCAACCACCATTCAGATCTGTTGTTTCAAACATCTTTTGACCCCATCTATTGTAAATAAACATTCTCAAGCTTTTAAATCCTTCAATATATGGCTTGTAAATATTGTTTGGGTCAGCGTCATTTGGTGTGAAGGCGTTTGGTAACCACACAACTGGAGGACAACTATCTATCAAATTGATGTCATCGGTTTTGGAGCAACCATCGTTACTGGTAACTTTTACTTTGTAATTGCCAGCTAAACTTGCAGTTATTTGAGCTGTTGTTTCTAAAGTAGGCGTCCAACTATAGGTATATCCAACAACAAAACCCGCATCTAAAACCAATGAAATATTGTGACAAACAAATAAATCACCACCCAAATTCACTGAGGGCATTGTTCCTTTTTTTACTACAATGGTTTTGGTTGAAGTGCCACAAATATTGGTTATTTTTACTGAATAAGTTCCCGCTTGATTGATCGATAATTTGTTGAACGTGTCTTTTGAAGTTACAGGTGCATCTGGACTACTCCAAACAAAATGATTGATTGGTAAATTGTTACCAGCATCAAGTGTTAAGCTAATTGTGTTGCTGCAAAGGGTCGTATCTCTGATGGGAATATTGGTAAAAGTGCCATCAATGATTAAAACATATATAGTTTTAACATTTTTAGAGCTATCTGCAAACGTACTTGTACAAGTGGTTTTAAATAAGCCAATGGCTGGATAAGTAACTTTTGGATATCGCAGGGTAGAAGCGGCAATATCACCCCCTTGGAATGTCCAAAACCAAGAAACACTTGGTTGGGAAGAAGATGAATCGGTTTGCGAGTAATTGATACTGCTCCCTTTGCACAAGGTTAAACTTGGAGTTTGACCTTTTAGTTGATTAAATACCAATAAGATAAAGATACCTAAAAGAATGTGCAGTTTGGATTTCATTTGTTAGCCAATTTGGTTTATGCAAATATACATTAAATAGAACAATCGAATTTATTCCTTATTGTCAATACTATCAAAGTTGTGTAAAATTAATTGTTGTTTAACAATTGGAAATCTTCAAAACTGTGTTTGAATTCTTGAGTGCATGGAATAGGAGTAAGTATTGGAATATTTTTGGTATTTAAATTGCTTTTTTGAATCATTTTTCCTTTGTAATCGTAATGAAAAGTTCCATTGTTGGTTGTTATTGCAAACTCGGTATCTTAATTAACGCTTTGTAATTCACATTGGCAGCATTGTCGTCAATTTTGTATGCAAACACGCTTTGACCATCATTGCTTACAATCATACAATTTGAGTTTCCAACTTGCGCAATCGCATATTTGTTCTTTTCAATCACAGACCAATCTAAAGATTTAACCTGATTATTATTCTTGATCCAAACTACCCAACTTTTGAATTCATTGGGTGTTGAATTTCTGCCAATTAGTTTGCTTTTTACGCTACCGTCATCAAACTTTTCTAAGTCTTTGTAATCTTTTGTGAAATCTGAATCCTGTTGCAATACAAGGCTATTTGGATATAGTTTTAGCCATGTTTTTAAAGTTGTTTGATAGCATGGAATGTCTGCTAGGTGTTTGCCTTTTTGACTCCCCGCAATGCAAGTGCCATTCACTTGGCGCCACCAACTTTTTGTTTCCGGATCTTCAAACATGGCGTTGAAATGATCCATGCCAACCAATCTGAAATCTACTACTTTGCCGTCAATAATTGGTTCGTAAACCCTTCCCGTTCTGCAAACCGAACAATAGGTTACCAATATGTCTTTGCCTGCAATTTTGTCTTTTACTTGGTGGTGATGCGCAATGATATTTATAGGATAAGCCCTGGCTTCGTTTCCAATAACGACACCAATAACCAACCTGTTTGTATCTATGAAATTGCCTTTTTTATTGGCAAAGTTTTCATGATTCATTGTTCTAAACATTGTATCGGCGCTCATTGGGAAATTCGTTGCGTATGCAATTCCCCCAAGAAGCAATAGCATCAAAAGGCCTGTTTTGAGGTATTGTTTCATCATGGTTTTGAGGGACATTCCCATCACAATTGCCAACAATAAACGGAAAATCCAACGATAACTATGTAAGAAATACGCCAAATCAATGCTATTCATTCTTTGACTTCCTGGCATAGGCATAATGAAATAGACCCTGGCAATTTCAAATAGAATAAAAAGAATTACAGCGATAATAAACGCTTTGCTCGTTTTCATAGTGTTTGTTTTACATTCAAAAATAATTGTTTTGTCCGAATTTCAATCATTAATTAAATTACTGTCGCCTGTTGGCAAGCAAAATGGGAGCGGAGCCATCAAAAGGATTGCCTTTTCTACCCAAACTTCTTGCATCCATGCCGTTGGCTCTTCGTACTGCACTGTCGCCAAATCGATTGCGAATGCTATCCATTGCTTGATATAGGTTTATCAACTCTTCGGTTTCTTCAAAAAGGTTTATTTGAAATCCGCCACTTACCAAATCGCTAAAGCGTACCCCAACCAACCGAATGAGCAATCTTTTCTGAAACAACTTATCAAATAATTCTAAGGTTCGTTTAATCAAAACATGGTCGGCGCTGGTATACGGTATTTTGGCTTGTATGCTGTGGGTGTTGAAATCGCTGTATCGTATTTTTACGGTAACACAAGCACAGAGTTTGTTTCCTTTTCTCAGTTGATATGCCAAGTTTTCGGCCATTGCACTCATCAGGTTTTTGAGCATCACCACATCTATCGTGTCTTTTTCAAAGGTTCTTTCGGTACTAATACTTTTCCTTTCTTGGTATTGCTCTATGGGCCTATCGTCAATGCCTTGTGCTTTTTTCCATATTTCAATCCCCGTTTTTTGGAGGGTTTTAAACATCAACTCTCTCGGAATTTCTTGTACGGTTTTGATGTATTGAATGCCTAAGTTTCTCAATGTTTTGTATGTTTCATTGCCAACCCCAGGTATTTTTTTTACCGATAATGGTGCCAAAAATGGAATCTCTGTTCCGTGCTCAACAAATGCTTGTCCTGCAGGTTTTGCCGTTCCCGTAGCTATTTTACTTACCGTTTTGTTTGCCGACAATCCAAAGCTAATGGGAAGCCCTGTTTCCCTCAATATCTTGTCGCGCAATTCTAAAGACATTTTCCAACAGCCAAAAAACTTATCCATTCCCGTTAAGTCAATGTAGAATTCATCAATGCTACTTTTTTCATAGAGCGGAACGCTTTCGGCAATAACTTCTGTAACCATGTGCGAATAGTCGCTGTAAAGCTGAGAATCACCGCGAATGATAAGGGCGTCGGGACAAAGAATTCTGGCTTGTTTCATGGGCATGGCGCTGTGTACCCCAAATTTGCGGGCTTCGTAACTACAACTCGCCACCACGCCACGGTCGCTTTGTCCCCCAATAATCAAAGGTTTTCCAATAAACGACGAATTTCTGAGCCGCTCTACACTCACAAAAAATGAGTCTAAATCCATGTGTGATATAAATTTCTTTTCCATTTGTTAAAAATATTAACAATTTTAAGTCTGTAATTTAATCAAAAAAATAATGATGTGTGGGGTTTTTATTATTAAATTAAATTGACTATTTTTGTATGTACAAAATTTGTCAATTATGGGTTTCGGAAATTATTTAAAACAAAAAAGGGTTCAACAAGGGTTGAAGTTGAATGAATTTGCCATAAAGTCTGGCATAGATTCATCGCTTATCAGCCGCATAGAACTTGACAAGCGCCAAGCAACAGCGTTGCAAGTGAAAAAGTTTGCAGTTGCTCTGGATTGTTCTGAAGCAACATTATTAACCCAATGGTATGCAAGTAAAATTGTAAATGAAATCGGATATTATAAAGCAGCGTTGAATTCATTAACAGTTGCTCATGAAATGATTCAGCAAATGCAGGAAAGTATTCCTGAGTATGGAAAGTCCCTCAAAGAAAAACTCGACGAAATTGACCAACATTGTCAAATTATTCAAGCAAATAGGGCTCAAAATAATTTCAGAATTGAAGAAGCCTTAGAAATAGAATATACCTATCACAGCAATCGAATTGAAGGAAATACACTTACCCTGCAAGAAACAGACTTGGTTGTCAATCATGGATTAACTATTTCTGGCAAATCGTTGCGCGAACATCTAGAGGCAAACAATCATGTTGAGGCAATTGCCTTTGTAAAAGAATTAATACAAAAAAAGGTTTCAATAACAGAAAGGGTTATTTTACAAATTCACCAATTGGTACTGCAAGGTATTGATAGAGAAAATGCAGGAAAATACCGCAATATGCCGGTGTTTATTAGTGGTTCGAGCTTATTGCCTGTTCAACCTTATTTAATTCCAGTGAAAATGGAAGAATTTATGAATTGGTTTCAAAATAATGAGGCACATATTCACCCCGTAATTATGGCGGCGTTATTGCATTTGAAATTGGTGCATATTCATCCATTTGTAGATGGAAACGGCAGAACGTCTCGGCTAATTATGAACATGTATCTTTTGCAAAAGGGTTATCCACTCTCGGTTATTCATTCAGATATGGATAATAGGCAAGAATATTACAAAGTGCTAGAATTGTATCATACACAAAACAAAAGCGAAGATTTTGAAGCATTTATTGTAAAAACCGTGCTCAACGATGCAAAGAAATTATCGGCCCTATTGAGTGGGATTTGAAAATCAAAGTATAGAAGTTTAAACTTTTAACTTCTATACTTGTTCATTTACCATGAAGAATATTTTGGTAATTGGTGGATCATCGGGTATAGGATTGCAATTGGTTAAAAACATGGGTTCAACCCATAGGGTATTTGCAACATATAACCAGCATGCAACTGATAATTTTGACAATGCAACTTTTCATTCATTGAATGTTCTTGATGGCAATTTAGATTTGAGCTTTTTGCCTGAAGCAATTGATGGAATTGCCTATTGTGTTGGTGCAATTTCATTAAAACCATTTGCCCGAATTTCAGAAGATGATTTTATCAATGACTACAAAAAGCAAGTAGGTGGAGCCATTCGCATTATACAAGCTTTGTTGCCAAAGCTCAAAATGTCGGAACAAGCAAGTATCGTTTTGTTTTCTACCATTGCGGTACAAACAGGATTTCCATTTCATACCTTGGTGGCCAGTTCAAAAGGGGCTATTGAGGGACTTACAAAAGCGTTGGCAGCAGAATTGGCTCCGAAAATTAGGGTGAATTGTATTGCTCCTTCTATCACAGATACCCCATTGGCGGCAGCATTGTTAAATACAGAGGAGAAAAAGTTGGCAAACGCGCAGCGTCACCCCTTAAAACAAGTGGGTGAAGCAAATGATCTTGCTGGTATGGCTGAGTTTTTACTTACCGACAAATCGAAATGGATTACGGGGCAAATCTTCCATGTTGATGGGGGAATGTCAACCCTTAAGGTATAATGAAACGTCCCTGGAATTTGATCAATGTTCCTGTTTACAGTGTTTCGAGCAGGAATAATGGAATCACCAATATGAACATTTGCACCTATGTTTCGGCGGTGAGTATGGAACCGAAGAGATATATGGTGGCTGTATATCACAATACCCAAACCATTGAAAATATTCAAAATAAGAACGAGTTTGTGCTTCAATTATTGGCAGAATCACAGTATGGATTGGTGAGGAATTTTGGTCAAAAAAGTGGGAAAATATTTGATAAACAAGGTTTTTTGAATCGGAAAAATCAAAATAGAATTGCTGAAAAAGAAAATCCATATGCCATTGTTTTTTGGAATAACTTTGAAGTTCTTTCAAATGCTGTGTCATTGATACTTCTCAAACCCATACAAATCATTCCTGCCGGAGACCATGATATGTATTTGTGCGATGTAGTTACGTTTGAGAATTTAAACGATTCACCTATTTTGACCTTGGATGTTTTACGACAAAAAAAGTTAATAAGAATATGATACTTACAGACGAAGATATAGACAGAATCATTGAAATGGCTTGGGAAGATAGAACTCCTTTTGAAGCCATTGAAGTGCAATTTGGTTATACCGAATCAATGGTCATTCAATTGATGAGGGCAACACTTAAGCGCAGTAGCTTTAATTTATGGAGAAAGAGAGTGAACAGTGGCGTGAGTCAAAAACACAAACACAAACGAAATGATCAAATCCAAAGATTTAAATGCAAAATGCAAAATCAGATATCAAACAATAAAATAAGTAAACGATAATATGCCAACTACCCAATATACGGAAATTTTAGCGAAAATCCAAAAAATCAATCCAATTAATTACGCAAAAACAAGAAACAATTTGGATGGTGCGGTAACACAACTTTCACCATTTATTTCAAGAGGAATAATTTCTACCAAACAAGTAATGGAAGTGCTCATTGCCAAAGGTTATCGCGTGGCACAACTTGAAAGAATTCTTCAACAATTGGCTTGGCGCGATTATTTTCAAAGGGTAGCACAAACGCATACTGAATTGTGGCAAGCGGAAATAACAAAAGCACAAGAATTTGTGGTTGATGAAATGATACCAACGGCCGTTTTAGATGCGAATACCGGCATTACTGCTGTAGATATGTCTATCAACAATCTTTACCAATACGGAACAATGCACAACCACATGCGAATGTATGTGGCTTCCATTGTGTGTAATTTAGGTCAATCTGGATGGAAAAATGGTGGAAAATGGATGTATTATCACCTACTCGATGCCGATATTGCGAGTAATTTTTGCAGCTGGCAATGGATTTGTGGTGCGTTTAGTTCGAAATTGTATTTTGCAAATCAAGAGAATATTAACAAATATTCAGGAACCGAAGATGTAGGAACCTTCTTGGATTCTGACTATCGTAAATTTAACGATATGTTAATTCCTAAGGAATTAGTTGAAAAATCAGCTGTGGAATTGGTGACGTTTTTACCAGAAAAAACACCAGTAACGCTTGATAAAAAACTTCCTACCATTATTTATAACTACTACAACCTAGATCCAGTTTGGAGAAAGGATGAAGAAGCGAATAGGGTATTGCTAACTGAGCCATCACACTTTAATAAGTTCCCAATTAGCAAAGTCAATATGGATTTCTTTATTGAGCTTTCTAAAAACATTCCTAACATCCAAGTGTTTGTTGGTGAATTCGATGAATTGAAAAAAGAATGTCCCTCAAAAGAATTTATTTCTAAAGAGCACCCATTGTTTTCGCATATTCCTGGAACAAAAGATGAAAGAGATTGGATGTTTCCAGAAGTTGATAAAATACAACCTAGCTTCTTTAAATATTGGGATAAAATTCAAAAAACGCAAACTTATAAAAAAATAAAATTGAAATAATGCAGATTACATCCGAACAAATTGAACAATTAGAAACACGTTACCGTGCGAATTTGATTAATTCGTTGGGAGGATTTAAAAGCGTTGTTCTAATTGGAACCCATGGGTCGAATGGAATAGATAATTTAGCTATCTTCAATTCCCTGTTCCATTTGGGTGCAAATCCACCCTTATGCGGATTTATTGTGCGACCAGACGTTAGTCCACGACATACCATGCAAAATATTTTGGAAACAAAATATTTTACTGTGAATCACATCAATGAGGAAATTTATGAAAATGCCCACCAAACTGCTGCTCGTTATGATGCTTCAATTTCAGAATTTGACGAAGCAAAGTTAACTAGGCAGTTTATTGAGGGATTTTCCGCACCCTTTGTAGAAGAGTCTTATTTGAAATTTGGTTGTGAGTTTCAGCAGAAAATTGATATTGAAATCAATGGTACATCAATGATCATTGCCAAAATTGTTTCAATTGAATATCCAAAAGAAGCACTCATGGAAGATGGGTATATTGATTTGGAAATTGCGGGTTCAGTAGCAGGCAATGGACTAGATGGATACCATAGAACTGAAGAAATAGGTAGGTTGACTTATGCCAAACCAAATACGTGGCCTAAGAAGTTTTCATTGGTTACAAATAGTCCTGAAGAAGAATAAAATCCACCTCACTTATGTCGCTGTTGCTTAAATGTTCTGAGTTCGATTTGGAAGCTGGATGTGACGAAGCGGGTAGAGGATGTTTGTCGGGACCTGTTGTTGCTGCAGCTGTAATTTTGCCATTAAATTTTCAGCATGAATTACTTAATGATAGCAAGCAAGTATCCCAAAAAAATAGGGAAATTTTAAAACCCATTATCATGGAGCAAGCCTTGGCTTGGGCAGTTGGAATTTGTTCTCCTCAGGAAATCGATAAAATTAACATTTTAAATTCCAGTATTTTGGCAATGCATAAAGCGTTAGATCAACTCACTATTCAGCCAGCATTTATTGCTGTAGATGGAAATCGATTTAAAGCATATAAAAACATATCTCATGCAACACAAGTAAAAGGCGACGGACGCTTTTTGAATATTGCAGCAGCCAGCATATTGGCTAAAACCTTTAGAGATGAAATTATGTGTAATCTTCACCAAGAATATCCTGAATATGGATGGAATTCAAACATGGGTTATCCTACAATCGCTCATAGAAAAGCAATCAAAGAATTTGGAGTTACTCCCCACCATAGAATGACATTTCAATTGTTGCCCGCACAATTGAAAATGGATATTTAAAATAATTTGTAAATATTAATGAATAACCCTTTTCCATATTTGATAAAGGATTCAATCCATTGGCAACCACATATATAAAATCCATCAAATCCATATTTATATCCACCTTTTATTAAGTAGTTTTTCAAAAATTTGAGGGTAGGACTACTGAGCCATTTAAAAATAATGGTCAGTAAAAATGAATTTTCTAGATTTTTTGCTCCAATATTTCCAAATTTAATGGCCTGATTATAAACCGCTTTTCTGTCGGAGTAGGTGTAGTGTAGAATATCTCCAAGAATGTGTTTTTCAGCCAATTCACTTTGGAGTTCAAAACGGTCATGTGGATTTACGCCAGTCCATTGTCCGAAACGGTTATTCCATAACCGCAGTTTTCTGTCGGGATACCAACCGCAGCCTTTAATGGGTTTGCCACTCAAATGATTCAATCGATTCATCGAATATCCGAAAATGGGTTTTCCATTTTTGTCTTTTTCGGAAAAGTTATTGTTCTTGATGGCTGTAATTTGGATTAACAATTCAGGACTCACGCATTCGTCGGCGTCTAGGCTCAAAACCCAATCGTAATTTGCTTGCTTTCGTGCCCAATTTTTCTGCTGAATATGTCCCTCAAAAACATGGTGAAGCACATATGCTCCCATATTTTCAGCAATTTCTGGGGTTCTGTCAGTTGAAAAACTATCAACAACGATCACTTCATCGGCAATGGGTGCAACAGACTGTATACAGTTGCCAATATTTGCTTCTTCATTGAAAGCAATAACCACAACTGAAATCTTATTTGTTTGCACGGTAACAAATTTAAAACTTTTTTATTGCTTCCGATCTTTTTCTATTTTTAATGCTCACCAGACATTTTATCGTCAAATTCAATTCCTTGGTTCTTCAAAGATTTCTTTACGAAAATTGCATAGTAGGTCAAATAAGCAAAGCAAATTGTTCCAATGATAAATGAATTGTGAATGCCAATAATATCGGCAAGTTTGCCTTGAATTGGAGGTAAAATAGCACCACCAAAAATCATCATTACCAAGAATCCTGCTCCTTGTGATTGGTACTTTCCAAGTCCCGCAATAGACAAAGAGAAAATACATGGCCACATGATTGAAAGGAACAAACCAGCCGACAAAAATGCATAAATGCTCGTCATTCCAGTTGTAGACAAACCAATTATGGTAGCCAATGTTCCGAATAAGCCAAATATCATTAATGTAAATGCCGGTTTGTCATTGGTAATATAAAAGGCTGCAATTTGAACCAAAATGCACAAGAAATACCATTTTAAAGGTTGAATGTTATATCCTGCAATTGAAGTAAACATCATAACTACACCAAAAGCAATCAATGGCATGAATAATCGCAACAATTTTTTAGTGTTGTCAGACAAATTCAAAGCACTCACAGCACCTGTCCATCTTCCAATCATCAAACTTCCCCAATACATGGCGATGAATGGGGCAATTTCGCTTGATGTAAAACCACCAAATTTTGGTTGTTTTAACAATTCACCAAGGTTACTTCCAATTGCAACTTCAACACCCACATAAATAAAGATGGCCAACATACCCAAA
>Ga0214923_10002610_pt1 | contig 23690 bp, 61 predicted proteins | sample LL1510_MetaG_FD_177993 | JGI IMG/M metagenome (GOLD analysis project Ga0214923, IMG submission 177993) | Freshwater microbial communities from Lake Lanier, Atlanta, Georgia, United States - LL-1510 | ecosystem: Environmental > Aquatic > Freshwater > Lake | place: USA: Georgia | collected...
TATCACCGCACTGCACATAACACGGGTTTGGCAAAATTGCCGTTTCGTCTTTCAATTCAACTTTATCCATAATATTCGACTTTTGTATTTCAATTTAACTTTTGTGTTCGGCAACTTCGCCAAGCCGTAGGCGTTACCTGCAAGTGCTACATTAGTTCTTCGATTAAACATTTTCGTTAGAAAAATTATTAAAAATTTCCCCTCCTTTTAAAAAAGAAAAAATATGAGCAATTACATCTACTGTCCATCCGTTCCCAAGCATTGAATATCTATGAATATCACTCAAACCACAATCAGTATAATTTAAAGGCACGTTCTGTAATTTCTCACACTCATTAGTGGTAAGTTTTCTAACTCTACCATTATATAAAAGTCTTATTGAATTATGGTGTGGTAAAGTAAGTGTTGGGCATTTCCTGTCCAACTTAACTTTTTTATTATACACGTCAATACAAGCAATATTAGGTGCATCGTTAATACTTACTTTTTTCAATAGTAATTCAGTATTTCTTTCTTTTAACCAATATTTGCTATCAAAACTTTCATCTAAAATATCTTCAATAAAAATATTTTTATCGTTCAAAGCTGTAAAAGGTATGTTAGTCCAATAAAGTCTTTCTCTATTTTGAGCAGAAACTAAATTTGAATTTATCAATATTGGCTCACACCCTAATTCTTTTGATATGATGTTTTGCCATTCCTTTTTCATTTTGACATTTTCAAGTAAAAAGTAAGTCGGGTTTACTTCTTTCAATATTCTGACAAATTCAAAAAACAATCCACTTTTTCCGTCAAATCCTTTACCATTTCCTGCGTTTGAGAAAGATTGGCAAGGACTACCACCAAATAGTAAATCTATCTTTGGAATTTAGTGCCATTAAGTTCTGTTACACTGCCTAATTGTTTTGTATTCGGGTAGTTGTATTGTGTTACCTGCATAGCATATTTATCAATCTCGGAAGCAAAGTAATTTTCATATTCAATTCCTACTTTGTTTAGTGCAATCTGTCCACAACTCATACCATCAAACAATGATAATACGTTAATTTTTTCTTTTTTGCCATCGCTCATTTTTAATAATTTTTTATTAGTATTCCAATTTAAGTTTCTCGTTAATTAACCGCACCAGCAGGTAACACGTGCTATAAGCAAGTTTGCCAATAACGTTTGTGCTAAATTTGAACATTTCTGCAAGTCAAACCTGCTCATAGCACCAACCGTTAGCGGCAATCATTCAGAAAGTCATAGCCACTAATAATATTTTCACTTTTAACTTGGTCTTTTGGTATCAACACGATGTTGCTCATTTTTAAACATTCCTCGCAAGGTAGTTCGTCTGTGCATTTAGGGTTTTCACCACCACAATATGAGGCCATGAGCAACATAGGATAATGACTGCCGCTAACAGCACCTAAACGCAATTTGTTTAGTGCTTCGTCTTGGGCTTTTCTGATTGTATTTTCAATTTCGTTCATATAATTTATTTTAGTGTTCAAACTGCGTTTAGCTGCGAACCGTTAGCTGCAATGCCGTTGGACACCCTGCAACATATCAATCAACATTAACAATTGCCACATTTTATCAATCTTGATTTCTTGAAATTCTGTTCCTTGAACTATCTCAACTGTTGTACTTTGATATTTATATGTATTAGGTGCTTCAACGAACTTGAAACTATCAGTAATATGAATTTCAAGATTGCCGACAATTTTCTTTTTGTATGTGGCAATTTTTAATGAGTAATATTCATCTGTTGAAAAGTCTTTATCATAATCAACTTTACATTCAAAGCCGTATTTATCTTCCAAATGAGTGGACACGATAGGCACAGCAGCTAACAAGGTATTGGCAAAAAAGCCGTTTTGTTCTTCGTTTGACATATTGTTCTAATTTTTAAGTTTTGTAATTCTATTGAACTTTTGGATACGGCTTCTTCGCCAATACCCAATACGTTATGTGCAAGTGCTACGATAGTGCTACTATTCAACATTTGTGGGAGAAAATTTAAAAAGTTTTTCCACCGCTTTCTTACTACCTGTATCTTGGGTCAAAGAACTTACTATTTCCTTTTGCCAAACGCACTCAAAATCATCAGGTGCATTATATTCCGATACAAATATGATGTGTCCTTTACTTGCCATATCTCTACACCATTGCCAAAAAACAACGTGATTAAAGTCGTCTTTGTATTTGGTTGTTCCCTCATAAGGAGGGTCGCAATAAATCAAACTATTATCAGGTATTTGTAAGTCTAAATAACTTTCGTTTACTAATCTTACACCTTGCAATAGTGGGCTTTGATTTATTGCATTTTTATAACTTTCGGTTACATAATCACGTTTGTTTAATCCATCTCTACGCCATCCACCAAGCCATTTACCACTATAAGAAAACGCAAATCCTGCATAACCTTTGTATTTATAATCATCGCTTTTTCTTAAAGCCTTGTAATCAGCTTCAGTAAATTCCTTGTTGTTTTTTGGCAAGTCCATTACACAATCTCTAATGGCAATTAAAGCATCAATTAAATAGTGGTTAATGTCTGCACCTATTCTTTTGCCTTGCACCTTATCAATCATATTCCCACCTCCAACAAAAGGTTCAACCCAAGTTCTTTGCCCTCGTTCTTTTAACATTATCGGTAGTATTTCTTTTGCTATCCGATTTTTACTTCCCATATATTTCATACTCTAAAACTTTTTAAATTTTCTGTTCGTTTTCAAATTAACATTCTCCTAAATTAACCGCACCAGCAGGTAACACGGGTTTGGCAAAAGTGGGCAGACACATTCTGCTAACTTTGAACATCCCACAAGCCCACCTTCGCCAAGCCCGAAAACGTTATGGCTCATTAAAACGAAGCCATAACATGGTATATAACCAATGCTATTAGTGCTTCGTAGTAATATTTGTGGGTAATTTACCATAATTAAATATTTTTAAAACCCACCGCTACAAATAATTTTTTTAACTCGTTTGTTTTTCAGTAAATTGAAAAGATGTAACCATTGGGGGTCTGCATCACCAATTCCATCTGAATTATCTGGGAATGGTACATGAACAAACACATCACCTTCGTCTGGTGATTGGCAGGGTAATGCAAACAAATATCCATTGTCTGATTCTCCACGTCCTGTCCAAACTATTTCCACTTTAGCACCAGCCAAAGTTTCACCTTCAATCTTTTCAAATTGTTTATCAGTTACATTTATGTTCTGATACTTTTTTAGTTCTTTTAAAATTATTTCCATCGCTCAAAATATTTAATTATTATTAAACACCAAAATAACTAATATAAATCATCCAAATTCGATAACCTCATTATCATTGATTCGCACTGTTGTTTCTTCCCAATAAACATTAAAAACTACGCATAACAGCGTATACATGCAATGCTCTTAGTTTTTTAATCCAAGCTTTTATCATAATATTAAGGTTTGTGTTTCAATTTAATTTCAGTTTAGCACTGTGCATACCCTAAACATTAATAATCTCACAAACCAAATCTAAACATCTTGCTTGGAAAATCATATTCCTTGTACCAGGACCTCCACCATCAAATGCGATTAATCTTTCTGCATAGTTTGCCATTTTCTGGTTACGAATTGGTTCAGCTGCTCTCCCGTGTTTGTTCCAATTTGCTTTGAATTTTTTGACTGGAATATTATTCTCTGTCGCATATCTTTCGCCAAGGATATCTATTCCTTTGGAATCTCCTGAAACTATTTCTGTTGCAGGAATTTCCTTCAAAATCTCGTCAAGCTTTTGTTTTACGAAATTATAGTCTTCAAAGTGTCTGTCTCCTGTAATTATTGTTTTCACTCTTCTAGTTTTTCGAATTCAAAATATTCGTCGCCATGCCCGTTGTCATATGCTTGATTTAATTAGTTCTCTATCGTCTTGTTCCAATGAGAAAGTGTGTATCTTGACGTTACTATCATCAAGTTCTGGTTCAAATCCTGAACGGACTGCATTAGATGTTATCTCCTGAAGTCTTTGCAATAACTCTCTTTCGTTCTTGAAAGTTATTTCGATTTGTGTCGCAAACATTTTAAATTCCTTTAAAAAGTTGTACGGCAAGCCAACCAAATAGTATTGCTACGGATGCATATACGGCTACAAACAAAGCAAGTGTATACACTGCTTCCGGAATGTTTTTAAAAAATTTCAGCATATTAATCTTCGATTAGATATTCGTTTAACGTTTCGTTCAGTATTGATAAATCTGTTTCCAAGACTATAGTTATTTCTTGGAGACTATCCTCGTGATACTCGTGGACATAATCCCAAAAATCAGCTTTTTCTTTTCGGGAAAGTATTTTGTAACTCTCTGCACCAGACTCAGATTTCGTTTCTTCGACTATTATTTCGAAGTATTCCTCTTTTGTTGCACAACTTCTTTCTTGAAGAATTCTATTAGTCAGCATCTTGATCTTGTTTAAAGAAGTGTGGGTAGACTGTCACCGTGAATTGGTTAAGAATTCGTCTTTTGAAACGAATTTCTTTTTTGTGTCTGCCGTCATGCAAAGCTACTACTTTCAGTTTTCTTCGCAAAGTGTGGATTACTTTTTCGCTCACTTTAATAACGTTTTTGTGTTAGACCTTCAGCTAAATTTAGTGCAGCTGTGTCACTCAAATAGTCGACAAGTACTTGTCTTGCTTCTGGAATTTCGATTAATTTTTGGAGTAGTTCTGAGATAGCGTCGTACTCTTGCTCTTCAAAATCAGATTCAATTTGGTTGAGAACTGCGTGTTCTAAGTCTTCGTTTGTTACCATTTAGTTATAGTTTAATTTTTTGTTACACAAGTCTTGATATGCCCTCGTTGATTCGGCAGTCAGCTTCACTTTAATTCTGACTTCCAAATCAGAACCAAACATTCTTTCTACTATTTCACGAACAGCTTCTTCTGAAGGAGCTATTACGGATGTGGCGTAGATGATGCCTCCATCTTTCACGTGGACCTTGAAGAAGTAGTAGTTCATTTCCAATTAATTTGGTTTGCTAATTCTATTCTGTTGTGCCTTACAAAAGGCAATGTACAAATCTTTATTGAAATGCCCCATCTTCTCACCTTTTAAAATTTTTCTGGTCCACCAAGATTCCATCGTTTCAATATTCACATTGATTGTGGCTTGACCACTTGTTAGTTTGTCTAAAGTATTTTCCATTTTATTTGATGTTTTCTAAAGGGTAAGCACTTAGTATTAAGTCTTTAGCTTTACGAGATAAGCCAATTTTAATTGACTTTTCAGCTGCTTCCAATGCAGCTTCTACATGCATTGTGGCAAATTCAATCATTGCATCTCTGACATTTGCTAAGGAGTCATGTACGTCTTCAACCCCATCATCGGTAATATAAACTCTTTGATTTAAGAGTTCTTCGGCTGTTATTATCTTTTCCATTTCACTTAATATTGAGGATTTCTTCAGGGATTATTTCATCTTTAAAAAGATGCGCTAATCCCTTATATTGTTTAAGCAACATCTTATGCTCTCTAAGAGCAATTGAACTTTTTTTATCATATCCAAATTTATCACAGAAGTCGGAAAACTTTTCCATACCGACAATGCTTTTCGGTAGGCTAACCAACACTTGTTCTAGTGTGGGTTTAGTGTTTCCTAATTCGTAGGATTGGGCAAACTCAAAACTGAAAACCCGGAATTGATTTCGCAGCTTACAGTGAAATACCCACCTTGCGTCAACATCTGTAGCAAAGAATTTCTTAAATTCAGATGATGTGATTTTCAGTTTTAAGTTGTGTTCCATTAGAGTCTTGCTAATCTGATTAGGTTGGTGAGTTTTTGTTCAAATTGTTTATTTTCAAGTAAGTCTGTTATGTAGGTAAATGTTAAGTGGTTAAAATCGAAAACAATCCCGATAGTCTTGTTTACTTGTGCACCATTGTTTAGAATAAATGTTTCTTGTTTTTGTCGTACAACAACTCTTATACCATAGATGTGTTCTGGTAACATTCCGTTTTTTAACCATATCCCAAAAGAACTTTCAGTATCTTCTCTTACAAGCAGTTCAGGTAAATCTTGTTGCAATCTTTCCACAAACCTACTTGTGAATTCTTTTGAGAGCTGTTTGAAAATGGCATTACTTTGTTCAATTCTTTCGAAATATTCTTTGTCTGCTTTTACTCTGGAATCATACTCTTCTAAATCAATTAAACTTACACTGTTATCTGTAAACGAGTCTCTCAAGTTTTCTGAAATTTTGCCTTTTAACAAGGCTAGTTCTAATGTATTCATGTTAAAGAATTCGTGCATCGAAACAAGCTTCTGGATTATACTGTGAATTTCCACAAATGTATGCGGAGTTATCAAATATTTTAATTGAGAACAATTTTTGGTAATAGTTTGGCCCAAGTTCTCCAGTATCTTCATCAACAAGTTTTACAGATCTAATTGGTGCTGTTATTTCAAAGTCAGATATTTCAACGCTAGAAAGTCTGTTCAGCTTGACTATGTGTTGAAGTTCTTTGATTCGTTCGAAATCAACTTCTGCTTCCACTACACACCCTACTAACTCTGTGCTAGATGCATCTGACACATACGTTAATTCTTTTTTTACCGACTCAAATTTCGGCACTCTTTCCTCCACATCTGTGTCTGGACCAAACTCTTGTTCTAAGAGTAGTCGCATTCTCTCGATTTTCGAAAGTCTTCGCTCTTTGTCAAAGCGGTTGTGCGGTATCTCTGAATAGTATTTCTCCGCAATTTTTTGGTACTTGCTCATTTGTTTAGTTTTAATTGTTAATCTTCTAGCAGTCTGTTAATTACTGCTTGTTTTAATTCTTCTGGTACAGATTTTAAACGGACTCCTAGGTGGTCTCCTTGTTCGATTTTGTCCCCATCAAAAGTATTTCCGATAGTTAGATTGACTCCTCCACCTGTTTGCGACATTGCTTAAACATAACCATCAGGAGTAAATACTGTGTATCTGTCAAGAGTTTCTCCGCCATTGTCCCAGACAATAGTTTGTTTTAGAAGTTCGTTAACTTCTCCGATTGTGTAGTTTTTCATTACGTAAAAAATTCGTCAACTTTAATTTCAAACCCCCACAAACCTCGTATTAAGTCTACAAAATTATCGTAGGTATTTTCTCCAACAAAACCAGAGGTGACAAGTTTTCCATCTTTGGTTTCAATGTACGATACGTTACCATTCTTTTGTCTGATTGACATTAAGTGTTGGTCTCTTGAAAAATCTATTTCCATTTTTAAATGTTTTTGCAGGTTAATTCTCTTTCTGGGAATTCATTATACATTTTCCCGGCAAACCATATTTCTATCTGTTCGACCGCCTTATCTAATTGGTCTGCCAATTGCTCAAGTGATTCAAATACAAACTTAAATTCAATGAAGTCTTCCATATTGCCCTGGCGATGGTACGGTGCTTCAAGATTAACCGAACCAGACACTACGATTGAATGTTTGCGTTCTTCAACTGAGCGAGGATTGAATGGGTTGTAATAGTAACATTGGATCGAGTTGTAGATTGTATTGTCGTCCCAACGTCTATCGTCTACGCACTCGTAATAGTAAGATTCTTGATCAGCAGTAAGGTTTTCCATATCAATATCTTTCCCAAACTCTCTTTCCAAATCTTCTTTTGCAAGTTCGTAATAAGTATTTAGATTGTTTTCTAATGCTTTCTCAATACCTTTCGTTTGGATAACTAGTCCCTCATCTGTTGTTCGGCTCCAAGCCTCAACCTCCCACCCGCCATCAGTGAATGGTATGAACCCATCTCTTGATTTGTGCTCGACTTCCGAGGACTCCTTACTGTAGTACGCTTCGTTGTCGAAAATTCTTTCTCCTGAGTCATTGATTTTCTCTTCGATGACTTTAAAAATTTTTTGTGTTTGCATGATTATGTTGTTTTGATTTGTATTTTTAAGATGTACTCAAAGTTCTGAGATAACTTGTCAATCTTCTTATTGAAAGAATATACTTGATTTTTACGTGAGGAATGTTGCTTATTTGTTAAGAAATGTGCTTCTGAACTTGTTTTAGTACTAAACAACCCTTTTACAAATTCTTTTGAAAATTTAATACCGCTTTTCTCACAAGCTTTTCTAACTCTTTCCTCTTGAACAACCTCTAAGAATTCTTGGCAAGATTTATCTGTGTCGAATGAAACAACTTCCGTCGTTTCATCTTGCGTAGGAAATACCTTTCTTATTGTAACTTCTAGCATATTATTTAATTAAAATTGTTAGATTTTGAAAAATATTTTTCAATGTATCTGTCATAAAATTAAAGTCCATATCTTTCAACTTATAGTAGTCGTTATCTCTGCTACTTAAATTCCCATTACTTAACCAATAAAAAGTTTGATAATCTGTTTTATAAGAGCTTTTTTCAAATAAAATTCCGGTGACTTGTGGGTTCTTAGCTAAAACATCTTTAATATGTTTTGAGAACCGAATTACTTTTGGAATCATTTTTTTAACTCTTTCATAATCTTCAACGTCTTGTGATGATAACAGATTATTGTTGATTAAAATTGTCTCCAAGCAATCAAAACCTATGTAGTAGATGTCTGAAGTCTCGTTCTTAACTGTTGCAATATTTGCGATTAACCTGCCGCAATTATCACAACAGGCACCTCCGCCCTCTAACACTGGTATATATTTTTTGTCAACTACTACATACTTAGTGTCAAGGGGTAAATTTCTTTGAGTTATTGTTTTCATGGATTAGTTTTTGAATTACTTTTTCGCCACGTTCTTTCGTGAACTCGATAGCCAACTTGTTTGCTTCTTGTTCTGAAAATCCTTTTGCGATTAGTTTCTTTTTCGCTTGAACAGCTATCTGTTCGACGATGTTCTCTTGTGTTAGAGGTTGTTCTTTTGTTGTTTCCATAGTTCTACGGCTGTTAAGATTTGCTCTAGCCCGTCTAAAGGAATATCTTGGTAGCGGAGTTCTTGAGATTCACAAAATGGTTCCGACTCCCCACTTAATATACATTCTACCATTACGAGTTTTTCGTAAAAATGTTCTCCCAAGAATAATACTTTCCCAACAGATATTGCTACAGGTTGCCCTTCTATGTAGTCAATCTCCCCGATAGAAAAATCACCGTGCTTTTTGATGATGTTTTCAATTTTTTGAATTATTTGTTTCTTTGTCATGTCTTAAATTAATATGATCCCTAACTCAGCTGACATCAAGTAGCCATACATGGTGGATGATTTAGATTTTAATTTGCGTTTCTCAGCTAATTTCAATCTCGTCTGGTAGATCAAATCCTTTCCATGATTCTTGGCTAACCAATTGTATTTGCTGTGCTGCTTTCCAAAATCTTGGTCTTCATGGCGTGTCATAGAAAATAGTTTAAATTGGTACAATCTTTTTTAACTTGACGTTGGTACTTAGTTCTTTGCCCGAAGTATTGCCTTGACTCATTCTGCAATATTGCAGCTACAATTGTTTTTGGTATCACCATCGGGGCATTACTTTCGTCCCAGCTTTCAACATCCAATGCTCCGCAAGTGAGAGCCTTGTCGATTTTTGAAATCATTTCCTTATGAGAATTAGCCAACATCTCTTTGACTAACTTCTTGATTTGCTTTTGTTTCTTTGTCATAACAATGTATTAACTTCAATTTCTTCAATATCGAACTCTCCCTTACCTTCGTAGTCTTGTGTCTGCAATTTTTCAGACAAAAATTGTAGAGTGTATTTTGAAAGCTTCTCACCTTCTTTCTTGGCTTGGGCTTTAACTATTTTGATTGCTTGGAGTAATGTTGTACATACCCCAATCAAATCTCTGCTGGCATAACTGTGCCAAACATCTGTTTTGTAAACGATAAATGCTTTTTTCATTTTAGTAAGTGGTTTTCAATTTTTTAGATCTCACCCATCTTTTCAAATCTTTACTGTAATTGAAAAAATAGTCACCAAATTTTGCAATACCTATGTGTACAGGTTTTAAAAAGTGCTCTAAAGATTTTTCTAAGAGTATCGGTTGGTAGGTGTTTGAGTTTAAAGCTATTAATAGTTTCTCGCCAGAGTCCAGATCTTTAAAATACATATACCCACCTTTCTTATCACACATAAGTTGACAATTTTTATAAGTTTGTGGTACTTTATTGACACTTGCTGGTAAATCTTCTGTAACTTCAGCTTGATACGGCAAAAGCTTTCCTTCTTCGTACTTAATGCCGATAGGTTTTGTTGAATAGAAAGAGTTTAAAGGGGTTTTTACTGGTTCTTTGAATACTACCTTATCATCAATAACCTCTTTTATACTATCTTCTTCAATGTTTTCTTGTTCGTAAGTGTACAAATTATCTCCTATTAATTTATACTCTCTGATAAAATAAACTTTCATAAATTTTTATTAAAAATTGCTACTCTATTTAACCCATTAGGCTCTACTCTTATTAGTCCATATTTGTTGGCAAATTTTTCCAACTTGTCGAACTCTTTTGATTGGCTTATTCTTTCAGGAAGTTCCACGTTAAAGTACTTTTCACCTTTGAAAGTTTTAATTCCTGTAAAGTGTCCGCACAATTTAAGATTCAGACCGGTCTGTTCTTTAATCAGCCCTAAAACTATAGTCGTTGGCATAACATTTCTTTTTTAGATTCAACAATTTGATAAGGCTCTTTGTATTCAACCCAATCACCTCGTCCACCCCAAACACACATCACACCTTCTTTTTGAATAAAGTCGGCAGCACCTCTGCCGACCATCAGTTGAGATTGGAACCGAATTGACCCATCTCCCAGTTCATCTACTTTTAAAAGTTTTATTGCTCCCACGACGCTATAAATTTATCCCAAGCCTCTTGGGTGTAAGGACCTCTTTCGTGATCGATTTCAAAGATCTGCCCTGTTGTTGCACACTTGAATTTAAAAACATCAATCCTCTCCGCAAAACGGTAGTCGTCAAACTCTCCTTGGCCAACTTTCATCCAAGAGATTCTACGCTCCATTTCGCTAATTGGGTGCGTGCCAAAACCTATTATATAAGGCTTCATATTTGGAAGTTCGTATGCTCTCACACACATTAAATAATACTTTTTAATCTTTGACATGATCTTCAATTTGTTTAACGATTTGTTCTGTTGGAAGGTGTCTTGAGCGTAATGCTTCGTAGTACTTCCCCTTGTATTTTACAAAACAAGAGTTTAAGTGTGCTGTGTAAGCTTCCGAGATGAAGAAGAAACTATCTTTATTTCCGAAGTGTGTCCAACGCATTGGAGGTAATACATTTAGCATATCATCCCAACGTTCCTCACTAATCTCTTTCCAAGGACCTTGCAAATTTTCAAGGTATGGTTCGTAATAATTTTTGTTGAAGTCCTCCCAAGTCAGAGCCACTAAATTTTCATTACATTTTTGTTTTTTATACTCCTCGAAAGTTGTCGGAGTTTCCATGTAATCTACGTACTCAGGTGTAGTACCTTTTGGGGCTGTCATCGAATTTATTACATGACCTCTAAAATTTGTTGGGTCAATGATGTATAGGCTTTCTGTTTCCATAAGTCTCTAATTAATAATCAGTTAACATTTCTTGTCTTTGAAGAATATACTCTTCGAATTTGTGTAGGTATTTCTCGGTCATTTCCGCCAAGAATTTACTTAAACCCCACTCGTAAACTCCGTCTTGGTGTTGTTTAAAATGGTCTGCCTTCTCCTCCTCTGAAGCTAACAATTCTTCATCTTCATCCATCCCATCGTACATATCCAAGTACAGTCTCTCTTGAAGAATTGAATCCCAAAGATCACCTTCTTTTGCAAAAGGATTTTTTAATCGGAATTTGTACCCACTTCCCAAATCAGTCTGTCTCCAATTACTGACTTCAATGCAATTTTTAAGCAACTCTTTTGCTTGTTCTTTGAATTCTACTTCTGACATCTCACTCTCCTCGTTTAATTGCTAAATTCTTTTCTACTCGTTTTTGAATCTCACAACTTTTGTACTGATCGCATCCAAAGCAAGAGACAACTCTTTTCTCTGCTCTACATTTTGATGCTTGTCTACAAGCGTAATCAAACGCTCTTGACGCTTTTTCAATTTGTTTTTGTGTTGGCATAATTATTTAAAATTAAAATTTCTGTTCAATTTGGGGCGACTAACAATATTCAACAAATTCTTTTGGGACATTTAATCCATGATAAGCTAAATCGTGTGTTAATCCCCTATAAAACGTAGGGTATTTTTCTTCTACCCAACCAAGCTCATCGACGAAGTGATAGTTATAAGTTTTATAGAAAAATATTCTAAATAACTTTAATCGCTTCATCGTTAATCGCTACCGAAGTAGTCTTATATAAACTCTGCGACTGATTATAGAGGGCATCAACTCCTACCCTCTCAATATTTTTAGCTGCGTTAACATCACGAAGAATATGACTACCACAATCACAAGTCCACTCTCTGTCTGAAAGTTTTAAGTCTTGTTTTATAGTACCACATTCAAAGCACGTTTTGGAACTTGGAAACCATCTGCTTATTTTAACAAATGACTTTCCGTACCACGCACTTTTATACTCTACCATAGAAAAGAATTTAGACCAACCTGCGTCACTTATTGATTTGGATAATCTTTTGTTCTTAACCATCCCTTTCACATTCAAATCTTCTACAACAATTACATCAAAGTTTTTTACCAGTTGAGTAGAATAGTTGTGCAGAAAATGGTTTCTTTGGTTACTTACCTTTTCGTAAATTCTAGCAACTTTTATTCTTTGTTTTTGCCTACGGTTACTCCCTAGTTTCTTACGACTAAGATGTTTCTGGGCTGTTCTTAGTTTAGATTGGCTCTCTCTAAACCATTTTGGATTACTTAACTCTTGGCTGTCAGATTGTGTTGCAAATGTTTTAATTCCAACATCGATTCCGACAGTTTTGTTAGTTTTTTCGACATAGTTAATTTCTTGCTCGACTAATACAGATGCAAAGTACTTTCCTGTTGGTGTTTTTGAAATTGTAACAGACATGAACTTAACACTTTTCGGTATTTGCCTGTCTAAGATTAGTTTTACTTTACCTATCTTCTCTAGCTGAATCTTTTCCCCAATAATCTTGAACTTTTGATTAGGTAGTCTGTAAGATTGGTTATTAGACTTCTTTTTGAACGATGGTCGCCCAACCTTAGATTTGCGAGAACTAGAAAAGAACTGCTTTTTATATTCTTTGAAGTCCGCCTCTTTTTGTTGTATCGCAGCAGCAGAAACTTCTTGCATCCACTCTAACTCTTGTCGAAGTTGCGTTGAAGTTTTAAAATTTGGTGAAGGGTTTGTCTCTTTATTAAAAGAATTAAAAGCACACACTTGGCTATTCCAGTACCAACGAACACATCCGAATGTTTTATTCAACAAAACTTCTTGTGTTTTGTTTGGTACAAGCCTAAATTTATATGCTTTTAATCTAATCATTTCGACAACTCTTCGATTATTTTTTCAGTATTCCTTTTACTTCTTCTTTTCCCATAGAGCCTTGCAGTGAAAGAAGTAACTAATGAAACAAAATCTTGCATCAAATCTTTTTCATCTTCAACAACTTCATTAATAACAACTATCTCACCTTTCCACAGATACTTGATGTAATTGAATCCAAATCTTGTTAGCCTATCTTTATGTTCGACAACTATTCTTGTAACTTTTGAATCACAAAGGATCTCTTTAAGCTTAGGTCGGTTGTCATTTAAACCACTTGCACATTCTTCAACTACTTTATTTACTACCCAACCTTTTGCTGTGCAAAAATCTTGAACTCTTTTCGACTGAGAAATCAGATTAGATTTATTTTCACTTGATGAGACTCTTGCGTAAACAACTGTAAAATCACAAGAAGATTCTAAACTTTCATCAGGAATAATTATAGTACCACTTTTTAATGTATAAGCTTTTGGAATATCACCTCTCTTGTACATCTCCCAGGCAGTTCTGTAAGTTATACCCAAGTTTTTAGCATATTGACTAAGTTTCATGTTACAAAGATATATTAAATTTCTATAAAACAAAACATTTTTCTATAAATATTAATTTTTAATTAAATACATCCCATAAAGTCTTGCCCTCTTTTTGTAATCGTCAAAAGAGCATTTGTTTAACCACTCAGTGTACCAATCTGACTCTGCATCACAATGGTGCGCCCAAATTCCGTTAAGTCTGTCGTCATTAAATTCCTCTCGGACAAGAACTTCTTCACGAAGTGTAAGACCTCTTTCTTCAATTAACTTGTCTAAGTCAGATGAATCTAAGAAATGCTTTACCCGCCCATCACCTACAATGTAGCCGTTACGTTTGGTTTGATCTTCAATAAAACTTCCGTAATCCTCTACGAAATCTAAGAAACCGACAATTTTTTCGATTACTTTTCCGTGTTTTAAATCTTTTTCCATGATATCAGGTTTAATTGGTTGTTACTCTCCTCACTTCCTTGTGTAGTAGATTTCAATGAGAAGGTCTAAATTACCCTTCTTAGGGTATATTGCGTTCAACACATCGTAGAAGGGAGCAAAGTGGAAAGACGTTAACTTCTCCTCGTCTAACTCACGAAACAAGCCTCTCAACTTATTGAACGTTTTGTCAATGTCGTTGTAGATTTTGAATGCTTTATCTAAATCTGTGTTTCTGATTTTTTCAACACGCTCTCTTGCGGCTCTTCCTGCACACGCATCTAATTCAAAGAAACCTTTTGACGATTCTGTTGATTCAAGGTGAATGTATGGGTGACTTGCGTAGCCGATTAGGTGATTCTGCAATTTTCCTTTAAGGTAGAACATACCATATCTTTGATCCAATACGTATCCACGCAAATTCTTTTCATTCAATGTTCTACCGTTGATTAGCTTACCAATGTGTGGTTTGAGTATTTCACAAATTTCTTCGTGCTCTGCAATTGAAGCTTCTTCTTTTGCGATGTAGTCGTTAACGACTTTTAGGAATTGTGATTTTTTCATTTTAGATTGTATTAATGATTTCTTTAATCTGTTCTTTAATTCTTTGGGAAGATGGGTTGTTCTTGAAATAATTCCACTTCCAATGCCCTTTGTTTAACTCCTCTTCTATTAGGAGATACAGTTCATCTGGATTTCCGCAGACCATTAACTCTTCTTTAGTAAGTAAGACTGAGTAGTTACTTCTGAATGTGCTTTCTTCGTTACCGGTTATCAGGTCTGATTCTGTGCGCAGGTTTTGGAATGGATGTTCTCCACCAACCCCGATATTCAACAAGTTACGTGCGTATCCTGGGTGTTTTTCGTAGGACCACTCGATTAAGATTGCTCCTTCGACATCTTTCCCGTCATTCTCGTCTCCGCAAAATATTACTTCAGTTTCAAATGCGTCTCGTAACAGTAACTCTTCATCGTCTTCAAAATCTTCTGCAACAAAAGTATGTTCTTCTACATGTGCTTGAAAACCGATACTCAAATCCAAGTTCTTTGCGTACTCGATAGCTGCCTCTTCGTCAGCAAACTCTTCGATGTCTTCTTTTTGTGGGTTGTCTGTTTCTTCCCACCTGTACCCGCAAGCAACGTAAACAATTAATTTGTCTCCTTCTCTTTTAGCTTCGTACTTTTTCATGATATTTTTGATAAAAGAAACCCCGAGCGCTTTGTGCTTTAGCACGGGGAGGAATTTATCACTTTCCTTTTTGGTTAATAATATACTTTCTAATAGTTTCTTCTGAGATATGTCCAACTGACTCTACAAAAAAACTTCTTGTCCACAGTGTTGGCAATTTTTTCTTTAACTCTGGAAACTCTTCTCTTAACTTAAAAGAGGTGAACCCTTTTAATCTTGAAGCGACTGTTATTGGAGCATCTGCTGGAGATACCGATATGAAAATATGTACGTGATCTGGCATTACCTCCATATCCTTTATTTCCCAACCTTCCTCTACAGATTTTGCTTTTAAAAGTTCTTTTAATCTTACTTCTATATCGCCAACTAAAATCTCTCTTCGATATTTTGGGCACCAAATGATGTGGTAGTTTAAATTAAAAACTACATGTTTACCACTTTTTAATCTCTTATCCATTTGTCAAAAATAATTGTTTTTCTAAGAAATATTTTTTGGTTAATAAAAATATTTATATGTTTGTGCCATGAACATAATTACATACAAATATAGAATTAAGGACTCTACTTCAAAAAAGAAGTTACAAAAGATGTCTTATTCTGTTAATGATGTATGGAATTATTGTAATGAGGTGTCGCAGATAGCTTTAAAAAATAAAAATAAATTCCTATCCGGCTTTGATTTAAACAAGCTAACTGTTGGTGTAGCCAAAGACTTAGGACTAAATTCTGACACAGTTAATGCTGTATGCGAAGAGTATGTTATCAGGCGTAAGCAGTTTAAAAAATCAAAACTTAATTGGAGATCCCGTAAAAAATCTTTAGGTTGGATTCCTTTTAAAGGAAGAACAATTAAATGTCTGGGAGATGGTTCTATTAAATACCTAAACCACACTTTTAGATTTTATGAGTCAAGGATACCACAAAACATTAAGTGTGGTTCTTTTAATCAAGATGCTAAAGGTAATTGGTACTTAAACTTGGTTTGCGAAATTCCTTGTGAGATTATTCCTTTAACAAACATATCTGTCGGTGTAGATCTAGGCCTTAAAACTACTGCTACATATTCTGATGGGTCTTATTTTCAAGGTGAAAAACCGACTAGAAAATATGCAGATAAGTTAGCAAAAGCCCAAAGAGCTAGAAAGAAAAAACAAGTAACAAACATACATCGTAAGATTAAAAATATTCGGAAAGATTCTATCCACAAAGAAACAACAAGGCTCGTAAAAGAGTATGATTTAATTGTTGTAGGGAATGTATCTTCCAAAAAATTAGTAAAAACTAAAATGGCGAAAAGTACCTTAGACAATAGTTGGGGTACATACAAATCTTTTCTTGCATATAAAACCATCAGGTTTGGGAAAGAGTTGAAAGTAGTCAATGAATCTTGGACAACAAGGACTTGTAATGTTTGTGGTAATGTCGCAGATTTTTCAGGCTTAAAAGGTTTGTCCGTAAGAGAATGGGTTTGCAGTGGTTGTGGTGAAAAACACAATCGGGATGTCAATGCTGCTAAAAACATTCTCCGTTTAGGACAATAAACGCCAGTTAAGGGAATCCCACTTACTTTAGTGGTGGGAGGTTGTCAATGTTCAAGTCTTTAGTTGTTTTTTCAACCCTTTCCCAAGCTCCAATGAGTTGGTCTTCAAAATACCCTGTTCTCTTTCGGTAGCTCTTGCGTTTTCCAAGTATAATTTGTTCTTGGCAATGTACGATTCTACTCAAAAGAAGTCGCATTCTTTTGTCTGATTTCTTCTCTTTTTTCATTTGATTTCTAATTAAGACCACAAATCTGGGCAGTCTGACATTTCTAAATCCATTCCACACAAACATTCTAATTTTTCGTCTGTGTTTCTGTGTAGCATAGTGTCGCCACAATTACCACAAGTTACGACATTGAACCCTGCGTTTTGAATTTCTCTTTGTAAAGCAATTTGGTTGGAGACAATTCTTTCTTTTCTTTCTTCGTTTAGTGGTCGTACTGTATAGCCCATCCGAACTTTCAATGCTCTTTGCAAACCACCGTCTCTTATCCAACTATTTATTAGCCACTGACATTCATTTTCAAATGTAAAGTTTGGACTCGGCTCGTAACCTTCTTCAAGAAAACCGCCATACTTGTTTGCATCTACGTAATTATGCAAATCTGAGAAACTTTTTATGTCAGATTTGACATGACCTCCCATTATGTCTGCTAAAATTTCTAGTTTCATTCTTGAAACTGTTACTGCTTCTGCTTTCATTTGATTTCAGTTTCAAAATAAGTTACTCTACGCCAAACTTCACCACTATCCCAAGACACGTCGCTTGGGTAAATAGACAAGTCATCTGCATTGTCAAAATGGTCACGCTCTCCATCAACAATTTCCAATACGTCTTCGATTGACAAGTCTTCGTGTGAGAAAGTATCTCTTAAAGTTTTCTTGAAAGCTTCTTTACAATCTTCTTCTTTTTCAAATACTTCAACTGTCGCTTCTGAGGTATATCCTGTGACAAACAGGAGTGTCCAAACTGTTTTCATAATAACTTTAATTTTATAAAATTTTCCATATACTCTTCAAATGATTCATCTTCCCAAGTTTTGTTGGGGTCGTAGGTCTGTACGAATTCTTCTGCCCACTGATAGACAGTATCAAACGACTGAAATACTGTCCACTTTTCATACCCACTCCAGTAGAAACAAGCTACAAAAAATGCTTTGTCTTTTTCAATATCATTCATCACTTCTTGTTTTTGGCGTACCATTCTATGAACTCGACGACTGCGTTGTAAACTGCTTGCATTTTGTTGTTTGTTGCACCCCACTTTGCAAGTGGTTGTAGGTTCACTCTATCAACTCTTATTTGTACAAATGCTGCATCCATGTGTAGATAGAAATGTCTACCTCTAGTCATTGACATGGTTTCAATCTTTTCAATGACAGGCATAAGCCAATCCCAAGATTCATCGTATTTTAGCTGTTCTACAGGGCAATTCTTACTGAAAGATATACGATCGTCCGTGCTTGATATATCTCCCATGAATATAGCAATCTCTTTGTTTGTTTCAACGATTGTTTTCATTTTATTAAACCTTTGATGAATAATTCTTTTTTATAATTCCTGTGTTCTTTCATAGAGACAGTATGTTTTTCTCTATCGTAGTATTGTTTTGAACCACCTCTTGCTTTTCTTTCTTCGAGATTTTTAAGTTGTGTTTCAGGCTTGCAGATGAAGATGATGAGCCTTTTTGAAACACCAAATTCTTTAGCCAACCAATTGTAACTCTTACCTTGTGTTTCTCTGAGTTCTGATATTAACTCTTTGTCTTCTTTGGTAAGCTTAACTCTTCGGTCGAGGCTTTCATTTCTAATTGGGATTGAGTCTGATTTCCTTGGCATCGTTTACAATCATCAATTATTCCCACAAAAGTTTTTGAATAAAAAAATCTACGTCGTCTTTAGCTGAATCAAAGTGCAAGATGTCTGTGTCGATATAACTTCCTTCAACCGGGTCCGCTATACGTGACATCAAAACAAATTGTTCATCGCCTGTTAGGGTTTCTAAGTCAGCTATAAAAACTCCGGTATAACTTGTACCTTTCAAGGATAAAATATCCATCGACCCCCAATCCGCATCACGCCCTCGAAACCATTTAAGTTTGAGGGCATCTGCGATTTTTTGTTTGTATTGTTTGTGCTTGTTCATTACTTGTAAAGTACTTTAGATTTGTCGAAATTCTTGACAACTTCTTTTAATTCTTCTGATACATAGTCAAGCATACCATTGTTCTCGAAGTTATCACCATAAAATCCTCCGCAAGAGTCTGTCTGTTCCCACTCGACCTCTTCCTGTACATTTTCAAAACTACCTTTGGCGTATTCTTCTCGTGGAATTTTCACGTAGTCTTTTCTAGTGTACTCGGTAAACCCAAATACATCTCCCCAAATCCAAGCGTCGAACAATTCTCTTGCACCTTTTAAAATTTCCTCAGCGTTTTTTCTTTCACAACCTGTTGTCTCAAAGAATTCGTCTGTGCAAACCAATAGTACCTCTGCCCAATCTCCTTGTGAGTACCCAGTGCTATTGTGGTAACTGTGCGGAATTTTAAAAAGTTCACAAAACTTAGCCAAATCCTTTACAGTTGCAGAGCCAATCTCGTCCATGACGTAATTGTATCTCTCGTCAAAAGTTTCAAAGTAGTTTGGGTCGGTTTCTAAAATATCGTGGAAGATAGTTTTGATATGTCTTTTGACTAACCCTGTTGTTGCCTTTCTTTTTATTTCTTCGACAATATTCCCACCACTACAATCTGTAGTGCTTCCATGTCTACCTCCTGAGTAATATATTAACTCTGGCTCACAATCCCAATCTTCAAATGGGTTTGATGCATCTTGGTCGTACCAAATTTCTATTTTCTTTTCCATAGTTAATTTCTTTCGTTGGACAATAGTTTTTCCAACTGATTAATAATCTTTTTGTCGGTGATTAACTCCCACCGTTCGGGTGTGATAAGTCTGAAGAATCCTTCAGCGAATGTACCCATCCCTTTGCTTAGTTTGTGTTCGATTGATGCTGATGAACCCCACCAACCGTCACTGTGTTCGGGCGTACTGAATTTGGCTATGATTCCCGATTCAGATTGCGAACCAATGTACCATGAACCTGGCTTAAAATATTCCAGTGTTCTTTGTGTTGGCAATGTGCAAGCGTAGGTGTTCATTAATCCTTTACCCACCATTCTACAATTTTTAAAGTTACTCGGTCAACGACACAAGCTTTTGAAACACTTTCATCTACAAGAGTTTTATATTGCTGTGCCTCTCTGAATGTTTTAAAACTTTCGACAATATTTTGTACTTCCTTGTATCCAGTGTCTGTGAATTTTTTGAAAGATATATTCACAATATACCTGCCATAATTTTCCATGCGTTATTTTCTAATACAACTTACTATCGCACTTGGTGGGCATTTCTCCGCAATGCAAACCATTTTTTTTGCAGCTTCTTCCGATGAAGCAATTACACTAAACACAATACTCCCGTTATCGTGTTTTACTTTGATGTCGAATACGCTCATGCTAAAACCTATTTATTTGTGGGTAATTCTCTTCCAACCATTGCGTTCTAAATCTTCTGAAATCGTCCCAAATGGTACGAAAGTCTTTCTGTTTGTAGTGTTCCGCATCCTCTTTTGTTACTTTGATGTAAAATTTTGACGCACACTGAGTACTTTTTATAGACCACAGCCATTGTTCGTTACCGTCGTCACCTACTGATTCAATCATTCCATCTGTATTGAACCAACGTGGGCTGAGATAGCTTTCAAATGATTTCAAATAGTTTTGAGCAGCTTTTTCCAAACCATCTTCAATTTCTTTTTTGTATTTCTCAATTAAATTCATGCTGTTTGCGAGTAACTCTCCAGTATTAAATTAAAAAATCCGCCTAATGGTTTGCTACTTAGCTTACCATCTTTTAAAATTTGCTTTTGAAATAAACTCTTCCGTACATTGTGAACACAACTTTCCACGAGATACTGTTGCCCCAGTTCTGACGACTTCTATGTCAGACCAATATAACAATTCTTGGTGGAATTTTGGGACTGTGCGATTACAGTCGTGACAAGATATGAGTTCCACACTTCTCGTTCCGATTACTTTAATTTTTGACATAATAAATTCCCCCCCGTATTAAGTTATTGGTTTTTGAATTGATTTGAAACTAAAAAGTGGTGGTCAAAGCAGACCAAAATATAAATACCCGGGCAAAAATGTTGGTAACGCCCCTAAAAAATGAGCAAACCTAAAACTAACCTAAATTTTCCCGCCCAAAATAACCGCCTCAGAAGACCTAAAAAACATATTTTTATATCTTACTACCACCACTAATACAATAACCCCTTAAATAAGAGATAAACACACTCTAAACAAATGTTTCTACAATAGTGCAGAAAGATACTTCATGTTCACAGATAACTTTATAAGCTTCCTCATAAGATGAGAATACTCTTACACTACCTTTCTTCCATACATACCTATCGCTCTTCTCTACAAGATATTTATTAGATAGAATATGTTTAATAATATAAGCCTTAGTCATGGTGGAAATTAATTAAGTGAATATTCCGTGTTGAGTTTGTTTGTGACTGGAATTTGGTGTGGGTTGGGTGCTGGTTGGGGGTGGGACACCACCTCACTCCCTTCATCACTCAAAACACTTTCAATAACTTCCAATTTCTGGAATTTCTCAGCAAAGTCTTGTCTACAAAGGATTTCAGAAAGTTTTTTACCACCAATTTGGTGAATAATTTTTGTTGTTGTGTCTGTTTTTTCATCGTAGATGTACCAAGAGAAGATTTTGATTTTGGTTGGAGCTTCGCCTAGTTTTCTGCGAGAAATTATTGAAGTGTAGAGTGGTGATCGTTGTTTTGTTTTAGAGTTTTCCCATAGGAATGCTATTAGGTATTGTCCTTTTTGCAGTTTGTTTTCTATTTGGTTTGGGAAGAGGAATTCGCCAACCATGCGTTTTATAACTTCTCGCCCGTTTTCTACCTCACGTATCAACACATAAGTAGTATCACATCCAACCCTAGTCTTAAAAAACTTATCATCAGTCCAATTTAACTCTGTGTTTTTCAACACTTTACCACCAGTATTGAAAGTTTCTACAATATTATTCCCTACCGATTTGAGCATATCACCCAACTCGGACAACATTTTTGTTTTTGCCATTTGCTTTTAAAATTTAATGAATTTAATTCTACTCCCTTTTAGAAGTAACTTGTTTGCATCTACTACCGCCTAAAATTAATTTGGTAGTTTTTGTTATTTCCGCCACCACGTAGGGATTTATCCATTGGGTTTGGGTCATAGTAAATTGTGTAATTGCCTATAACACAACCATTTCCAGTGAAATTGTTTACAAATTTGAACCTAGATATACCCATATATCTTGCCACCGTGGATGGTTCTTTGATTACTTTAGAGACTTTTGTCTCATTGTTTACGACTGTGTACATTTTAATCTACTCCGTTTTAGAAGTAACTTACTTAATTCTACTCCGTTTTAGAAGTGACTTCAAAAGTAATAAAAATATCAATAAGATACGTATTTAACCACCTGATAAGTGGAAAAAAGTTCTTGATGGAATATAACCAACCACAAAAACATGATGAACATAACCACAATGAACCCATACAGGACCATAAGCATTGGTAGAGCATTCTTTTCCCGTTCGATCTCTTGCTCGACCATTTCAATTTCTCTTTCTAAAGCAAATCTTTCAGTTAGATATACCTCTTCCGGGACTTCTGTGTGTAGTGTACACAACAACGCACGCAAATTTTTCGCACGATTTTTTAAGAATAAGTAATACATGATTTATAAATTTAGCCCACCAACAGGGTTCGAACCTATTACAGCTATGCAGCTGCACCAACCATCTTTGGTGGTGGAAAGTTTCATATAAGCGAAATTAACCCGCACAAAAATTACGTAACAACGTCTGATTGTGTAGGTTAAATAAGTCTACTTAAATAAATACTTTAATGTTTTTTGAATTTTATCGTCAATATTTTACGACTGGAAACCATACACCACTTCCATACGTAGATGTACGTTACCTTGTTTTTGCGTTTTGACATACGCATATCAGCGGGCGTGATATGGTTTTGATATGTATGTACACACCAACCCCCATGCGAACCATTGTTGTGGATCATTTCCCACAGGTCGACATGTTGTAAAACTTTGGTCTGCTAAACCTCCATTTTAAACCGCCCATTTTTGAATATACTATGCTACTATCAATTACGAAAATTGTTTGCAGTTATTATTACTAGGATTTTGGTTCCGAATAGGTTATGAATTACCCTAAACGTAATGCACCCACAGAACACGGATTTTCACCGCTATACCCACTACGCACATTACCTAGACAACCTAACAAGGTTGCTAATATATTCCAAGATGACAAAGAACTAAACTAAATTACGATACGCTGTAAAGTCAACTTTGTACCTTATTACAGAAATGTTATTTATTTCAAAAGTCTATGAATTAAACAACTGTAACTTGTTGTAAATTAGTTTTTTAGTGTAGTTAATCTAAACTAATAAATTAACTACTCACCCCACAAAAACGTTATTTTGATGAG
>Ga0214923_10002611_pt1 | contig 23685 bp, 18 predicted proteins | sample LL1510_MetaG_FD_177993 | JGI IMG/M metagenome (GOLD analysis project Ga0214923, IMG submission 177993) | Freshwater microbial communities from Lake Lanier, Atlanta, Georgia, United States - LL-1510 | ecosystem: Environmental > Aquatic > Freshwater > Lake | place: USA: Georgia | collected...
ATATCAACAATTTATCAAACGTGCAGATAAAATGGTTATTACAACCATTGATGAAGATTGTGAAGGAGACACAACCTTCCCAGTTTATAAATCTGATTTCTGGAAACTAACAGATTGTGTTGACTGCTATGATGTTGAAGGTTATATGCTGGATAATCCAATGCAAATCGGACTAAAATACAAAATAGAAGAATTTGAAAGGATTTTTTGATGACTAAATCATTTACAGAACTAGCAACCAATATTGGTGAATTGGTAGAAAGTAAAAACAAAGCATATGGCTCTGCCTTTGACAAGTGCGGCGACTTCTTAAAAGTTCTATATCCAGAAGGAATCAAACCAGAACAATATAAAGATATGCTTTGCATTGTTAGAGTGTTTGATAAGCTTATGCGTATTGCAACAAGCTATGAAGGCACAGAAGAGAAAAAGGTAGATGCTTATTCTGATCTTATGGGCTATGGTCTTCTAGGTCTTAGAGCTTCACTGGAAGAACAAGAATCAGTAAAACAAACAGCAAAAGAAAAGCAGCTAAAAGAAGAAGGCTTTACTCCAGAACAAGTTGATCGTTGGAAAGAAGTTCTAGCAAAAGTAGAAAGCCGTGATCCTGATGCTACTGCATATAGCGTTGAGGAAAGAGCTCTTCTAAAAGCAGCAGATAAAGAAAAAGATCCAGCCAAGAAAAAGATGGCTAGGGCATTAGCAATTCAACGCCTTGGAATACAACCTAAATCTGTAGGTGAAAAATGAAAGTTTTAAACGAAAAAGTTATTGGAACAAGAGGGCCGTGGGTATTTCGTGCAAGATACGTTGAATACCATACCAAAGAACAAGGCAAACACTATCGCCCAGAGATTGTGTTTGAACGCATTGGTAACGATGAAACAGGATTTTCTTTGCAAGACTTAGAGCAACTGCATACAGCTTTGCGTATGTTTGCAGAAGAAAACTATCATAGAGGATAAAAAGAAATCGGGGAGAGATATTTCTACCTCTCCCCGACCCCTTATTCAGTTAGGCTTTTCAGCTTTTACCGATCAAAGATCAGTATTTGCGTGCGCCGTTTCCTGAGTCAAGAACCATTTTCTTGACGATTTGGCAATCCCAGTAAACTGTTCCTGCTGATGCTGCACCCTTAGCGATGATATCGATACCACCAGCGTAGGTTTGAATGTCTACGTCGAGTTGTGCGCCGAGGCTACCAAAGAATTCTTTGGAAAGTTCGGTTGCTGCTGCTTGAACATCTGAGCCGTCGTGCATTGCTGCTACGGAGATCTTCCATGCTGCGGCGTTTGAACCACCACGGGCGATAACTTCGATTTCGTATTTAGCCATGTCACCAGAAACAAGTGTTTGGGAAAGCATTGCTGCTGTACCTGCGTCAACTGTTGAAACTGGGTTTGAGGAAGAGATTGGTGACATGTTGATGCCACCAACGACGAGTGAGCCGAAGTCACCGGTTCCGGGCACTGCGAAGGTGCCGTGGAAGGTGGCTGTGCCGTATACGTCTAGGTCACCAGAGAAGCTTGCGCTTGCTGCTGAGAGGTCGCCTGTAAAGGAACCAGAACCTACTACGTCGATGCTTTGTGCGAAATCTGCTGTACCTGTGACATTGAGTGTGTCAAGGTCTGAAAGACCTGTTACTGCGAGGCCAGCAAGTGTTGTTTGACCGTAAACGGTCAAATCGTTACCGATGAGTAGGTCACCGGAGATTGATGCGCTGTTGGTCATTGACACTTGGCCAGCAACACCGAGGGTTTGGAGAATGGTTACGCCACCAGAGAAGCTGCCAGATCTTGCTGAGAGGTCACCAAATGTAGAAATGCTTCCTGCGGAGAAAGCACCAACCACACCGGCTGTTCCTTGAACGGAGAGATCTCCAGCAAAGCTTGCGCTTTGTGCGGAAACGTCACCAGAGAATAGGCCGTGGAATGCGTCGATATTTCCTGAGAATGAGCCTGTACCTGAAACAGCAATGCTTGAACTAAAGATTGCTGCACCTGCTACTGCGAGGCTTGCTGCATCGAGTGCTCCTACGCTTGCTGCACCAGCAACATCAAGTGCGCCACCGATGTTGGCATCACCAGAGATGTTGAGCTCACGCCAACGTTGTGATGGAATACCGAGGTCGTAGGTGAGGTCGATTGATGGAATCCAATCAAGGTTGGATACCCATGAACCAGATGCTCCACCAATTGCGTTTGCAAATTTGATTGCTGGCATTTCGCTGCCACCAACTTCAACTTCGATACCTGCGTTGTTTGACATTGCACGGCCTGTTGAGCCGCTCATGAGGGTTACTAGACCGTCTTCGACAACAAGTTGTGTAACTTGTGCTTCGATACGGTCACCCATGACGGTGAGGTCGCCGCTAACAATAAGGTCACCAGCAACTGCTGTGTCGCCACTTGAAGCTGCTACGGTGAATTTGTTTGTTGCAACTGAGAAGTTACCAGCAACGTTAGCTGTTAGAGCAACTTCGAGAGCACCGCTTACGTTAAGGTCAGCCTTAGCGTATACGTCGTCTTGGAATGTTGCAATACCATCAACGTTTAGTGTGCTGTCGAGGTCTGCTGCGCCTTGAACGTTCATTGTGCTGTAAGCTGTTACTGCACCGTGAAGGTCTGAGGCAAGAGCTACATCGAGAGTACCGTTGAGGTCTGCGTTACCTGCTACTGCAAGAGCACCACCAGCTTGGAGGTCGCTTGATGCAGAGACTTTACCAGCTTGGACGAGGATATCGCCTGCTGAGAACACTGCACCGGCTGAACCTGTAAGTTGAGCAACTGATGCTGTTATTGCAACATCAAGGTAATCAGCTTCAAGGTTGGTGAATGCTGCTGTACCAGCATGAAGTTCTGCCCAGCGTTTTGATGCTGAACCGAGGTCATATGCTAGATCAGATTGTGGCAATACGTCAACCATATCTGCTTGACCGTCAACCTTGAGGGTTGAGGAAAGCAATGCGGCTGCGCTGCCGGTGAGTTCACCAGTGATACGAACTGCTTGTGCAAAGTCAGCATCGCCAGCAACATCTAGAAGGTTACCAGCATAAACTGCACCTTGGAGATGTGATTCTGAAGCAATGCTTAGGTTTGCAGACCAGTGATATCAAGATCAACAACGATTTTGTTATCGAAGTCTGCTTGACCTGATACTAAAAGTGTGCTTGCTGCTGTTAGAGAACCTGTAATGTAGGCTTCTGTGGCATCAAGCTTTTTGTGGAGACTGCCGCTATCTGATGAGTTTAGATGAGCGTATTTCTTGGAAATAATTGCCATGACATTCCTCTTGTTGAAAAACAGAGAATACAAGGTACCTTGTAAGCCATGATCGAATTATCTGGATCTCCCAAGGACATTATATTCACTATTTGACCAAATGGTTGGTCACTGTATAATTATTTTCTCACTTGGAATTTTTTCGTTGTTTTTAATTTTTTCCTGTATTTTTACACGTTTTTTTAATTTAGCCTACAGCGAACTTGCCATGTAGGGTCCAATCAATTAAGTGAGGTGCAGAGCCAGTTACGTCAACTAAAAGTTGATCGTTTAAAGTACGAATGTTAAAATCCCAACCACTTGTTGTAATATTTGGAATTGTTTGAACAAGATCATTAACAAACAATGTTCCATTACCTTGATTGAACATATAAAGAGAAAACTTAAAACGACTATGCTCAGTAAATGTTGTATTTTTTGCCAGAATGGTAAACTCTGCATCAACCATTGTGCCGGTCACAGGAACGTTTAACGTAAACATAGTTCCGTATATTGATACCGAACCTGTCATACCATAGTGGGAAATAAGATTAAGTTCTCTAGTGGTTGAAGGATCAATGCTGTAGTTGTTAACAAGTTCGTTTTCCCAAACAATGTTACTGCCTTCAAATCTAACTTCTGGACCTTGAATTTCAACAGAGCCAGTTGTGGCAAAGCTATCTCCTGTGTCAAACCATTGAGCCCCTCCACCACCTAATGAACCACTTCCAGATTCTAATAAGCTTTGAAGTGTTTGACCTTTATAGATGTAAATTGTGGCGGTTGCTGGAGCAGGACTCGCATTAGCGATTTGTTGAAAGAAAATACCGGGCTGATATTGATAAACCCAATCACGAGAATCGAATTCTGTTATTCTTGTTCCGTCTGCTGCCCTAATAACGGCTTCATATGCGTTGCTGAACGAGTGAGGAACAGTGTTATTAATTCTTTGACCGGCTTTAGGATGCCCAGCAGGATAATATGTGAAAAAGGCTCTACCGTTAGATGTTGGATCTGGAAGTAGAGTCGCTTGAATCTGCTCAACTAATGCGGGATCTGGTGTATCTGTAAGTTGTGACAGCCAAACAGTGTCAGAACCAACTATAAAACGAAACTCTTCTTCTTCGTTTCCTAGTTCTTTATTTGTGGCTGTATGAGCTTTACCTTGAGTATTTTTAAATGCTAAGGCAGCTTTGTTCGCATCAGATAACGCCATTGATTAAATCACAAGAAAGTAAATAAGATATTAGAAAGAGAACCAGAAAAGTTGTAGGGTACTGTGATTTTAAGATATACCCTATAGTTTGAACTGACTATGTTCTTGACACCAATTGTAAGACCCCAATCTGTGTTTAAAGCTCTTCCTACTCCGAAAGAAGCAGCTCTACCACCGTTGCCATCGTTATATTGTCCGCTTATAAAATCATCGTATGCACATAACCAACCTGTTTGTGTGGGAGCTTTAAATTCCACCTTCATTTGATTAGCTGCACTAAATATGTCAGATACGTGAACAATAACCGCACCTGAGCCGTTTATACGCAAAACAAAGTTTGCTGCCGCATCCGTGCCAATAAACATACGATAATATGTTCTGTCACCAGTACCCATTCCTGTGCTGTAATCAACATTACCTACAGGACCGTTTGCTATAGCTCCCCAGTTAACTGAACCTCGTTTCAACTTAGCTTCTACAACTTGTAACCCATCATTGTATCCTACCGTAGAAGCTTCAACAAGTGAAATACTACTATCCCATGAACCTGTAACTAATGCTGTGCTATTAAAATCAGAATTTGAAGGTAAACGATAAAGTTCTGAAGTAAACGTTTCATTTATGTTTGTAGAAGTATTTGCTACATTATCAAGTAATATGTGGCTTACAGCAACTCCAGAACTTTGAACTGATGGGCCGAATACTGTTGGAATTGTTGTTCGAATAGAAACCGATCCATCAAGCAAACGAATGCCTGACGTTTGAAACAAAACGTTTTTAAAAACTTCGAAAAGTTTTGTTTGATCTCCACCAGCAGCAGGAAGATATTCAGCAGCTACAGATTGTAAACCATAGTTTGTTGTATATTGAACTAAGTTATGACTGTATACACTTCCATCGTAAACGTTTGAACCTGTAACAGAATATTCAAATGATCCACCTATGTAATACGCAACACCAGACAAATACTTTGTACCAGTTAAACTCAATCCAGTTATTTGTTCATTGTTATAAACAATGTTTTCACCTTCACCATCGATAAACCATTGAATTTCATTTGTTGTGTGGCTGGTACCATTGATTTGATGTACAACCTTCATGGTGTTATAACCACGACGTTGGTGAGAAGCTCCTATCTTCCATAAACCGGTTCGATATTTAAAACCCTCGAAAGCTATACCTGTTGTTGGAAACAATACGCTTTGTGTTGTTGATAAAACAAAACCGGTTTCTGAATCGTTAACTGCGCCTTCTGTTGCTAAGTTTACGGTGCGGACAATTGAATCATTGAGATACAAGTTTAATGTTCCTGTATCTCCTTGATTTAAGGAACCAGTTGAATAAGCTGCGAATGGCGAACCCGGTCCTATACCAACGTTGTCTGCTAGTTTTCCAGACAGTGTAGAGCCACTTTGAAAAATACCAAAATTGTTTGTAGCTGGTGCATACAAATCATCTACGCTTTTTGAAGGAACTGGAAAATGCTCATTATATGGATGAGCATCATCTACCATTAATCTTCCTGTATTCCCTGCGTTGTTAGAAGAAAGGGAAGATAGATAAGGAGGTCTAGATGGAGCAAGAGCTTTTAAAAGGTTGTTTATTTCTTTGATAGCGTGACCAATTGTTGTGGTTGCTGTCCATGTTTCAAACAATCCTTCTTGATAAGATAAATCTGGAAGGTTCTGTCCAAGGGGCAAACCTTGTAACGCAACAACCGTTCCAGATAATGTTAGTCCACCACCAACAACCGATCTTTTATTTTCTGAGCCAGATATATAGAAAAAGGTATCTGCTCCAATGCTTCCTGTGTCAAATGTTGATGCAATGTTTCCAGCTAACGGTGGCTCACCATCGTTCTCGTATCCATAAAGTAATATGGAAGCACTGGTACCTGTAGAACCAGAAGCAATGATCTTGTTTGTGCGTATTTGGGAAGCTCTAAAATCATATGCCATAACGAGAATTCTTTAAGTTTTAAAACCAACGGTTAGCCAGTATTCTATTCATATATATGAACTTACTGCACAATGGAAAACGATAGCATGAACTTTTACGATATATTAGGTTTAAACCAAAATTGTTCTCAAGAAGAAGTTAAAGCTGCTTTTAGAAGCAAAGCCATGCAATACCATCCAGATCGTAATCCCAACAACAAACAAGCAGAAGAAACGTTTAAAAAAATAAACTCTGCATATGAAGTTCTTGGTGATCCTCAAAAGCGTATGCAATACGATCAACAACAAAATCCAAAACGCTCTGGTTTTTTTCGCAGCCAAAACTTTACTAGCCCCGAAGAAATGTTCACCAGCTTGTTTGGTAATTTTGCAACTGTTCAAAACATCAACATACCCAGACACCAAACAAACATTGCTCTTACTTTAGCAGAAACACTTAAAAATCAAGAAAAAACAATTGCTATAGCACTCAAAAACAAATGCTCGAAATGTCTTGGCACTGCTATCGGCAAAGGAGAACGTTGCAAAACCTGTCAAGGTAATGGTTGCAATTTTTGTGGTGGTTTAGGTGTTTGCTATCCTAGATGTGATTTGTGTAATGGAGCAGGATTTTCTACCGAACAAAAAGAAGTCAAGCTTGATATTCCAAAAGGATTGTTCACAAAAACTCAGTTAAACATCAACACACCATATGGTATGGTGTTGGTCAACATAACAGTAGATTATCCATCGAACATCAAGCTTGGTGCTGGCGGTAGATTGATAATGCATGTGCCTATTCCATATCATATTGCTGTGTTAGGTGGTGTGCATCCCGTTGAAACAATTGAAGGTGGTACCGTTAACGTTAGATTTCCTCCGCTTACAAAAGTGGATCAACTCATTAAAATCAAAGGCAAAGGTTTATATTCTGGCCCTAATGCATCAGAAAGAAACGATCTTTTCTTATCGACTTATATTGCAATGCCAGAAAACATATCTGACGAACATAAAACAATAGTTGAGCAACTTGCCAATCTATACAACAGAGAGGAATCAAAACATGAGTGACACACAACGTTACAACCTTAGCGACGAATTCATTGCACAAGTAGCAAAGCTACTTCAATTGGCTATGCTTACAGGAACAAGCATCCATGACAATCTTCGTTTGGTGCAAGTTATACCATCTGCCGAAGGCAAACTAGTTCTAACAGATGAATACAAAAAAAGCTTCGAAGCCAACATCCAAAAGATGCTGGCCGAAGCTGAAGATATCAAGGATGATATGCGATCTACAATCGCTCAAGCTTGATTGTTAGCCTTTTGCTTTACGCTTCATTGCAACCTTTTTACCAACCTTCTCGGGCTCTTTAGGAGCCTCTACAACAGTTTCTTGCTTGACCGGAGTCGATTCTACAACTGGAGCTTCCGGCACGGTAGGAGCAACCACGGTGGTTGGTGCTACCTCAACGGTAGGTTCTTCACTCTTCGTAGGTAGATGATAAATCATTTCTACCTGAGATCGAAGAATCTGTACTAGCGCATCCAAAATCTTGGTTATAACTCTGCCAAGATAATACCCAAAAAACACACCAATGAAAATAATACCAAGACGGTTTGCTACGGATTCAGCATGAAGTGGAATAATGCTGGCAGTACCTAGAACCGCACCAATACACACCGAAATATATGGTAGGATATTACTGTAATATTGAAGACTTAGAATCGATTTGTTAAGACGGTTAATGTCGCTTTTATCCATTTTTACCTCGCAATGTTAAATACGTTTCGCTATCAGCAATTATGCCCAGTAGTTATACGACCGGCGGCCACCCCGAGCAACAAAACTTGGCTTATAAGTGTTCTTGACAGGAGCAGGAGTCTCACCACCATCGCACTCAAGAATATCGTAGTGCTCGCCAAAAAGCTTGACAATGCTATCCTTGTGCTGCTTGTTGATAGCCCACAGCTTCGATGCAGCATCATAAGAGCGTTCCCTAGCAGGGATGTTCTTGATCTCGTCAATAAGCCTACGAGTAACAGACTTGTCCCAATCAAACTTAAGCGTAAAATCGGTTGAACGATTAATGATGTGAGCTACAGGCTTTCCGGTAAGCTTGCGCTGCTCTGCAACCTTGACAGGGTTAGCAGCAATCCAAGCTTTGCACTGTTCAACAATCTCGTCAACCTTGCCATCAAAGCAAGGCCAAAACTCCATACAAGCAGCGATAAACTTCTCGTATCGAGCAGCGGGAGCCTCAAAAGGCCCACCACGCTTGCGAGGAATAACGATACCGGGAATCACACGCATAGCGTTGAAGCCAGCCTTGTTACTAGAGCCGGTAAGAAACAACTTGCCATTGTCAAACTTAAGCTCTGCTTCACCAGTAGAACTCTCACCAGAAAGAACACCAGCCAATCCGATAAAGCCGAGATGCTTCACAATTTGAATAAGATGATGCTTGTTATCACGATCCATCGCAAACGAAAGCATGAAATCGATAACCTTGGCAATCTGCCTACAATCTTCACCAGAAAAATGAAACGTGAACGTTCCAGTGTTGCTGGCAGCGTTCATAGCAGATTCACTCTTTTCAAAGAGAAAATCGTTGAGTGCAGTCCACACAGAACGCACAGCAGCGGGAAGCATATCGACCTTCACTCCGAGTGCATGAGCAGTAGCAAGGGTGAAGTTTGCAGGAATGGTTTTTGCAAAAAGGTGCGTATCCTTCTTTGCACAAATAGGACCGATACCACGCTCCCACGATGCAGGATCGGTAAGAGGCTGATTACAACGAGAGCAATGACGCACATCGTTGCAAGAGCGAGTAATACCTCCGAGCGAGGCAACAAGCTTCGCAATCTTGCTTGAGGAGTTAGCAACCTTGGTGTTATTCTTCTTCATACTATTAGAATATCATACAGCCATGAATATCTAAAGGTATTTTTTTCTTTTTATTTCCCTGCATTTTAAAGGGGTTTATAGCACTTGTTCTAAGTTGATGTTCCAAAAGTTACCTTTAGCGGTACGATGACGTTTAAAACCTAGATCAACTAGTTTCTTGGCAAGTAACTGTTGCTTGTAGTTGCTAAAATTCGTTAAGCCTTGTGCTTTAATCCATGTTAGTCTTGTTTCTATAACTTGATCCAAGGTGCAACGATGCAGTTTCACATCAGATGGTTGCAGCAAAGAAAAAAACTTGTCATCCAGCGTTTGTAGTTGTTGAAGTAAGTTTGCTGGAGCAGCACCATTCTTTTTGTTCTTCTTTAACCATGTAACGTATAGTTGATTAACTTTTTCATGTGAGTTGTTATAAGCTGGATATTTCATAACCGATTCAACAATGGTAGCAATCTCATTTAAAAACGTTTCTGGGTTCTCTACACGTTTAATGTATGTTCGTGCGTTTTGTTCAAGTTCTGCCTTTAAACAGCCTTTAGCACGATCTGAAGACAACAATCTATGCATTACAACATTTCTTATTCCATTAGGGATAAGCATTGTTTGCATCATTGTTCTGATGACGGGTACAGGTTCTTGTGTCCATGTTTTAAACTGGTTGGTTGGCGGGGATTTAACTCTGGGTTTAACCTTTGCGGTTGTTTTTGGTTGAGGCTTTGCAAGCAACGTTGCAAGAACGTTTTGTGGTAGATCAGCGATATCAACGTTGTTGATTTTAGCATACCAACCTTTTTTATGTTTGCTTGGAGGAATTACAACATAACCATCTGTTCCTCTTACGTCTACCTTATCCGCAAGAAGTGACACAGAGTTTTTAATTGGATACTTTGACCAAAACCAAAAATGATGACCACCTGATCCTGTTCTATATGAGAACGTATTTGGAAGTGTTTTGATGAATGGATGTTCTTGGGCATCCACATCAATAACTACTAGATATTTGTTTGTGACTTTTGATAGTCTTCCTGTGGCAAGACCAAAATTCATCTTGTTATAAGCTTCGAACCAATCAAGGATTTTATCTGGTTTGTTTGAAGCAATGATTTTCCAGTTGTAGCGAAACAAAGGATGTTTGCCGGGAGCAGAACAATCTTCTTTACCGCATGAACAAACACCATTTTCCCTAATGGAATAAAGAGGTAGAATATATAGTTCATTTTTCAATACAATATCAGTGATTGTTTCAGCGTTAGACTGTTCCATGCTATCAAAGCTAGCAGATGAAAAACAATCTATAAACTGATATGATATCATCCAGAGATAAGTGGTTCCAGCTCAACAACATACCCAACATAAGGAAGAGTAGGATTTATATCTCCAGTATCATAATAATATGAATCGGTGATATGGTAATCCCTAAACCTTAAAGGTGGAGCTAGAATTGTAAGATTTCCAGCATAACTCAGAAATACAGATCCACTGGTTTCGTAACAGCTAGCGATATATTGTTTTTTGGGATCTAAAGCTACTGCACCACCAAACGTTACTGTGTAAATTCCGGGTGTTGTGGTTGTGGTAACGTTTCCGCTTGCAAGAATACCACCCACCCCTACTTCATATAATCCTAGCTTAAGTGTTACTGACGATGTACCTCTCCAATACACACGAATGCCAGTGCATTTTTGCGATGCTCTAGCGGGATAAAACCGCACACCGATAGTATAATCACCCGATGATGGAATTCCAATAGTTTGATGTAATGTAACCATATCGAGATAGGAGTCAGGAAGGGCTCCCATACGGGCCAGAGTGGTTTTTCTGCTTGCAGGTGTACCAGATGGATCGATAACAACATATGCCAGCGAATCATCATTAAGTTCGGGATTTGTTGCTTGCGTAAGTGCAACAAGATCTGCTGCTGTAAAGCCACCACCAGAACCAGTTACTTCCCATTGTCCAAGTGAATTATAGTTTGTTGTTATGTTTGCTCCACCAACAATAAACGGGTTACTTGCTACGGTGCCACTGATTGACCCAGTTATTGCTCCAAGAACTTCAAGAGAACCTGTTACTTGAACAGAGCCAGAGTTAACTCTTAATACATCGTGACGATTAGATCCGTCTAAACCATCTCCGATAACAAACAAAGATTCTACATTGTTTCCTAAGTTGTATTTACCAAACGCTGCTTGAACGGTTGTTTGTGGCGAAACTCCATCGATAGCACCAGAAGCAATAGTTCCAAGACCAGCAGCTAACGAACCCGTACCAAAAGCATTTGTGTTAACACCTTCAGCGTGCGAAACAATACCGTTTGCTACCGACAAATAACCTTCAGCATGAGAACCTAAACCATTAGCCTGTGTAGTATCTCCTTCAGAGTGAGCATATTGACCAGAAGCTGTTGTACTTCTACCTTCTGAGTGTGAATAATTGCCAGAAGCTACCGTGCCATTTCCTTCGGCGTGTGCTGCTGTGCCAGAAGCGGTAGAATAACCACCTTCTGCATGGGAATATGGACCTGTTGTTACAGTATTAGCACCTTCTGTATGCGAATATACTGCGTTGGCATTCGTGTAATATCCTTCAGAATGGGAGCCAGCTTGCTGCGCTTGTGAATATCCTCCTTCATTATGAGAATATAAACCAGAAGCTGTACCTCCTATACCTTCTGAATGTGAAGCTTGACCAGAAGCTACCGTGCTATAACCTTGAGCGTGAGAATAATCTCCAGAAGCAAGACAACCTCCATAACCTTCAGAAAAAGCATATTGCCCAGAAGCTACAGTAGTATTACCTCTTGCAAAAGAATCAGTACCAGAAGCGGTATTGCCAGCCCCTTGTGTTATTGACCCGGTTATTCTGGCTCCTGTTGAGGCAGAAAGCAAAGTCATAGCAACAGAACCGGTTGTTGCAATAGAATTTAAAGCTACTTCAGTAAAGTAGTTTATTCCTCCACCACCGCCTCCAGAACTTGTGATCTCCCATTGACCTAACGAATTATAATTTGCTGTTATGTTTGATCCGGCAACTATAAAAGGATTACCAGCAACAGTTCCGCTTAGTGATCCAGTTATTCCACCAAGAACTTTAAGCGAGCCTGTTACTTCGGCTCCCGTTGAAGCCGAAAGAAAAGTCATAGCAACAGATCCGGTTGTTTTAATAGAGTTTAAAGCTATTTCGGTAAAGTAATTTGTTCCACCTCCACCAGCAGGATATGTTCCATCAACTGTTAGGTTACCAGAAACGTGAAGATCGCCACCAATAACAGCTATAACTGGATCTGTTCCTCCTCTACCACCAACAGCACCTGACACAAAGAAAAACACATCTGAACCAATGCTGCTTGTATTAAAAACAGTTGGATCGATGTTTCCTTGATTTGGTGGAGTTCCATCAGCATCAATACTGTAAATCAATAAAGTTTTTTCTGGAGCACTGCCGGTTACAATAATTTTACTTGTTTGAACTTGATCTGCACGAAAGTCTATTGAGTTTGCCATGTGCTACCTTTAAAAGATATATAGTTAAGCAAATATAATTGGTTCTATTGGAGCAAAAACTCCAACTGATTGGTTAAGGTAATAACCCGGCTGTGAATCATAATCTCCATAACAATAAACAGCGTTTAAAATTAATGCAGGTGTTTTTAAGTTCGCAGGAAAAGTGCTATACCCAGCACTGCCGGGATAAAAATAATAGTAAGTAGATCCGCTTGTTTCTCTAAATGTCAAAAAGTATGTTTTTCCTTTGGACAACAAAACAGGATTATCAAAGAAATATAAGGCGTCGGTTGCACCAGTTACAGTTATGGTTTTGGTTATCAAGGCTTGATTGTTGTTCCAAACCTTTATATCAAAAGATTTTGAATCTACATTTACTTTAAATCTATATCCAAACAACACAGAATCAGAAATAGAAGTAAACTGTACACCTATCGTTACGTTTTGATATCCAGTATTTGTGGATGTAAGACCAATACTACTTGCATAGTCGATCCAACTTTCTTCCAGTTTATTTGTTTTTGTGAGCATAGGAACCCAGTTGTTACCAATGTACATATATTGAGTAAAACTATATGGTTGTAACAATGCTATATGTGGATAAGTTTTGCTATCCACTAATTCCCCAGAAGAACCTGTCACTAACACATAACTTGAACTAGTTGCTGATCCATCACCATTTAACAACTGGATTGTTTTTCCAATAGTGGGAGATGATGGTAACGTTACAACTCTCGGTGCTGTTAATCCAACCATATTAACAATACTTTCGTTCGTTAACGCTATGTTTGTATCTGTAACATCAACTGGTGTTGGAGTTGAACCCCCGCTATTTCCCCCACCCCCACCTTCTCCTGTTGCTGTAATAACCCATTGACCTAATGAATTGTAGTTGGTTGTTATGTTTGCTCCAGCAACAATAAAAGGATTTCCTGCTATAGTAGTTTTTAAAGAACCAGTTATTCCTTGTTTAACTAACAAGGAATCTGTAACTTGAACAGCACCACTAACAACTACCGAGCTTGATATAACAGCCGTTGCAGATTCATTTGGAACAAAAAGTGGTCTACGTTCTTTTGCTATTGTAACCATATCAATATATACCAATCAATTAACGTTTAGTAGTTTTTATTAAAGTAAAACACTTGAGTTAAAGTAAATCTGGAAGTTGTTATCGTGGCATCCGAGGAATTTTGATCATGAACAGTATACCAAACCAAAGCATCATTACTGCCTTGAACAAGCCAACGAATAGGATCTCTTCCATCAACATCGTTTGCTGTACGATATTGAAAAGCGTCGGCTTGTCGCACAGAGCCAAAATCAACTTGTAAAATAGAATAAAGATTGGTGTTAAAATTCAAATCCAACCATTTTGTATTTTGATCGTTATCGATACCTTTTGATGGCTCTTCTCCTGACGGATTATTTCCACCGGGATTTGTTGCTGTTGCACCAGTATAATCGATTCTGGTATTTCCAAGTAACATAATAAACTCGCTCATTTGAATAAGTCCGTTTGGATATGTTGGGGCATCAGCACTTGGGTTTCTTACTTTTGTTCCATAAAATCTAAAATACCGAAAACGAGCAACAAATTTTCTACCAGCTTGATTTGCACCACTAAATGAACTAAACATTTAAAACCCGCTTCATCGTTAAAACGATACAATCTGCCCTAATACAATATAAGTGCCAGCATTGTTTAAAATGCTAAATGTAACAACGTTGTTTCTGCTTGGCGTTCCAATTGGAGTGACGTTTCCTTGCCAGTTAAGAGTTTGTCCTACTCCATCTATTTGTACCGCTGTTGGCAAATAAGCCGTAGAACTTTGAGAAATAACCATTGTTACGCTAGTAGCGTAAGAAGACGACAAATTTAAGTTTGTGAAGTTTGCGGTCCAGTTATTACTTGGACTTGTATGATAGAAGATACTACTTGTAACGCAATCATGTGTGACCGTACCTGTTGCACCAGTTTTCGAAGCAAACGATTCTTTTACTGGTCCAAAATACGAACTGCCCGCCGCAATTTTTAAGTTTCCTGTATCAGTAAGCTCCAGCAAAGTAGTTGAATATGCGTTGTTAACAACTTGCAAACTTCCGGTACCATCCAATCGGAAATACTTGTCACGATTCGTCGCTGTCGAATAATTGTTTGTTGCTTTTAGAAAGTTGAAGTATCCAGCACCACCTCTTGTATCTGTTCCAGAAACATACAATATTGGTTGTGCGGTATCACTTGTGTTTATCAGAGTTTGACCAACCGCACCACCAAAATATGCAGAACCTGTGAATTGGGAATTACCTTGAACAAGCAGGTTTCCTGCGGTTGATATGTTACTTGAAGCACTTATACCTTGGGATGCTGTTAGTCGTCCTGTAATTGTGATAACATCACTAGATGCATCACCTAGAGTTACGCTTCCACTTACTCCAACAATCCCAGAAACTTGTATGTTTGTTGCCGAAAGAGTATTTGTAGTAGTGTTGAAAGTGAGATCAGCATCACCACCAAATGTCCCGTTGTTATTAAATTGAACATATGTGTCGCTACCACCGGGGGTTGTTGCTCCTCCACCTCCTCCTCCAATACCATTATTTCGAAACAATCCAGCCTGCAAAATACGAGCTTGAGTGGAACTGTTTAAGTTCGTTGCGTTATAAGCAACAATCAAATATGCAACAAGAATAGCTGCACCAGCAGTATTTGCTCCTTCAACAAAGAAATCTGTTGGAATACTGGATTGTGCTGCATCTAAAGTTGCATATTCTGTTGTTCCATAATAAACAAAAAACGCTTTGTTCACAGAGTTTGGAAACCAAAATACTCTTTGAATGGTGAACTTACCGGAACCAACGGAGCTTGTGACACCTAAGTTGCCGGGATTGTATTTTCCGGGTTCAATATCTGTGTAACCTAAGTTTCCGTTGTTTAAAATGGTGGGTGTACCAGAAGTGTCGCTATAAATACGGAAAATCTTTGAGGACAGTTGAGCACCTTCTACAGAGCCAAGAATAAGGTTTGGGCTGTTTGGGTCGGTGGTATAGTTTCTACCCTCAACATATGAATCGCCAGCACTTTTTGTAATAGCCAAAGTTATGCCAGAACCAGAAGGAGCAAGAGTATGTCCAGATATCTTTAAAGGACCAAATGCACGATTGAAATCTGCATTCCAAGTCGATTGGCCATAAGAAATAAATGGAGAAGTTATTGTCCCGTTACTGACCGCATTTGATTGATGCAAAATTCTACCAAGCGAAATGTAGTCTTGATAATCAACACCAGAAAAAGGAGATGTGCGTTGAACTACTTGACCATTAGTATCAATGCCAACATATGTGATTTGCGCTGAACCACTGTAGTATAATGGTATACTGCTAGACAAAGGCCATGTTATGTTTTTAACTGTGGGATATGGATCAGTTGTTGTTGACGCATTGAAGTCTAAAATAATACCAGAACCAGATGTTACAGAAAACGTGGTTGTTCCATTTGTGGTAGAAAGAACACCGCCATGAAGTAGACCTGTTGACAGGTTTCCTTCTATCCAGCGTAAACGTGTTGTGTTGGTATAAGGTCCGCTGTATTGCGTAAAATAAAGGTCGTTGGTACTCCCAGAAGTATAAATATATGAAGATGTTGTGTTAGTTGGAATACGAAGCGAACCAACTGGTTTTAGCTGGAGATAGTCGTTTGTTCCGATCCCACCAGAAACAAAGATATCGCCGTTTACAAGCACAGATGATTCTTCTGTTCCTAAATCTGAACGTGAACCAGAAAAAATAATAGAACCACTTGTTGTTATACCAACAGAACTACTAATAATAAGTGGTCCAACTTCGTTAACTATAGTACCGGGACTCCCAGTTAAACGTAAATTTGAAGCTGTAAGATCAGCAAATATACCAGAACTACCACTTATTGTTTCTTGCACGGACCATTCATTAGACCCTGTGTTGAAATAAACTAAATTACCTGTGTTTAAATCATAACCAGAAACACTTGCGGTTGTTGGTAAAACTAACTGTTTGTTATCCGATAACGTGCTTAAGATCGCTTTACGTTCTATTGCCATAACGGATATATATCGCTAAAAAAAGTTTGCCGCAATCCTTGTTAAAGAACTGCGGCAAACAAAGTTAATAGTTGTTACTAGCTAGAGTTAGTAAATAACTTGACCAGAGCTAGATAGAACCATTTTATGAGTTAGTTTGGCCATCCAATATACGGACCCTGCTCCGCTGAGAGAGCCGGTAACTTCAACGTTGGAACCGTTAACGTTAACATCCCAGCTTGCTCCATCTGTTCCAACCAATATATTATCAAGTGCCGTTACACCAGCAACGCTAATAACGTTCGATGAAGCTGTCATTGTTACAACCATTTTCCATGAACCAAAATTTACTGCTGCATCATCTGTTGCCACAACATTCATGTCAAACAATCCAATCCCATTAGAAGGCATATTATCTACAAGCAAAGAACCGCTTAAAAGTGTATTTGGTGCTGCTTGTGAAGTTGTTGCATGATTCCATAATGGTACAATGTTAAAGCTATTTATGTTGAATACGTCTGTGATTGCAGCAACAGAGCCCGTAACGTTAAATGACCCTGTAACTTCTACTGATCCAGAGTTAACTCTTAATACATCACGACGATTAGATGCGTTTAGCCCATCTCCAATAACAAACAATGAATCTGTATTGTTTGCTAGATTATACTTTCCAAAAGATGCTTGTGTTGTTGTTGGTGGATTGTCAGTGGGGCCAGAGCCGGAAGCGATTGTATACAAACCCGCAGCCAAAGAGCCTGCGCCATATGCTTCTGAACCCCAACCTTGGGCATGAGAATAATTACCTCTAGATTTTGTACTGTAACCTTCAGCATGAGAAGCAGGACCAGAAGCTATTGTATAAGCACCTTCAGAATGAGAACTATCACCAGAAGCTGTTGTGTAAGCACCTTCGGAGTGAGCATTCCCAGCAGAAATGCTGCCCGCTGATGTTGAATAACCCTCTGCGTGACAATTATATCCAGAAGCTATTGTGGAAACACCTTCGGCGTGAGAAGCGTAACCCGATGCGGTTGTTAAATACCCCTCGGCGTGAGATTGATCGCCACTTGCCGTTGTTGCCTGACCTTCTGCGTGAGATTGTGGACCGCTTGCTGCTGTTTGATATCCTTCAGAGTGAGAATATATACCAGAAGCTGTTGTACCATTTCCTTCTGCGTGAGATGACACACCACTAGCGACAGAACTATTTCCTTCGGCATGGGAATAATTTCCTTGAGCGGCTGTAGAATAACCTTGAGAATATGCATACAATCCAGTTGCTGTAACAGAAGGTGCGCCATGTCTGACTGAAGTAAGAATAACTGCTGGAATTGAGCTGGACAGTATAAAAGAACCTGTTATTTCAGCTCCTGTTGAAGCTGACAAGTATGTCATAGCAACAGAACCAGTTGTTGCAATAGAGTTTAAAGCTATTTCGGTAAAGTAGTTAGTTCCACCACCTGAGCCCGTAATTTCCCATTGACCAAGAGAATTATAATTTGTTGTTATACCAGTACCAGCAACTATAAAAGGGTTACCTGCAACAGTTCCACTCAATGAACCAGTTATTCCACCAAGCACTTCAAGAGAACCTGTTACTTGAACAGAACCACTATTAACTCTTAATACGTCATGACGGTTACTATTGTCTATTCCGTCTCCAATAACAAACAAAGAATCTGTGTTGTTACTAATGTTAAATTTACCAAGAGCTGCTTGAGTTGTTGTTGGAACTGCTCCATCAGTCGAGCCAGAGGCTCTGGTCCCTAAACCAGCAGCAAAAGAACCTGTTCCACTTGCTCTAGTGTTATAACCAACTGCGTGTGCATATTCACCATCTGTAGCTGAATATAAACCTTCGGCATGAGAATATGGACCAGATGCATTTGTTCCAAAGCCTTCCGCATGTGCTCCTACAGCAGTAGCAGCAGCAAGAAAACCCTCTGCATGAGAATAAAAACCAGAAGCTGTGGTTAAATTTCCTTCGGCGTGCGATGCTAACCCAACAGCACTCACCGACCCACCATTAGCTAAAGAGCCCGTAATTTCAACGATTCCAGTATTAACTCTTAATATGTCATGACGATTAAGTGCGTCTGCACCATCCCCAACAACAAACAAAGAAACGTTATTACTCAATGTGTTGAATGTGCCAATAGCAGTTTGATAGTTTGCAAAGGCTTCAGTGTTTAAACCACTAGCATGAGAATAGTCTCCAGCAGCCACAGATCCAGAACCTTCTGCATGAGAATATTGTCCACTAGCTAGAGTTTCTCTGCCCTCTGCATGAGCACCATCATCAATAGCTTGTGTTGCGTTACCTTCAGCGTGAGAATATAAGGCCGAAGCAGTTGTACTTACACCTTCAGCATGGGAAGCTTGCCCTGATGCAGTTGTACTTTGTCCCTCTGCATGAGCATATTGTCCAGAAGCTGTTGTTCCAGAACCTTCGGCATGAGATTCAATTCCAGAAGCAATCCCTCCGCTTCCTTGGATAAAGCTACCTGTTATTGTTCCTCCATTTGAGGAAGATAAAAACGAACTATGTAGATTGCCAGATAGATAAAGTGAACCAGAAGCTTCAATTATATTAAGTGTGTTGGAGAAAAAGAAATCATTTCCTCCACCACCGGAACCAGTTATTTCCCATTGACCTAATGAATTATAATTTGCTGTTATGTTTGGTCCTGCAACAACAAAAGGATTACTAGCTAAAGTACCACTTAATGAACCAGTGATACCACCATTAACAATTAAAGAACCTGTTATTTCTGCTCCTGTAGAAGCAGAAAGATATGTTGCTTCAAAAGAACCTGTGGTATTAACAACATTACTACTAGGAGATGTAAAAAAGTTAGTTGCTGACCCTGAGATTTCCCATTGACCTAATGAGTTATAATTTGCGGTTATGTTTGGCCCACTAACAAGAAAAGGATTGTTAGAAGCATCGATATATCGAAGAGAGCCGGTTAAACCGGCAAAAGAGCGAATAGAACCAGAAGCAACAACGTTTCCACCAAAAAGAGATATAGCAGTTGTAGAGCCAGAAACAAAAAGAAAAACATCTGTGCCGATCCCAGTTGTGGAAAAGTTTATGCCACCTTGAAGGTTTGTTGCGCTACTTGATGGATAAACGTAAATTGGAACGGAACCAGAAGAGATAATTCTGTTTAATCTTATTTGGTTTGCTCTAAAATCATATGCCATTGTATCATTGCTCCGATTCTTAAGGCTTCACTGCAAAATAGTGTATAGAGTTATATACTGGTGCAGAGTAAGTTACTTCTGTTGTTGTTAACCCAAATGATCCAGTATCTACAATAGCGACGTTAGCATCTCCGTTGTTGTTATCATCAATCGGTGTGAAGAAAACATATGATGGATTTGTTGCTGGTGCTAGTTGTGAATATGTTGCTGTAAATTCAGTGTTGGAACTAGCTGGTATAATACCAGCAGAAGCTGTGTAGTAGAAAGAGTTACTAACAACAACACGTTCAATAACAACAGGAAATGTTGGAGATACAATAGCTCTATAAACTAACTGCCCACTAAAAGGGGCAGATAAGTTTGCAACAAATCCTGTTGTTGACAAATTGTTTGCAAAAAATGATATGTTTTCATAACCAGCAGCAGGAAGAACTTCTAGTGTCAAGTAAGGAATACTTGAAAATCCTCCTGTTAAGTTGAACGTTGCTGATTCTGTATCTGTCCAAAGAAAATCGATTACGTCTTCATCATACTGAGCAACAATTGGTGGCGGCGGGGGAGGTATACCTTGGCTAACCGCTTGTTGAAGTTGATAATACGGACTATCAACCGTGACAAGCGTTTCATCAAAGTATTCAACTTTTCCATCAACAATTGTTGCAACAACCTTTGAAGGTTGCGAACGATTGAGCGAATAAGTTTTCTTTTTCCTATTTGGATTAAAACCAGCCATATTCTATACTAGAACTTAAATAGATATGGCTGTCAATATTCAATCACAAACTAGGAAACACATAGCGTTGCAACAACGGAATCAAGTGTGGTCTTTTCGTAGTACAAGTTGAAAGAATTCTTTTTTGCTTTTCTTCTTTTGGAAGCTTGTTCCAACTGTCAACATAATTGTTTTGCACAATGAAATTAAACAGCTTGTTGTAGTAGTCCCAAGCTCTTTGCTCATCCGACATATGTTGAACAGGCTCGGAATTTCCAGAATTCATTTCATTAGCAATTGCTTCTACAGCCATACTACCAAAAAATAGCTTGCCGAAATCTGTCATCTTATAAGAACTAAACGCAAGTGAAAAAGGATTTGGGATTTCTGGGATTTTTAGCATGTTTTACCTCTAAACGATTATAGCACGCAGTTATGAAAAAATAAAAGCTAGCTTTTATTTTTGATTAAATAGGCAGGTATTACAAAGGTAACAAACGCCACCCTCTTGTGCTTGGTGTCTGACCCTTCAGAAGTTTCCACAAACATTTCATATTCAATCCATGCTCGTTTGCAAAACCAGTCAAACACTCAATCCTTGTGTAAATCGTTCCGTCAGGAGATAACAACTGGAATCCTTCGTAAACTTTTGCTGAAGTGCTATTCTTTCCCGCATTCTTCCCTTTGCGACTTACAGATATTTTAGCTTTGACTTCATCAGAAAGTGTTTTGCCCATATTAGCTTTTCTTATTTTTTCTTTCTTTTCTTCAGAACAAGGAACAGAAGTATATCCGTAAACTCCCTTATTCCAAGGAATGCGATCCTTTAAAGATTCTCTCATCTTATTGATAGACTCTTCACTCATATGCTTGCCGTAGTTAGGATGATTCACCCCAGACATCTCGGGCATCTTCATGCCCTTATTCCAGCCAGCAATCTTCTCAATAGTAGGTCGCAACTTCTCAACATATACTGGATCTTGCCATTTTATTTTTGACTCTTCAGATCGTTGTTTGCGTAACTCTGGATTATTTTCAAACCGACGCTTATGAGACTCAGACATTCTTCTTCTTGTCTCTTCTGGATTTTTAAAATCGTGACCTTCTGATGAAGTTGCATTCACTCTAAGATTATAACATTTTTCTCCAAAGTCATAATATTCTTTAAGATAGTTTTCCTCTATCAAAAGACGCTCTTCTTTAGTCTTTCCTTCTGTAATTTCCAATACCTCAAACACAAAAGCCTCTTCTCCACACTTGTTAAAATCAGCTTGAAGAAACTTATTTTGGTGCCTTTGATTGCGAAGAGAAGATGTATGTTGTTTCCATCGACGTTTAAACTCTTTGGCAGAACCAACATAGATTCTACCATTTAGTTTATTTGTGATCTTATAAATCCCAGATTTAAGTGAATGGCCTTCGTATTTGTATTCCATGAAACGCTACCCTCTCTAATAGTATATAGTAGAGAGGGGGCATTTAGCTAGAGAATCTCAGCAGAAATTGTAGCCAATTGTGACCTTTCACCTTTAAGGAAGGTAACGTGACCAGAAATCTTTTGTGATTTAAATCTTTCAATTGCGATTGAAAGACCGTTACTTACTGAGTCAACATAAGTGCTATCAATTTGCTCAAGATCGCCTGTTAGAACAATCTTGGTATTCTCTCCCACACGAGTAAGAATTGTTTTAATCTCGTGTAGGTTGGTGTTTTGAGCTTCATCAACAATGATATAAGCATTAGCAATTGAACGACCACGAATAAACGTCATGGCTTGAACTTCGATAATACCTTCATCGAAATAACTTTGAAGCACTTGTTCGTCAAACTTTGGCTGTTCCGATATAATCTTCTTTTTTCTTGTGCCTACGTTTGATTCTTTGGGGGGTTCTGAGGCTCCTAAAAGAAAGCGTAGGTTGTCCTTGATCGGAGCAAGCCAAGGCTCTAGTTTTTCGTTTAAATCGCCGGGAAGGAATCCGATATCTTTTCCTACGGGCATAACTGGACGACAAATAACAAGCGAACGATATTTGCGTTGGTTCAATACTTGTTCAAGTCCAGCATCGATAGCAAGAAGAGTTTTGCCGCAACCAGATTTACCTGCAAGAGTTACAAGCTTAACTGTATCATCGAACAAAAGATCACGGGCGAATTCTTGTTCTTTGTTGCGAGGTGAAATCTTGCTTGAGATTTTTCCAAGAGGAAGAACTGGTTCTCCTTTTGTAATAAAACGTGCCATTGCAGATTGTTGACCGTTTTTCATGACAACAAACTGATTTGGAAACAATTCGTCTTCAACGTCGCTTGGCAAAAAGAATTGTTCTTCGTTTGAATAAAACTGCTTAACGATTACGTCATCACGTTCAATTGTTTTTACTCCAGAGTAAAGACTGTTAACAGATGTTGCAACGTTAAACTTACGATAATCTTCGCAAGAAATACCAAGTGCTTGAGCTTTTAGACGAAGAATGGTATCTCTTGTAACAAGAACAACTTGTACGTCTGTATGTTTTTCAATGTAGTTTACACAAAACTGTGCAATGGTGTTATCACCGCTTTTTTTAGCTTCCATTTCCATTGGAAGTTTATGAGGCACATGTTCTGGAAAGATATCTTCGATTGAAAGAATTCTTAAAGTTCCTAAATTCTTTCCAAGCGGAATACCTGTTTTGAAATCTTTGTTGATTTTGGTAAGGTCCGCAAGCTTGCGAACGACCTCACGGGCATTTCTACCAACTTCATCTTGACGATCTTTATGTCTATCGAGTTCTTCTAAAACGATTAAGGGAAGAACAAGATCGTGTTCTTCAAAACCAAACAAACTGTTGCTATCTGAAAGTAAAACGTTTGTATCGAGAATATATGTTTTTTTCATACGTAGTCCTAA
>Ga0214923_10002612_pt1 | contig 23683 bp, 20 predicted proteins | sample LL1510_MetaG_FD_177993 | JGI IMG/M metagenome (GOLD analysis project Ga0214923, IMG submission 177993) | Freshwater microbial communities from Lake Lanier, Atlanta, Georgia, United States - LL-1510 | ecosystem: Environmental > Aquatic > Freshwater > Lake | place: USA: Georgia | collected...
CACTCGTGAGCACCGCAATGAGTCGACCGTGAGCTGCACCGCAGCATGCGATGAGCGCGACGCGCAGCACAACACGCGGTCACTCGCAGTCTCACGCAGGTACACCACCACGTCTGGCCCGACGTGCAGCCACCGCATCGATCCGGCGGCCAGAGCATCACTGCCTCGGCGCAAGCGAATGCACTCCCGGTACCACGCATGGAGGTCTTCGTCCCACTCCCCTTTGCGGTCCCACGGCATCGGACGCCGCGAGTCTTCACCGGATGTCGTGCCACCAACCGCGATCTCATCGCCCATCCACACCATCGGTACACCGGGCAGCGTCATCTGCAACCCGACGCCCACTTTCGTACGTTCCCGGTCGTCAGTCAGCACGTGGAAGCGAGGCGTGTCGTGGCTGTCGAGTATCAACCACGAGCGCAGTACTGCATCGAACGGCACGCCCGCCGTGAATGCGCGCATGGCACCGACCATCGCAGCGCCGTCACGCTGGGGAACGCCGAAGGGAGTACCGAAAAAATTCTCGGGGAATCCGGCAGGAAGTACATCGGCCCGCAACCACGACCACACCGGTCGAGTGAACGCTGAATACGCCATGATGCCGTGCCAACCGCCGCGCACCATGTCGGCTCGCGGGTCTGGGAAGTGCTCACCGACCACGTAGACCTCGGCATTCTCTTCTCGACAAGCAGCGACGAACCCATCCGACACTTCGTGCGACACGTCGTGAGCGCCTCGTCGGCCAGCCATGTTCGCCACGTCAATGCGCCATCCATCGAGACCTGACTCTTCGTCGAGCCAGCGTCGCGCTACAGAGCCCTGCGCTGCGTACATGCGGTCGCGTAAGTCGTCGCTACCGAAGTTGAGCTTGATGAGTGACGAGACTCCGAGCCACGTCGCCGGTTTCTTGCCGTCGGGTGTGTCTTCAAAGTAGAAGTACTCACGCTCTGGCGCCTTCTCGTCGCTGATGGCCCGCTGGTACCACGCGTGCGATGACCCACAGTGGTTGAGCGTGAGGTCACCGAGCACTCGCATGTTCCACGCGTGCGCCTGTTTAGCCAGAGCAGCTAGGCCGGCGTCGCCGCCGAGTAGAGGGTCGACTTCTTCGAACGTCGCCGCGTCGTAGCGGTGCGCGCTGCGCGCGGTGAAGACGGGAGTGAAATAGACGACGTTGGCGCCGAGCTGAGCGACGTGGTCGAGATGCTCCGCGGCCCCATAGAGGTCTCCTCCGAAGAGTTCACTGCTCCAGTCGGGACCCTGTGGCAGGTCGCTCCACTCGCGGCGTCGAGCCCACGATGGGGTTGAAACGTCGAGCCCACTTGTCGCAAAACGGTCGGGGAAGATTTGATACACGACCGATTTCGTCGGCCAGTCGGGATACGAGATGTCACAACGCGCGACGAAGTCGTCGGCGTCGGGCGTGTCGTGCTTGTGTACACCCGTCGCGTTCAGCCACTGCGTGGTGCCAGCCCCAGTTGCCAGCACGAACCGATACGACACCACAGGGTTAACGAGCGGAACCTCTGCCGACCACCACGAGCCAATCGAGTCGCCGTGGTCACGCACCAGCAACGCATAGCCCTGCTCGCCGTCGTGCACGTAGCGAACGGCGGCGTGCAGGACACCCGAGCCGCTTGGCAGGTACAGGCGAACGCGCATGCTGCCGCCGACTCGCCAGTCTCGTCGCTCGACGTAGAGCGCCGAGCCGTCGTGATGCGGGGCCTCGACGAGGTTCATCCCTTGACCGAGCCTTGAGTGAGGCCGGAGATGATGTATTTCTGCACGAAGATGAAACCGATAATCGCCGGAATCTGCGCGATGAGTACACCGGCCGCGAACGAACCCCAATTCTCTTCGAAGTTCGTACTGATGTAGCTCTGCAGACCGAGTGGGAGCGTGAAGTTGTCGACCGTCTCGAGCAGCACACTCGCGGTCATGAATTCGTTCAACGTGCCGACGAAGGCGAACATGCCGACCACCGACAGCACAGGCACAGCCAGCGGCAAGATGACGCCCCAGAAGATTTGGGCTGGCGTGGCCCCATCGACTCGCGCCGACTCGTCGAGTTCACTCGGGATTGAGTCGAAGAAGCCCTTCATCAACCAGAGGTTCACGCTCATCGCACCCGAGAGGTACACGAGCAGGAGCGCGGTCAACTTGTTCAAGCCGAGCGCCGGCACCACTTCGCCGGTGCGCAACACGATGAGATAGATCGCCACGAGGTTGAGCAGACCGGGGAACATCTGGATAAGCAGCAAGAACAACATGCCCATGCGGCGGCCGCGGAAGCGGAAGCGGCTGAACGCGTAAGCCGACAGTGCGCCGATGAAGACGGTGAAGAACGCATTCAGTACCGCGATGATGATCGACGCGCGGAACCACCGCACGAAGAACACCTCGGCGCCGCCTTCTTTCTGTACAAAGAGACCCTTGAAGTTCTCGAGGGTGAACGCACGCGGGAGGAACGACGTTCCAGAAAGCGTCTGGTCGGCGTTGAACGCCGCTGTGATCACATAGAGCGGCGGGAACACTGCGATCGCAACGGCCACCCAGAGCAGGAGGTGACGCCACCAGTCGTCGCCGCGGCGCTTCGTCGGGTCGCTCATGCGGTGTACTCCTGGTGCGTCACTTCATGTTCTCCAAGGCCTTGGAGCGCAGGAAGCCGCTCGCCGACATCGCCGCGACGATGAAGAATATGTAAATCGAGATGGCGCTTGCGAGGCCGTAGTCCTGACCCTTGCCGGCTTCGAACGCAAGCTTGTATGTGTACGAAATGAGAATGTCGGTTGCGCCAGCAACGGATTGGTCGTCACTGCTCGGCCCACCGCCCGTGAGCAAGAACACGTTGTTGAAATTGTTGAAGTTGTACGCAAACGAAGCGATGAGCAATGGGGTGACGACGACGAGCAACAACGGCAGCGTTACCTTGCGGAACACTTGCCAGCGTCCCGCGCCGTCGACTCTGGCGGCCTCCACGAGTTCGCCGGGTATCGCCTGGAGCGCACCCATGCACACGAGCAAGAAGTACGGCGTCGTCAACCACACCGACACGAGAATCACTGAGACCCTCGCCCACCACGGGTCGAACAACCACGGGGTGTCGAAAGGCAGCAACTTGTTGATGAGGCCGTAGTCGTCGTTGAGCAGTCCCCTGAATACCAGGAGCGAGAGAAATCCGGGTACTGCGTACGGAATGACGAGCAGCGACCGGTACATCTTCTTCAGGCGGAATTTCGGTTTGTCGAGCAACTTGGCGAGGAACAGTCCGATCGCAAACGAGATGAGCACGGTTGAAGCCGCGAACGTAATCGTCCAGACGAACGCCCGTAAGAACGGCGCGCGTACGAGCGGATTGGTGATTACTGCTGTGAAGTTCTCGAATCCGATGTATTCACGCCAACCGACGACGAGTTCGTCACCGTCAGGGCTGACAAAAGATCCACGACCGTTATCGCTGTATTCGACACCGGTGTCGGTCGCGGTCATCACGTCGCGCGCTGAGTCGTACGCGAGACCGGGTTCCGACTCATAGGCGCCCGAGATTCCCTCGGTCTTGATTACTCCGCCACCTTCGAGCGGCACTTCAAAGTCGGCGAGTTCCGCATCGGCGCCAAACAACTCGTCGCCAACCAGCGCCGTCAGACCTTCTGGCGGTATGACGTCGCCAAACTCGTCGACAGCGACGGAGGCAGGGTCGATCTCTTCGAGCCCGCTCGAACGCCCGAGATACGTCTGACCGGTCGTGTCATCGACCAAGACCAGTACGAGCGCACCCGAGCCATCCCGGGTCGGAGTCATGAGGAAGAACTTCTCCCCTTGCACCACGTTCTGCTCGATGTTGGTAGTGATGGCCTCAGACTTGGTCAAGACGTGACCAGTCGAATATTTCTGAAACGCCGTGTTGATGGTGAAGAAGATCGGGATGATGAGATAGGCAATGAGCAGCACGCTGCCTGGGAGGATGAACTTGGCGGGCAACAACTTGTTGGGCCGCAGGTAGACGAAATCGAAAATGCCGAGCACTGCCAAGGTGCCCAAGGCCCACATCACACGGTCTTGCGTGAAGAGCACGATGATGGCCCAACCAACCATCGCGTTCAGGAGGCTGAGCAGCACGATCTTGACGATCAGCCCGCCCGTGCCAGAAAAGAGCGAAATAAGCCAAGCCAACCACGATGGTCGGTACGCGCTGCGCGAGTCGTCGTGCGCAAGGCGGTCGGAAGATGCTGGCGAAGTCATACGAAACGCTCACTACTCTCGCACACGCAAACGGGGCGGGGGCCGAGATGGCCCCCGCCCCGCTCGTTGCGAGTGATGAAACTCGTCAGCCGATCTTGGCCTTGATGTTCTTGCCTGCAGTGCGGAACGCGGTCTTGGCCGGCGTTGCGTCTGCACCCTTGAACACGTTGGTCCATGCCGTGCCGAGGTCGCCCCACACGGAGCTCATCTCGGGGATGTTCGGCATCGGCACGCCACCCTTGCCGGCAGCAGCGAACTGCTTCAGCAGAGCGTCGTCGATCTTCGCGGCGGCGTCAGTGTTAGCTGGCGCACGACCGTTTTCTGACGAAAGCTGCGTCTGCGCACCTTCCGACAGCATGTAGCTGCCGACGAGGTCGCGGGCCTGGCTCTCAACGCCGTGGCTCTTGGCGAACTTCGTCACCATGAAGCCCTGCACGCCGAGGAACGGCACCGAGTCGCACTTGTTCTTCGGCATCTGCACGATCTGGACCTTCAGACCGCTCTTGTCGAGCGTGTCCTTCTCCCACGGACCGGTCACCCAGAAGGCGGCCTTGCCGGCGAGGAAGGCGTTCTTCGCGATGCCGTAGTCGACCTTCGAGGAGAGCAGACCTGACTTATTCCAGGAGTCAACGTCACCCGCGTTGGCGAGCAACTTGGCATTGCCGACGCCGACGTCGTCCGGGTTCAGGTTGCCCTTGGCATCCTTGCCGAACACGTAGCCGCACAGGCCCGAGAACAGCGGATAGTTGTGGTACGCGTCGCCACCAGGAATGACGAGGCCGAAGTTGCCCGCGGCCTTCTTCTGGAACGCGAGCGCCTGCGACACCATGTCCGAGAAGGACGTCGGCACCTTGGCCACCTTGGTGTTTACGACGAGGCCGACGTTCTCAAGCGCAACTGGAGCGCCATACAGCACTTTGTTGCCCTTGGCGTTGGCATAAGAGAACGCGTCGAGCGCGTATGACGGGATCTTTGCTCCCGCCGACTTCGAGACAGTCAATGGAATGACCGAACCGTTGGCGGCGAGTTCGCCCACCCAGTCGTGTGCACCGACGATGACGTCGGGTGCGGTCGAAACATCGACGGTCTTCAGGTCATCACGAATCTTGCCGAAGTCCTTCTGGACGACGGTGACGGTGACGCCGTTCTTCTTGCCCCATGCGCCGGCCACTTTCTCGACGCTGGCCTTGCGGTCAGCATCGGCCCAGATGCGCAGCGAAGCGGCAGCACCCGAGGTGGTGGGCAACGAGAGGGCAGCGAACGCCGCCACGGTGAGACCCGCGACGAGTTTTGCTACTTGCTTCTTCATTGGTTGTTCTCCCCTTTGTGAACCGAGGAGTTCGGTTCAATCGGAGGAAAGACTAGCCAGTGGTGACTTTGGTGAGAACGCCGAGTGAACGAAAATTAAACCACCAGTAAGTTGCCAAGGGAGACGGCGCTACCTGCGCCCCCGCGCTGCGCACTGTCAGACGCGCGGGTGGTGGCAGGCGACGAACTGGCCGGGGGCCACTTCACGCAGCTGCGGCTCCTCGGCGGCGCACTTTTCGGAGGCCGCCGGGCATCGTGTGCGGAAGCGGCAACCCGAGGGGGGTGCCACCGGTGAAGGAGGCTCACCCTGCAGGGGCACCGTCGAGCGTTTGCGGGTGGGGTCTGGAATCGGCACCGAGTTGATGAGGGCACTCGTGTAGTGGTGAGCGGGCTTTGTGTAGACCTTCTCCGGGTCGCCCACTTCGCAGATCTTGCCGAGGTACATCACCATGATGCGGTTGCTGACCGCCTTGACCACCGCCAAGTCGTGACTGATGAAGATCATCGTCAGGCCGTAGCGGTCTTTCATGTCTTGCAACAAGTTGAGAATCTGCGCCTGAATGCTCACGTCAAGTGCGCTGACCGGCTCGTCGCAGATCAACATGCGCGGCTCGAGTGCCAAGCTGCGCGCGATGCTGATGCGCTGGCACTGACCACCGGAGAATTCGTAAGAGCGGCGATCCAGCACCAGCTCTGGGTCGAGACCGACGTTGTTCAACAGTTCGCGCACCTTGGCGGCTCGCTCTTCGTCGTTGCCCCGCCCCCAAATCCACAACGGTTCTTCGACGAGGTTGCGCACGGTCATCCGCGGGTCGAGCGACGAGATCGGGTCTTGGAAGACCATCTGCATCGCGGTGCGGGCCGAGCGGAGCTGTTCTTTCGGAAGCTTCGAGAGATTCGTGCCTTCGAAGATGACGTCTCCAGAATTCGGAGGGGGCAACTGCAGCACGGCCTTGCCGAGGGTGGTCTTACCGCAACCAGACTCGCCCACCACCGCGAGCGTCTCACCGCGACAGACGTCGAAACTGATTTTCGATACGGCGTTGACGACTCTGCCGCCTCCCACCTTGAACTCGACCACGAGATCGCGAACTTCGAGCACGACCTCGTCGTTGTTGCGCATGTGCGCGGTACCTGAGCCAGCCACTATTGCTTCCTCGCGATCGTGTGGCCAAGCGGATACCAACAGCGATACAGGTGCCCGTTACCTGAGTCAACGAGCGGCGGATGCTCGTCGTGGCACTTCTGCTGGGCGTAGGTGCATCGCGTGACGAAGCCACAGCCTTTCGGGCGATCAACTGGGTTCGGCAATCGACCTTCGATCACCTTCAGACGGGCGCCGCTCTTCATCTCGATGTTCGGAATCGATTCGAGCAACGCCTTGGTGTAAGGCATCTTCATGTTCGCGAAGAGTTCCGAGGTCGTCGCCTGCTCCACCACTTCGCCCGCGTACATCACCGCCACATAATCGGTGTGGTTGGCGACGACGCCCAGGTCGTGAGTGATGAGCACCATCGACATCTTCAAGTCGCGTCGCAAATCGGAGAGCAACTGCAAGATCTGCGCCTGAACTGTCACGTCGAGCGCAGTCGTTGGCTCGTCCGCAAATAGCAACTTTGGGTTGCACGAGATTGCAATTGCAATCATCACGCGTTGGCGCATGCCACCCGACAACTGGTACGGGAACTTCTTCAGCATCGCTTCGGGGTCTGGGATGCGCACGAACGAAAGCAGCTCGGCGCTGCGTGCCATCGCGGCTTTCTTGTCCATGCCCAACCGAACGCGCAGGCTCTCGGAGAGTTGCGTGCCGATACGGCGTACGGGGTTGAGCGCGGTCATCGGATCTTGGAAAATCATCGACATACCGGTGCCGAATTCGTTGCGCACTTGGTCGCGCGACATCGCCGAGAGCTCTTTGCCGTCGAACATGACCTTGCCAGAGCGCTGCACGTTCGAGCCAGACAAGAGACCCATTGCAGCGCGGCACATGACGGTCTTCCCTGAACCCGACTCGCCAACGACGCCGACGCTCGAACCCGACGGAATTTCAAGGCTCACACCGCGCACGGCTTCAAGCGACCCGAACGGCGTGCCGAACTTGACGTGCAAGTCGGTGATCGACATCATCGACGTCACAGGCGGCCCTCACGACGATCGAGGCCCCCGCGCAGCACGTCACCCACGTGGTTGGTGCTGATCACGGTGAATGCAAGTGCGATGATCGGGAAGTACAACGCATGTGGGTTGTACTCGAGGTCGTTGCGACCGCGCGCGAGCATGCCGCCCCACGATGCACCGTCAGGGATGCCGACACCGAGCAGCGAGAGCGACGCTTCGGCGATGATGACGACGCCAACAGCCAAGAAGCCGACGGCAATGAGCGCCGGCAAAACGTTGGGCAAGATGTGGCGAGAGATGATGTCGCGGTCGCGCATACCCATTGATCGAGCAGCCACGACGAATTCTCGGCCCGACCAAGCCAGTGTCGCCGCACGTGCAATGCGACCAAGAATCGGGATGATCACCACCGTCAGTGAGATAATCAAGGTCGCCAGTCGCCGCCACGTGGGCACCGCCACGTTGATGTCGACGTTGGTGGCAAGCACAGCCACAAGGGCGAGTGCGAGCACCAGGTTCGGCACGGAGAGCACCACGTTGAATGACGTGTTGATGAATGTGTCATACTTGCCTCGGTAATACGCCGCGGTGATGCCAAGGAACGCTCCGATGGCTCCGCCGAGACCGACGGACACTATGGCAATGAAGACGGAAAGTCGGGCGCCATTGATAATGCCGGAGAAAATGTCGTAGCCGTTGGAGTCGACCCCGAACCAGTGGCCAGGTGTGAGCGGCGGAGAGTCGATGAAGTCGCCGTGAATAACTTGGTAACCGTCGACCGGCAAGAACGACCCGAAGACCGCCAAGAACACCGCCAAGCCGAGCCAGCCAAACGCGAAGTACGTGGGGATGGTGTATTTGCGCTTACGCATTGACGCGGCGGTCCCTCGTGCGTGGGTCGACATAGCCGGCAGCGACGTCAACAATCACATTGAACACGACGTAGAAAATCGAGATGAGGCCAACGATTGACTGCAGCGCGATGTACTGACGACCATTGATTGCCGCAAACACTTCAAATCCGACTCCATATGTCGCGAAGATGGTTTCGACGACGATCGCACCGCCGATGAGAGCGCCCATGTTCAGGGCTGCCGAGGTGAACAGGGTGACACTCGACGGGCGAAACGCGTGTCGCCACAGAATGCGGCGGTTCGTCAACCCTTTTGATGTGGCCATGGTGATGTAGTCCTCGCGCAGCGTGGCAATCATGTCAGCTCGCAAGAGGCGTGTATACGCCGCGATCAAGCCAACGCTCAGTGATACCACCGGCATGATCATGTGCTTGAAATGTTCCCAGATGCCGGCTGAGTACGGCTGATAGTCGAGCGTCGGCAACCATTGCAAGCGCACGCCGACAATCAACACGAGCACAAGCGCGATGGCAAAGTTTGGCACAGACGAGAGTGTGAAGAGCGTGTTGCTAATCACCTTGTCGGCTCGTTTACCCACGCGGTACGCCGACCACACCCCGAGCGGAATAGCAACCGCAAGCGCAAGGATCTGCGTATAGATCATGAGCAGGATTGATCTCGGGAATGCGACTGCAAGTCGGGTCGACAATTCCTCGGTTCCGCCAGAGAAGTAGATCTTCCCGAAGTCACCCTGCACGAAATCACCGAGCCACTTGAGGTAATACCCAACCGGTCCACGATCAAGACCTATCTCTTTGGTCAGCAGTTCGCGTTCTTCGGGCGAGCCGACCGGCAGCAGAATCTCCGCTGGCGACACCGGAAGTAGTTGCACGAGCAACGAGCAGCCGAAGGTCACACAGAACACAGTGATGAGCAGCTGCGCGAGTCGCTTCACCCAGAATGATCCGCGCACGTGTTTCCCCCTTGAAACTGCTACGACGCTAGGCGAGAACGATGGTGATTACCAAACGACGACAGCAACTTCATGAAGCTTCACTTGACGGTGGTGGCTTCAGCAATTGACGGTGGTGACTTCAGCAATCAGCAATGCGACTCCACCAAAAACGCAACGCGGGTGGCGAGGCTTTCGCCCCGCCACCCGCGCAGTGCGAGTGATTACGGAATTCGGGTTACTTGCCCGACTTCCACACTCCGGTGAAGTCGATGCCGAAGTTGGTCATCAGCTTGCGCTGGCCGCCGTTGACCAAGCCGAGTTCGCCAACACCCTTCACGTTCGTGCGGTACGCGAGGGCGTACTTCTGATACGCGATGTTCGTGAGGCGAGCCTCGCTCTGGATCAACTCGGTGGCTCGTGCATAGACCTTCTTGCGGGCTACCGGATTCGCCGTGGCCTTTGCCTGCCAGATCAGCTCGTCGCTGGTCGTGTCAGTGAAGGCCGAAAGGTTGAGAATGCCGTACAGCACTCGCAGCGGTGTCGGACGCAGCACGTGCGTCTGGTTGCCACCCGAGGTGTCGCTCATGATGAACGGTGCGATGAACGCGGTGCCGGTGCCTTCCATCAACAGCAAGGCCATGGCCTGGAACTGCTGCGGGAATGCGCGCTGGATGATCTCTGCCGTGGTGAGCGGCAGGAGGTTCATCTTGATACCGGCCGCCGTCATGTACTTCTGAATCTGCGTGGCATTGGCCAACGATTCAGTCGAGCCAGCGGTGTACGGGAACGAGAACTCAAGGTCCTTGCCCGTCTCCGCCTTGTATGCAGCAACTGCATCCTTCGCCTTCTTCAGGTCGTACTGGATGTAGCCCTTCTCGTTGTACATGATGTTGTTTGGGCCGACGATGCTCTTGGCTGGCGACACGTAGTTGCGGTTGCGCACCTTGTTGTAGTCGACGCGGTCAATTGCATACGACACGGCCAATCGAGCGTTCTTGCTGCTGAACGGAGCGATTCGGTTGTTGAGCCAGATCGAGGGGTAGTACTCCTCTGGTGACTCGATGACCGTCACGTTCTTGTTCTTCTGCAGGTCGCGGATCTGCTTCACTTCACCGGCGCTGGTGAACATCGCCATGTCGAGCGACTTGCTCTTCAGACCGCTGACGCGGCTGGCCGTTTCAACCAGGAAGGTGAAGGTGATGCCGTCGAGGTACGGCAAGCGTGTGCCGTTCTTGTCCTCTCGCCAGTAGTTCTCATTCTTGGCAACGACCAGTTCGTTCAACTTGGTGGAGACCAACTTGAACGGTCCGGTGCCAATCGGCGTGGTGGAGCACTTCGCGCCACCGAGGATCTGGCTCGGAGCACGCACGAAGAAGCGTCCGGAGGCGTAGAGCGTCTCGAGGAAGTCGACCTGCGGACGGAACAGGTTGACCTGCACCGTGTTGGTCGAGACCTTGATGACGTCGACGATGTTGGCGGTGAAGCCACCAGCAGTGCCGGGGCTCGGCGCACGGCCGAGCAGCGTCAAGACGCCGCGCAAGGCCTGCAGGTTGGTGACGAGAGCGTCACCGTTCACCGGCGTGCCATCGTGGAACTGAACGCCGTCACGGACGGTGAGCTTCCACTGTTTGAAGTCGGCGCTGTTCTCCACCGACGACAGCACGTACGGAACGATCTTGCCGTCAGCGCGCTGTTCGACCCAGGTCTCGTAAATGGTGCGGCCTGCCATCAGTGAAGAGTTGGCCAAGTTGTCAGCCATGCAGTAGCCCGGGAACGAGTCGAAGATGCCGACTTGCAGGGTTCCGCCTGCCTTCGGCTTCTCCGCGGCGTTCGTCGGCGCCACCTGACTGAGCGATGCGACGAGCGCAATCGCCATCACGGCAGCCACCTTGCGGCGACCACCTCGGAATAGTTGCTTCATTTCGTGTTCCCCCCTCGAGGTTGATGAGTTGTGAATAACTCAATGGTCACGGTACAGGGCAGTTCGGCGAGGTGTCAATTGTCTCAAACGCCCTCTAGAGCTGCCGCCGGGCTCCCGTGCGGGGCCACGCAAACGCTGCAAAGGGTCTGCCTGTACTCATTAGACAGCGTCAGGCTTCGTGCGCAACCGCACGAACATCGCGGATGCTTCGGGCGCTCAGCCCAGGGCGGCCTTGACCAAGGCAGCGATCTGCGACCCGTCGGCCGCCGACCCGACCTTGGCTCGTACCGCCTTCACCACCTGGCCCATGGCCTTGGGGCCGCTCGCCCCGGCGGCGGCGGCCGCAGCGACTTCCGCAGCGATGATGTCATGCAGTTCTGCGTCGCTCATTCGTGCAGGTAAATACTTTTCCAGAATGGTCAGTTCTGCACGCTCGTGGGCTTCGGCGTCGCCGCGACCGGCACCTTTATATATGTCTGCGGCCTCGGATCGCTTCTTTGCTTCGGCCTGCAACACCCCGACGACCTGATCGTCGGTGAGCGTCACCGCCTCGTCGCCCGCGACGGCCGCATTCTTCACTGCCGCTATCGCCATGCGCAGCGTCGACTTTGCAACATCGTCGCCAGCTTTGATCGCAGCAGTGAGATCGAGTTGCAACCGCTCAAGCAGAGTCGTCATGCAACAATCGTGCCACACCGATGCTGAATGCACCCATCGGTACGCTTCTTCTTGTGACGAACGAAGCGATGGAGCTGTTCTTTGCATTGCTCGGCATGCTCGCCCTGCTCGGAAGCCTCGGTATCGTCGTCGCCCGAGTGAGCGGCAGCGCCGCGGGCAGACAGTTTATTCAGGGACTTGCTCCACTCGCCCTTGCCGTGCCGGCTCTCGTCACGTCGGTTTCGATGGCGGGCAGCCTCTACTTCTCGGAAGTCGTGAACTATCGCCCTTGCGTTTTGTGCTGGTATCAGCGAATCGCAATGTATTCACTCGCCATCGTGCTCGTTACGGCGGCCGTGCGGCGCGACAAGTCGATTGCCCCTTACGCAATGGTGCTGGCGGGAATCGGTGCCGCCATCTCCGCCTACCACTGGCTGCTCGAGCGATGGCCGGCCATCGACACCGGGTCATGCTCGGCAGACGCCCCGTGTTCGGTGCCCTACTTTGAGGTCTTCGGCTTCGTGTCGTTGGCCTTCATGGCATTTTGTGCGTTCGTAACCGTGCTCGTGTTTCTCGGCGTCGTATCCCGTGCCGACGGTGCGACAATGGACGCAGCGAGACCAACCGCAGTCGCCAAATAATCCCCAAAGGAGCAGCAATGAACAAGATCACCGCAATCGCCATCGGGGCCGTCGCCGTCTTGGCGGCAATCTTCGGAGTCGTTGCGTTCACCGCGAGCAGCGACCAAGATGCGAGCGTCGAAGGCGCATCAGAGTTTCAGAACGTCGTCGTCGTTGGCGAAGCGCTGCCCGAATTCGGTGACGCTGCGACTGACCCGGCCGTCGGCATGACCGCGCCGGTGCTGCAAGGCTTCGGCTTCCTCGGCAACGAAGTCACCACCACTCCAGGGACGCCGATGCTCGTTGTCTTCCTCGCCCACTGGTGCCCTCACTGCCAGGCAGAAGTACCCGTTCTTGTGCGCTGGAGCCAGAGCGGCCTGGTGCCAGAGAACCTCGACGTGATCGCGGTTGCGACTGGTACCGATGAGACTGCCCCCAATTATCCGCCGTCGGTGTGGTTGGCCAACGAGAAGTGGCCGTCCCTGTGGCCAGTACTCGTCGATACCAAAGATCAAGTGGCTGGCAATTCGTTCGGACTGTCGGGTTTCCCGTTCATGACGCTGATCGATGCCGACGGCAAAGTGCTGTGGCGCAATAGCGGCGAGATCACGGCCGAAGAGCTGACCGACAAGATCAACGCGGCACTCGGCAACTAACCCCGCCACGACGCGTCGCCGGACCACAATCCGTTCAGAATAGGAATCATTCCTATTCTGGTTAGAGTTGGGGCATGGCTGACGGCAGCTGCAACCCGATCACGGTGCGTGTCTCACGCTTCATGGCAGTCGCGTCAATCGTCGCGCTCGTCGTACTCGGTGCTTCCTGCTCGTCGAACGACGCATCACCTGCTAACGAGACGACACTCTCGGCGAACAACAACGCTGCCTCCACCACCGTTGCTCCCGTCGCCGACCTGCCCGACGTGGTCGTTACGTACTCCGTTCTTGCCGCGCTAGTCAGTGATCTCGTTAAAGGCGTTGCTGACGTCATCACGCTCATTCCTGACGGGCAAGACCCGCACACATTCGAACCGTCAGCCAAAGACATCGCCACGCTGAATGATGCAGCCCTCGTGGTCGCAAACGGCCTTGGCCTAGAAGTCGGGATTGATGGCGCACTTGCGAACGCTGCTGAATCAGGTACCGAGGTCTTTTTCGTAGCCGATCACGTGACCCTCATCGACCTTGTCGACGTTAACGATCACGCCCACCATGGACACGCGCACCCAGGCGCCGATTCTGGGCACGCTAACGATCACGAGCACAGCAAGGATCCGCACGTGTGGCTGAGCCCAGAGTCGATGCGCGAAGCATTGCCTGCACTAGCGAAAGCCGCCGGCGACGCGCTCGGCGAAGACCTGTCGTCAGCGGCGGCGCGACTCGATGCCGACTTGCGCGAGGTCGACGCCGAACTCTCGGCAACGTTCTCTGAGTTTGAGAACTGCGAACTCGTGACCGGGCACAACGAACTCGGCTACTTCGCGCAACAGTACGGCTGCGAGGTCATCGCGGCCATCCTCCCCAGCGCTTCAACGTCTGCCGAAGAGAGTGCTGGCGCTGTCGAGTTCGTTATCGATGTCGTCCGCACGCACGGAACCGACGTGATCTTCCCGTCTCTCGGCAGCAGCATGGCCGTCGCTAAGCGGGTCGCGGAGACCACTGGCGCGCGAATCGTCGAGGTGAACACGCATTATCTGGACGGCGTAACGACGTACGTCGACTTCATCGAGTCACTCGGAAACACGATTGCAGCGGGTCTTCGCGGATGACCCGACTGGCGCTGCTCGAGCCGATTTGGCAACCCTATGCCGACAACGAGTTCTTGCGAGATGCGTTGGCTGCGAGCGTGCTCGTCTCTCTCATTTGTGCGATTGCCGGCACCTACGTCGTGCTGCGCGGACTGTCGTTCATCGGTGACGCACTCGCCCACGGCGTGATTCCAGGCATCGCAGTTTCGTTGTTGCTCGGCGTTCCCGGGTTCATCGGCGCGATAGTCGGAGCCGGCATCATGATGTGGGGAGTTTCGAGCATCACTTCTCGTACTCGCCTGTCGTCGGACACCGCCGTCGGTTTGCTGTTCGTCGGAATGCTGTCGCTCGGCGTCATCATCACGTCGAGATCGGCGACATTCGTCGGCGACATCACCCGCATTCTCTTCGGCGAATTGCTTGGCGTCAACAAAGCCGACCTCGCTTGGCAAGTAGTGGTACTACTTGCCGTAGCCGCTATCGCGCTCGTCGGCCACCGACCTTTCGTCTTGATGTCACTCGACGATGGGTTGGCCAGAACGTCAGGGTTCTCGGTCAAGTGGTTTCACGGCGCAATGCTGGTGATGGTTGCACTCGCAATCGTCGGATCGTTCCAGTTGGTCGGCACACTGCTCGTCTTGGGATTGCTCATTGCCCCGGCGGCCTCCGGCGCGCTCGTCGCACGTCGCGTGAGTTCAATGATGGGTGTAGCAGCTCTCTGCGGTGTCGCGGCAAGTTACGTCGGATTGCTCATCAGCTACCACTTCGACGTGTCGGCCGGAGCAAGCGTGGTCTTTACGGCGGTGTACATCTTCATCATGGTCGCAGTGCTAACCATTCCCAAGCGGCAACGTGGGCACCACGAGCTCCCCCACCAGCACGAGCATCGCCACTGACATGTCGTCGCAACCACTCGCCATCGAAGCAATCAAACTCAGCGTGGGCTACGGAGTGCACACCGTCGTGCGCAATATCGACATGCGCGCGGCTTCAGGAGATCTCGTCGCTCTCATCGGCACAAACGGCTCAGGCAAGTCGACACTGCTCAAGACGCTCGCCGGCATGTTGTCGCCGATACGTGGCAACGTGAACGTGCTTGCTGCTGCCCCAGGTGAGCTTCCGCGACGAGTCGCATACCTACCGCAGCACCCGGTGTCGTCGCACACGTTGCCGCTGCGCGCCCGCGACATCGTCGGCATGGGGCGGTACGCGCGCCTCGGCTTGTTCAGACGACCCACGACCGCCGACCACGAGGCTGTCGCCCGCGCGATGCAGCGAACGGGCGCGGAGGAATTCCAAGAATTGCCGCTGCGCGAACTCTCTGGCGGGCAGCAGCAGCGAACGCATCTGGCCCAAGTGCTCGCGCGCGAGGCAGACGTGTTGCTGCTCGACGAGCCCACCGCAGGTCTTGACGTGGCGGGCAAGTTGGCGGTTGCCGAGATCATTGCGCAAGAACGCGCTCGCGGCACCACTGTCGTGGTCGCCACGCACGACTTGCAAGAGGCTGAACAGGCAAGTTCCGTGATGCTGCTCGCGCAGCGAGTGGTGGCGTTCGGCCCGCCGAAAGTCGCCTTGCGTGATGAGTATCTGCGCGAGTGTTTCGGCTTCACCCAGCCGCACTAGTCACTCTGCCGCACCAGTCAGCAAACTGCGCAGTTCAATTCTCGACCGCTCTCTCGGCGGGTTTCACCACACCAGAGAGGATGTTTGCCGTTCAGGCCCGCGATTCGTGGGTGAGCAACCAACGCTTCATCGCCAGACCCAACGCATAACCACCAAGTCCACCGTTGCTGGCCACTACACGGTGGCACGGCACGATGATCGGAATCGGGTTCGCCCCGTTCGCGCTGCCGACTGCACGAACCGCCCGCGGCGAGCGGATTGACCTTGCTTGTTGCGCGTAAGAGATCGTCTTCCCATACGGAATCTTTCGCATCGCAGCCCAAGCACGCTGCTGAAACGGGGTTCCCTTGAGATCGAGTGACACGGTGAAGTTGGTGCGCTTTCCGGCGAAGTATTCGCGCAATTCGCGCGCGGCCCGCTCAGTGTGCCGTCGGGCGGCAGCTGAGCCGCGCTTCGTGCCGGCACGCGACACACGATCGACCGCAACGACACCGTCATCGCTCGCGGTCACCCGCAGCATGCCGACGGGAGTCCGCAATGTTCGAGAGTCGTATTGGCGAGTCATACCGGACGCGAAAAGTTGTGGCGAGTCATGCCGGTCGTGGTGAAATGCTCAGCCAGCAGACGCAGTGAGGGTGGCGGTAATGACCGCACGTACATCGGGCAGGCGCGGCTGACCTTGACCCGTTCGATGCAAGTGCACTGCCTCGGCGTGATAGGCCTCGATGGTTGCACGCACCGAGTCGACCCCGTACACGGTGCCGTCGATGATCGGCCCGCGCGTGCGGTTAATCACGGCTTCGACGTCGGCTCCATTCAACGTGCGGTGCCACTCCAACGCGTGCGCCAATGAAAGAACCTCATAACGATTGTTCTCGAGCAAGGTCTTGGTCCGCTCGTAGATCTCGCGAAGACGTTGTTCGACTCGCTCGCCGAGCACAGGTGACACTTTCGTCGCGGCCTCGTCGTCAGGCGTGTTCGCACCCCCGCGACCTGCCCCGCCGGCAGAGCCGGCGACGAGCACTTGGTGCGACGCAAGCGTCTCGCCCATCCCCCAACGTGACTCCATGACCAGCGCCAAACGAGTCGCGTTGTCGAGGTCGCCAGTCACGCCGTTCGTGCTGTCTCCGTCGAAGAACATTCTCTCGCCGACGAGACTTGCAATCGAGATCTGGATGTCATTCTCTATCTCGGTCTTCCACTCGAACATTCGCTCCACCACCGGCACTCGAGAGACAAAACCGCCGACGTCTCCGCGACGCTCGATGGTCGCCACGTCGATCTGGAAGTCGGCCTTCAAGCGGTAGGCGGCAACCGCGTGACACGCTTCATGCACGGCGACCGCATGTCGCTCGCGGTCGATGTACTCGAAGCCGTCGGTGACACCGTGCTCTTTGAGGCTCTTGGCGGCCACGATGTCGCGCCACTCGATGACTTCGCGCCCGTCGCGCAGCGCCGCCATGAGCCCCTCGTTGACGATGTCCTTGATGACGGCACCTGATGCGTACGGGCTTGAGGTTGCGAGTCGCTCGATGTCTTCATTGGTGAGCGTGTGGCGCACTTTGTCGAGGTAGCCGCGGTATGTGCGGATGCGGCCATCGCGCGACGGATAACCGACGCGGAACTTTCGGTCGATGCGCCCGGGGCGAAGCAGGGCTTCGTCAAGAGAGTCAGGTAAGTTCGTCGCCATCACGTGAAGAATTCGATATTTCGGCGGATTCGACGGCTTCATGCCCAGCGCGCGCTTCACTCGATTGATGAGTCCGCGTGGCTTCTTCAGCCCTTGCATCGAGGCGAGAATCGCATTGAGCGTGCCGAGATCGCCTCCGGCGGTCGGCACGACGACTCGGTCGACCTTGGCCCCGACCATCGAGTCGTAGTGCCCGAGCACCACCGACTGACTGACCGGACTCAAATATGAGAGCGAGTCGTGGGACGAGTCGTGACTGAACGAGTGCGGCACGGCGCCAGTCCGCAGACTTCCCTGACCTCCGGTCGACATTGCGCGACGGCCGAGCACGTCTGCCTCATCGAAGAATGCCACCACGCCGCCGTATCGCAGTGCCAGTTTGCGGAGCCGTCGATACAGTGACTTCACTTTCAGGATGTTCACGCCGATGAACATCGCTTGGAACGCACCCGGCTCGATCAGCACGAAGGGCTTGCCGGTCTCACCGGCTAGTGCCTCGGCGATGAGCGTCTTTCCGGTTCCTGGCGGACCGTAGAGAAGAATGCCGCCCGGCACGTAACCGCCTTTTGCTTCGATGAGGTCGGGATCTTCGAGCAAGCTCAGCGTTTCTTTGACGCGGCCGACGACTTGGTCTTGTCCCCATACGTCGTCGAACGACGTCTTGATGTCTTCGGGCATCAGCACTTCGACGCCACCTTTGGAGAGAAACCAGAAGATCGCGACGAACTGGCCGATTGCGAGAAGTAAGTACGCGACGAACTGCAGAATCGTCGGCACGGCTTGCCAGAGACGCACGAGCGCCTCCATCCATGCACGGATGGGCTCAGTGTCAAAAGCCGCCGAGAACAGGAACGCACCAATGATGACGATGCCGACGAAGCGCAAGACACGACTGAATCGGTACTGAGTGAACGACGACAGCCGATTCCACGGCTTCTTCACGAAACTCTCGGCGCGACCGACGACTGACCAGTAGCCCGCGAATTGTTCGGCCGCCAAGTAATGCATCTGGCGCACGACATCCAGCGAGACGAGGGTAAGAATCCAACCGTAGGAGTTGAACGTCATGCGAACTGCGTCAACGAAACTGACGAGCGGATTGTCTGCCATCTTGAGCAGCGACAAGAAGACGAAGATGCCTACGAGCAATAGTGAGACTTTCACACGGTCGTACATCATGAGCGGACGCCGACAACCAGGTTTGGCCTTGCGGATGCCCTTCTTTCGACGACGACGAACGGCGCGGGGTGCCGCGGAGTCGTTGGGTGTCGGCCAAGCGTTCATGAGTTGAGTCTGAAGTCTTTCACGATGCTGTCTATCGTCGCCCGATTTTCGTTGAAGCACACGACGCTGCAGCCGATCACCACGCCGTAAACCTCGCCTTTCACGCGGTCGGCGACGCTGACTTGCACGACCCGCAACGTTCCGCTCTCGGTCTGCAAGTCGTACACGAGTCTTTCTCCCGGCAGGCGCGAGACCCTCGTTTTGGTCGGGCCCTCGCTCAAGACCGCGTAGCCATCCTGAAGGGCCTGCTCGAGCTCGGTGAACGCAACGGTGCGACCGAGGTAGTCAAGGTCGGATTGTTCTTCAGTCGTCGGCAGACGCCGAATCACGACACCACTCACTGCTGACGACGGTTCGAGCAGCGTGGCTTTGCTGCCGCCTGGGGCCCAAAACCCGTGCATCGTGAATTCGGGTTGGGTCTGCACTACTTCGGTCTTGTAGTTGCTGGGAGCTTTTACGTAAGCGCCGAGCTCAGCGTTGCCGATGTAGGTCGAGTCGATTGACACCTTGCCACACGCCCCGAGCAGCGAGAGTGCTGCCAGCGCCGCGCTGCACCGACTCACCGCTCGCACGATGTAGCGGCGACGATTCATCGGTCAGCCCAGACTCGTCATCTGTCAGACCGCACGCGGTGGCGGAGGCGGACCGAATCGGTTCTCAATCGCGTCACTCTTGCGCAGAGCGAACACGAGGTTCACTATCGGGAACAGGATCCACCAGCCTCGATGGTTCGTGTCGTGCATCCGGCGCACGCCGACGGCAATGCTCGGTAGGAACAGCGCGATTGTGACAAAGCCATTGATTGCATCGCCGAAACCGCTCGTTGCGCCTTCGGCGAGCACCGTGAAGAGCACCCACCACCAATACTCGCTGCGGCTGGCACGCCCCTTGAAATTGGCGTAGTTGCGGAAGCCGGACTTGATCGCGACGACGAACGACATGGCTTACTCTCCGCTGGCTGGTTTGGGTTCTTTTGGCAAACCAAGCACGCGCTCACCCACGATGTTGCGTTGAATCTGGCTCGTGCCTCCCCAAATGGTCTCTGAGCGCGAGAAGAAGAACGACGACATCATCGCACTTGCAGGGTATCCAGGCCGGCGCTTTTCGCGGAGGGCGCCTGGCCACGTCCCAGTGGAAGGACCCGTGTCGATGAGCATCGAGTGAGCGCCGTAGATGTCGAGCGCGAGCTCCATCGCGCGTTGGTGCATCTCGCTCCAGAACATCTTGTTCGCGACCCCGAGTGCGATCACTCCGAAGTCTTTCTTTTGCCCGAGTGTCGCACCGAGCGATCGCAGGCCATTGAAACGCAGGATCTGGATCTTGGAATAAAACTGCATCAGTCGCTGACGAGTGCCATGGTCGCAGATGCGACCGTTCTCGATGGCAGCAGCAACCATCATTCGATACTCCTCTTCGAAGCGTCGGAATCCGGTCGTTGCGCTCATCCCGCGTTCAAAAGCGAGCGTCGAGTTCGCGACTTGCCAGCCGTTGTTCACTCCGCCGACGACGTTGTCTTTCGGGCAACGGGCATCGGTGAAGAACACTTCGCAGAATTCCGCCGTGCCATCAGGCTGCGTGATGCCGCGCACCTCGACGCCTGACTGGCGCATCGGCACCAACAAATATGAAATGCCTTTGTGCTTCGGTGCCGACGGGTCAGTGCGTGTGAGCAAGAAGCAGTAGTCAGCGTGGTGGCCTCCAGTGGTCCACACCTTCTGCCCGTTGATCACCCACTCGTCACCGTCGAGCACAGCGCTCGTCTTGAGACTGGCAAGGTCGCTGCCTGAGTTGGGCTCGCTGAAACCCTGGCACCAGCGCATCTTGCCGGAGAGAATCTGCGGCAAGAACTCTTTCTTCTGTTCTTCGGTGCCCCACTGCAGCAGCGTCGGGCCGACAAGCGTGTCACCGAAAAAATCTCCGCGCATCGGCGCCCGAGCTCGTGCGAACTCCTCGGTGAGCACCACGCCTTCGAGCGTGCTCAAGCCCTTGCCTCCGTACTCCTTCGGCCAAGTCGCACAGATCCACCCACCTTTGAACAACTTGCCGGGCCACTCTTCATTGAACTTCTTGCGTTGCTCAGACGACATCTCAAAACCTTCGTCGAACCACCCTTTCGGAAGGTTCTCTTCCAGCCACGCGCGCACTTCGCCGCGGAACTTCTCGACTTCTGGTGGATACGTGATGATGCTTGACGCCATTCGCTCATTCTGTCGGACGAACCCGCTGTCGTGCGATTCGAGCGCAGAACCTAGAGTGATTCACGTGACGGTCACCGAGATACCCAGCGCTGGCACAGGTGGAGGCGTTGCGGGCGGAACTGGCGATGGTTCGTCACCCGCCGGCGCGACCCGCTGGACCGCGCAGTGGAAAGAGCTCTACGAAGAAGTCATCAATACGGGATTGTGCACCGGCTGCGCGGGCTGCGTGATTTCCTGCCCGCACGACGTGATCGGCTACGAGCACGAAGAGGGCAAGTACAAGCCGTTCCACCTCGAAGAAGACCTCGGCCCCACAAATTGCGGCCACGGCGAAAAGGGATGCACCACCTGCACGCGCGCATGCCCGCGTTTCCGCACGTGGGAGCAGGACGCCGACACACATCTCTTCGGACGCACCCGCAAAGACGACGAGATGTATGGCCAATACCGACAGTTGCTCTTGGTGCGCGCTGCCGACGATGAAACCCACAAGAAGGGTCAGGACGGTGGGTTCGTCGGCGCGATGCTCATCTGGCTGCTGAAGCACGACTACATCGACGCGGCACTCACGAGTTTCTTGGAGGGTGACGGCACCAGCTGGAAGGCCAAGCCGGGTCTGGCCCGCAACCGCGAGGAAGTGCTTGCGTCGTCTGGCAGCCGCTACACCTATTCCGCCAACACACTCGCGCTGCGAGACGCACTCGCCGAAGGCCACCAGCGAATCGCCTTGGTCGGCATGAGCTGCCAGTCGTCGGTGCTACCCGTGATGTGGAAGCGCAAAGTCGGCAAGATCGGCAAGCCTTTCCTCTTCAACATCGGCCTGCTGTGCTCGAAGACCTTCGACGATGCGATCTTCGAAGAACTCTTCCTCGCCAAATACGGCTTGCGCAAAGAAGAGATGGTGAAGATGAACATCAAGGGCGTCTTCCAGATCTGGATGCGCGACGGTTCGTACCACGAGATCGATTTGAAAGAGTGCCACCAGTGGACTCGCGAGGGTTGCAAGATGTGCCCCGACTTCGCGGCCGAACACGCCGACATCTCGACGGGCGGCATTGGCGAAGACAACGACTGGACGCTCTGTGTCGTACGCACCGAACTCGGCGAAGAGGTGATGAACCGCATGATTAAAGACGGTTCGGTCATCGCGCGACCAGCAGAGACCGACGAAAAGGCGATGAAACTGCTTCGACTACTGAGCGTCGTGAGCCGCCGTCGCTGGCCCGACTTCGCTGAAACCTCGGTGAAGATCGGTGTGCCTCCACCGAAGAAGAAAGCTGACGGATCAGCGCCCGCTGCGCACTAGCGGCTCAACCTCGGCTGCGCACTAGCGGCTCAACCTCGGCTGCGCACTAACCAATCAGCCGGCTTAGTGCGCCAGTTTGAGCGCCGTGGCAAACACGTGGTCGAGCATCGGCTCGGTGAGACGACCCGTGAAAGTGTTCTGCTGGCTCGGGTGGTACGAACACACCAGGTGCACACCGCTTGCCGATTGTGTTCGGGTCGTCTTCTTGCTCGCAGGCTCCGGCGCTCGGTCGGTGGACACCACCAAGCCATGTGCGAACTTCGGGCGAGGAGACACTCCGAAGTGCTCGCACGCCGCCACATATGCGAAGTTTCCGAGGCACACCACCACCCGTGCCTGACGCAGAAGTGCCAGCTCTCGCGTGAGGTACGGCTCGCAACGCTTGCGCTCAAGCGGCAGCGGAGCATTGTCCGGAGGTGCGCATCGCACTGCAACCGTCACCCACGCATCGTGCAACTCGAGGCCGTCGTCGCGATGTTGCGAAGTGGGTTGACTCGCCAGCCCCGCTCGGTGCATCGCCCGGAACAGCCAGTCACCACTCCGATCACCGGTGAACACTCGACCGGTTCGGTTTGCACCGTGAGCGCCCGGCGCCAGACCAAGTATGACGATGCTTGCCTCTGGGTCGCCGAAACCGGCGATTGGTCTTCCCCAGTACGTCTCGTCGCGATATGCAGCCCGTTTGTCGCGCGCTACCGACTCGCGCCAACGCACGAGTCGCGGGCAGGCGCGACACTGCTCGATTTCTTTGCGAACGCGAATCAGCGTGTCGGAGGTCGCACGACGTCGCTGATTCACGGTGGCAGACGCTACGAGACTCGCGGATAGGTTGAGCACGCATGCCCCGACCCCCGACGCTGGTTCTGCTGGTGCGACACGGCACCACTCCCACCACCGGCAAAGTGCTGCCGGGGCGGGCGCGCGGCCTGCATCTCTCGGATCGCGGTCGCGAGCAGGCGCAACGCGCCGCCGAACGAATTTCCGAAATCGGAACCGTGCACGCCGTGTATGCATCGCCGCTCGAGCGAGCACGACAGACGGCTGCCCCGATCGCTCGAGCCGTTCGCAAGACAGTGCGCATTGAGCGAGGTTTGCTCGAGTGCGACTTCGGCCATTGGACCGGTGCTTCGCTGAAGCGCCTCTCCAAGAAACCCGAGTGGACT
>Ga0214923_10002614_pt1 | contig 23671 bp, 21 predicted proteins | sample LL1510_MetaG_FD_177993 | JGI IMG/M metagenome (GOLD analysis project Ga0214923, IMG submission 177993) | Freshwater microbial communities from Lake Lanier, Atlanta, Georgia, United States - LL-1510 | ecosystem: Environmental > Aquatic > Freshwater > Lake | place: USA: Georgia | collected...
TACCAAAATGAGGTAATATATACTAAAATGAGGTAATATATACCAAAATGAGGTAATATATACCAAAATGAGGTAATATATACCAAAATAAGGTAATATATACCAAAATGAGGTAATATATACCAAATAAGGTAATATATACCAAATAAGGTAATATATACCAAAATGAGGTAATATATACCAAAATAAGGTAATATATACCAAAATGAGGTAATATATACCAAAATGAGGTAATATATACCAAATAAGGTAATATATACCAAAATGAGGTAATATATACTAAAATGAGGTAATATATACCAAAATGAGGTAATATATACCAAAATGAGGTAATATATACCAAAATAAGGTAATATATACCAAAATGAGGTAATATATACCAAAATGAGGTAATATATACCAAATAAGGTAATATATACCAAATAAGGTAATATTTAATTTTTTATTTAAATAGATATATTTATATATATTTATGTTATTTCAACCTGTTTATAAAAAATTAAATAATGATATTATAGAAAAATTATGTTGGAATGTATTATCTTCTAATCCATTCGCTATTCCTATATTAAAACAAAAAATTGAATATATAGATTGGACTTCTCTATCTAAAAACAATAATGCAATAGAAATATTAGAAAATAATATTAATAAAATTAATTGGTTTTGGTTATGTCAAAATAAAAATATTAATGCATTAAAATTAATAGAAAATAATATTCATAATTTACCTGTTTATCTTTGGATTTATTTATCCGATAATAAAAATTATATTAATTTATTAGAGAATAATTTCGATAAAATTAATTGGAATAATTTATCTTCTAATCCGAATGCTATTCATATATTAGAAAATAATTTAGATAAAATTAATTGGGATTATTTAGCGTGTAATAAAAAAGCTATTCATATATTAGAAAATAATATTAATAAATTAAATAAAAGAGGATGGGATTATTTATCCAGTAACGAAAATGCTATACATATATTAGAAAAAAATATAGAAAATATAAATTGGAATATTGCTATTAGATGTTCTATATTAGAGAAATATTACAATAAAATTAATTGGTCTTTATTATGTAAAAATGAAAAAGCTATAGATATTATAGAACAAAATTTGGATAAATTAAATCAAATGTCTTGGCATTTTTTATGTCATAATTTAAATGCTATTTCTATATTAAATAATAATATAGATAAAATAAATTGGAATAGTTTATCATTAAATATAAATGCTATATCCATATTGAAAAATAATTTAGATAAAGTTAATTGGTATATATTATCTAATAATATAAATGCTATTAATATATTAGAAAATAATCAAGATAAAATAGATTGGAAACAATTATCTAAAAATGAAAATGCTATCAAATTATTGAGAGAAAATTTAAATAAGATTGATTATTATTTTTTAAGTTTTAATTATAATATATGTAAAATAATATGTGATTATGATTATGAAAAAATGAGAGAAAATAATTTTAATTTCTTTAAAGAATTGTGTGAATATGTATTTAATCCTTCCAGATTAAAACGAATATCTTTATTATATAATATAGAATTTATAGAATTATTAAAATATTATTAATATTATTTAAATAAATAATAAAAATTATATTAATAATATTAATGTTAATTAAATTTTTTTTAAATAATGGTTTAATTATTTCTATTATTATTTTACATTCTATATATTTTTATTATTTATATTATGTTTATAAAAATTTATGATTATTGATTTTGATATTTTATATTTTAAATTTTATATTTTATATTTATAAAATTGATTTAAATATTTATTATTAATTATAATTAATAATAAATTTTATAATGTATAAAAATATAATCAAAAAAGATATATACGATGAAGTTAAAGATAATAAAGGTTTCTGGAATATTTTATCTTCTAATCCTAATGCTGTAGATATTATAGAAAATTATTTAGATAAAATTAATTGGTCTTATTTATCTTATAATCTAAATGCTATTCCTATTTTAGAAAAACATCTAGATAAAATAGATTGGGTTAGTTTATCTCATAATGAAAATGCTATTTCTATATTAGAGAAAAATATAGATAAAATTTCTTGGACGAATTTAAGTGGAAATAAAAATGCGATTTCAATAATTGAAAAAAATTTGGATAAAGTAGATTGGATTAGTTTATCTCATAATGAAAATGCTATTCATATTTTGGAGAAAAATTTAGATAAAATTGAATTTAATTATTTAAGTTATAATGAAAATGCTATTTCTATATTGGAAAATAATATTGATAAAATTTATTGGAACGATTTTTCCAAAATGACTAATCCAGATGCTATTAAAATTATGGAAAATAATTTGGATAAAATTGATTGGCGAATTTTATCATTAAATCCAAAAGCTATTAATATATTAGCGAAAAATTTAGATAAAGTTAATTGGTCTCGTTTATCAGAAAATGAAAATGCTATTTCTATATTAGAAAAAAATTTGGATAAAATAGATTGGTTTTATTTATCTTTAAATAAAAATGCCGTTCATATATTAGAGAAAAATTTGGATAAAATTGATTGGTTTAATTTATCATCTAATATAAATGCTATTCATATTTTAGAAAATAATTTGGATAAAATTGATTGGTATCCATTATCTTTAAATGAAAATGCAATTTCTATAATAGAAAAAAATTTAGATAAAGTAAATTGGAGATATTTATGTAAAAATAAAAATGCTATTGAATTATTGAAAAAAAATCAAGATAAAATTAAATGGGAAGAAATAGATTATAATATAAATATAAAAGAATTAATATGTGAATTAAATGAATAATGAATAATGAATAAAAATTATAATAATTATATTTATTAATAATAAAAATAATTATTTTTTTTATTTTTTATTATAATATATTTAATTTTAATTTTTATTTATTATTTTTATTTTATTTTATTTTATTTATTATATTAAAATATATTAAAATATATTAAAGATTTATTATTAATTTTAATATATTTAATTTTTATTTTTATTATTATATTAAAATATATTAAAGATTTATTATTAATTTTAATATATTTAATTTTTATTTTTATTATTTTTATTATTTTTATTTTTATTATTTTTATTTTTATTTTATTTTATTTTTATTTATTATTATTATATTAAAATATATTAAAGATTTATTATTAATTTTAATATATTTAATTTTTATTTTTATTTATTATTTTTTATTTTATAATATTAAAATATATTAAAAATTTATTATTAATTTTAATATATTAAATTTAATTTTATGTTATTCAATCCTATATATGTATTAATTCCTGAATATATTGATATGATTAATTGGGATGAAATTTCATTTAGAAGTAAAAATATTAATTTTTTAGAAAATAATATTGATAAAATTAATTGGTTATATTTGTCTGCTAATCAATACGCTATATCTATATTAAAAAAAAATAAAAATAAAATTTATTGGAATATATTAGCACAAAATCCTAATATTGTTTATTTTTTGGAAGATATTTTAAATTATAAACGTTTAAATTATTTTGATGATTGTTTTTGGTTATATTTATCTGATAATCATGATGCTGTTTCTATTATTGAACGCAATTTAAATAAAAAAATAGATTGGTATTATTTATCTAGTAATGATAAAGCTATTCATATATTAGAAAATAATTTGGATAAAATTAATTGGAAACAATTATGTTATAATAAAAATGCTTCTAATATTTTAAAAAATAATATACATAAAATTGATTGGGCTATATTAAGTAAAAATGAATATATGATTGATATATTAAAAGATAATTTAGATAAAGTTAATTGGCGTTATTTATCATTAAATAAAAATAAAAATGTTATAGAAATATTACAAAATAATATTGATAAAATTGATTGGTATTATATTTCATTTAATGAAAATGCTATTTCTATTATTGAAAATAATTTGGATAAAATTTTTTGGTCTAATTTATCTAAAAATATAAATGCTATTCATATATTAGAGAATAATTTGGATAAAATTGATTGGGATTATTTATGTTTAAATGAAAACGCTATTTCTATTATAGAAAATAATTTAGATAAAGTTGATTGGTCTGTTTTATCATTAAATCCTAATGCAATTCATTTATTAGAAAAAAACTTGGATAAAATTAATTGGAATTCATTATGTAGAAATAAAAATGCTATTTCTATATTAGAGAAAAATAAAAATATGATTGATTGGAAAATATTAAATATGCATATGGATTATTATATTGATGATATTGAACGATTAATATGTCATTATAATTATGAAAAAATGAGAGAAAATAATATGCTATTTTTTGAAGAATTATGTCAATATGTATTTAATCCTTTAAGATTAATAAAATTTTCTAAAATGTATAATATTGATTTTGTTGATTTATTAAATATTTATTAAATATATATGTAATTATGAAAAATAATAAAACACAAAGAAAAATTAAAAATAATAAAATACAAAGAACAATTAAAAATAATAAAATACAAAGAAAAATTAAAAATAATAAAACACAAAGAACAATTAAAAGAAAAATAACAAAAAATATAACACAAAGAAAAATTAAAAATAATAAAATACAAAGAAAAATTAAAAATAATAAAACACAAAGAAAAATTAAAAATAATAAAATACAAAGAAAAATTAAAAGAAAAATAACAAAAAATATAACTAACAAAATAAAAAATAAAAAATATAAAATAGGAGGAACGAATAATCAAAATAAACAAGAATTAACAGATTTTAAAATTATAAAATCATACTGCAATACTATTATTACAGAATTACATAATGATTTCATTATACAATTACTATGGAATATAGATATTAATATTGATAATAAAGCAAAAATAAAAAAGATAAAAAAAGACATTGAAATAATTATTAATAATATAAACTACATTAATCAAAAATTTTTAGAAATAGAGAAGAAATTAGATATTAACTATATTCAACCTACAGAATTAGAAGCAATACTAAAGAAAAAAAAAACATTAGAAAACGAAGGCGATGAAGATTTATTACAAAACTTACACTATATAATTATATTAAAAGAGAAAGACGAAGAAGATGAAGATGAAGATGAAGATGAAGATACATTAGAAAACGAAGATGATGAAGATATATTAGAAAACGAAAACTATGAAATTATATTAAAAGAGAAAGACGAAGATTATAAATATTTATTTTTACCTTTTCCTTATTTTCCTTTAAATAAAAGGTTTCAAGAGGTAAAATCATATATCTCGCACTACATACATCAATTATATCTAGAATTAGTTTCCTTTAATAGATACAAATTTATTGGACAATTTAAAAATTTAGGTGGAGGACTAATGCACTATTTATTTGAGTTGCAAATGATTTTACAATTTTTAATTTCAGATGAATTTAATTATTCAGATAAATTAAATAATCCAGATGAATTTATTAAATTTACAGAATGCAAAAGTGAGCAACGCACTATGAAAAAGTATTTAAAATATATTAGTAAATTATTAAATAATTCAGCTGATATTCAAGATTACCATACGTATTTTAAATATATTAGTAAATTATCACAAAATAATATTAGACAATTATCACAAAAAAATAATCTGAATTACATTAAAGATCGTATAGAAAAAAAAAACCCTACAATTGAAAACGATGTAAATGGTAATGAATATTTAAAATATAATAAAGAATATGGAGACGATTACCATCTATTAGATTCTATACATGAAGATGAAAAATTAAATTCTATACAGGAAGAGAAAAAATTAAATTCTATACATGAAGAGGAAAAATTAAATTCTATACATGAAGAGGAAAAATTAAATTCTATAGAGGAAGAGAAAAAATTAAATTCTATAGAGGAAGAGAAAAAATTAAATTCTATACATGAAGAGGAAAAATTAAATTCTATACATGAAGAGGAAAAATTAAATTCTATACAGGAAGAGGAAAAATTTAATTCTATACAGGAAGAGGAAAAATTAAATGAAGATAAAATATCGGAAAAATCATCGATATCGGAAGAATTACCGGACTATGATGTTGATGTTCCTTATGAAGATGAAGATAAACATTATAAACTCTCGACAAATCCCCCAAGGTTGTCACGTGGGACGATAACACCTAAACCTAAGTTTAATCCTAATATTATTAGATAAATTAAATAATATTCACAATATATATTTAAAAAAATAATAATAATTATAATATATTGAAATTTTCATTTATTTTAATGCTATTTGAACCTATTTATACTCCATATATTATTGATGAATTTATAGATAAAGTTGATTGGAAATATTTATCTTATAATGATAATCCTAATATTATTTCTCTATTTAAAAATTATTTGGATAAAATTAAATGGAAATATTTATCTAAAAATTATAATTGTATTGATATCATATATGAAAAATTTAATATTATTGATTGGAATTATTTATCTATTCATAATATAGATTGGATTGATTGGTATAATTTATCTGGTAATCCTAATAAATTAGCTATTTTAATTTTAAAAAATAATTTAAATTTTGTTGATTGGTATCAAATATCTAAAAATCCTAATGCTATTGAAATTATTGAGAATAATATGAATTTTATTAATTGGGCTGGTTTATCTTTAAATCCTAATGCTATTCATATATTACAAAATAATATTGATAATATTTTTTGGTTTGCATTATCACAAAATCTAAATGCTATTTCTATATTAGAAAATAATATTGATAAAATTAATTGGACTATGTTATCAAATAATACTAATGCAAATTCCATTTTAGAAAAACATTTGGATAAAATTGATTGGAATATTTTATCTATGAATACTAATGCTATTCATATATTAGAACAGAATTTAGATAAAGTTAATTGGGTTTATTTATCTTCTAATGAAAACGCTATTTCTATATTAGAAAATAATATTGATAAAATTAATTGGTCTTATTTATCTAAAAATAAAAATGCTATTCATTTATTAGAAAATAATATTGATAAAATTGATTGGAAAAATATTTGTTTAAATATTAATGCTATTTCTATTATAGAAAATAATTATAAAAATCATTTAGATGTAATCGATTGGTATTCTTTGGCTCAAAATCCTAATGCTATTAACATTTTAATTAAGAATTTAAATTTAATTGAATGGCGTTATTTATGTTGTAATTATAATATTCATCAAATTATTTGTAAATTAAATTATCAAAAAATGAGAGAAAAAAATATGAATTTTTTTCAAGAATTGTGTGAATATGTTTATAATCCTATAAGATTAATACGATTATCTAAAATATATAATATTGATTTTATTGATTTATTAAATATTTATTAATTTTTTTATATTATTTTTTTTTATATTATTTTTTTTATAATATTAAAAAATAATATAAAGATATAAGATTAATTTTAATATATTTATAATTTTTATTTATATAAAATTGAAATTTTTTATAAATATATTTAAAACTTAAATTTAACTTCATATAAAATGTCTAATATTCCTTTTGAAAATAGTTTCGCTTCTTCTGATAAAGCAAAATATTGGCATCCTACTAAAAATGGTAATGTAAAACCTAGAGATATTAGTATTTGTAATGGTAAAAAATGTTGGTTTAAATGTGATTGTAATCATGATTTTTGTTCTTCTTTGGCTGGTATTAAAAATGGTAGTTGGTGTCCTTATTGTTCGCATCAAAAATTATGTGATAATGAAGAATGTAAATTTTGTTTTGAAAATAGTTTCGCTTCTTCTGATAAAGCAAAATATTGGCATCCTACTAAAAATGGTAATATAAAACCTAGAGATATTAGTATTAGTAATGGTAAAAAATGTTGGTTTAAATGTGATTGCAATCATGATTTTTGTTCTGGTTTAAATCATATTAAAAAGTGTAGTTGGTGTCCTTATTGTAAAAATAAAACAGAGAAAATATTATTAGATTATTTAAATAGTAAATATGAAAAAGTTGACTTTCAACCAAAATATGAATGGTGTAAAAATCCAGAAACAAATAAATATTTACCATTTGATTTTCATATATTAGAAAATATAATAATAGAATTAGATGGAGACCAGCATATAAAACAAATATCAAATTGGAAAAGTCCGGAAGAAAATCAAGAAAGGGATATTTATAAGATGACCCAAGCAATAAATAATAATAAACATATAATTCGCATATTACAAAAAATTGTATTTAATGATACATTTAATTGGAAGGAAAAATTGGATGAAGCAATTATAAAATTACAAAATGAAACAAAAATATCATTAATATGTATAGGAGAATGTGAAATATATAAACAATATTTAATAGAATAGAATATATAAAATATATTAAAAAATAATATAAAGATATAAGATTAATAATAATATATTTAATTTTTTTTCAAAAAAACATTTCAATAAATAATAATATATTTTAATTTATATTTAAAAATTAAAAAATAGTTAGTAATAGTTAATAATATATGTTAGATTATATGCAAGCATTAGATTTATTTCAATCTATTATAGAAGATGATAAAAATGAAGAAGAGAATAAAAAAGAAGATAATATTTGTTTAATTTCAAATACATTATTAGAAGATAATTATATAAAATTGGAATGTAATCATAGATTTAATTATTTACCATTATATTATGAAATAGTGGAACAGAAAACGAAAAAAATATTAGATAATTATAAATTAAGAATAGAACAAATTAAATGTCCTTATTGTAGAAATGTATCAAATTTTATATTGCCGTATTATAAATATTATAATATAAAAAATATAAAAGGAGTAACTTCACCATTTAAATTATCGGTAAGTTTATATAGATGTGAATATATAGATAAAAAAAATATATGCAATGAAGATGCTTGTATAACACGAAATGGAATATTTTGTAATAAACATTATAAAAATAATTATTTTTATGATAATTTTTTATGTAAAATGGATAAAAATAAATTTAATTTAGAATATGAAAAATATAATAAAATGAATTTAAAAGAATTAAAATTAATATTAAAAGAATTAAATTTAAAAAAAACTGGAAATAAAAAAGATATTATAGAGAGAATAATAGTAAATAAAAATATGTAAAAATAAAATATGTATAAATAAAATAATATAAAATGATTAATATAATCTTTATAAAATGGATTCTAAATCTATATTAATAAATAATATTAAAGAATGGATACATTTAAATAATCAAATAAATATAATTCAAAACAATTTAAAGGAATTAAAATTAAAAAAGAAAAATATTTCAAATGAATTAATTGCTGTAATGGAAAAAAATGAAATAGATAGATTTGATATAAATAATGGTAAATTAGTATATAGAAAAAATAAAATAAAAGTTCCATTAAATAAAGATTATTTAATAAAAATGTTAGATAATTATTTTAAAGAATATCCAGAAGTAGATATAAATGATGTTTCACAATTTATTTTAAATAATAGACCAATTAAAGAAAATACTTCTCTCGTTATTAAACAAAATAAATAAAATATATTATAATTATAATAATGAATAAAATATTATTATCTTTACTATTTATTTTTTTATTAATTTCTTCTGGTGTTCTTATAGGTCAATTCTTTGGAATACAATATTATAGATATGTTCCTTATATTATATGGGGTATAGCTTTATCTTTATTTTATTTATTTCTTGAAACTAATCATACAAATGAATTTATGAAAATATTAAATAAATAATAAAATATAATATTACTTATAATATTATATTTTTCTCTCTTTTTTTTATTTCTCTTTTTTTTATTTCTCTTTTTTTTATTTCTCTTTTTTTTATTTCTCTTTTTTTTATTTCTCTTTTTTTATTTCTCTTTTTAAATTAAAATTTATATAAATATTTATTTCTCTTTTAAAATTAAAATTTATATAAATATATATTTCTCTTTTTAAATTAAAATTTATATAAATATTTATTTCTCTTTTTAAATTAAAATTTATATAAATATTTATTTCTCTTTTTAAATTAAAATTTATATAAATATATATTTCTCTTTTTAAATTAAAATTTATATAAATATATATTTCTCTTTTTAAATTAAAATTTATATAAATATTTATTTCTCTTTTTAAATTAAAATTTATATAAATATTTATTTCTCTTTTTAAATTAAAATTTATATAAATATATTAATTATTCATTTATTAATTTTTGTATAAATTGGTTTCTAATATTTGTCATTTCCATATTTGAAGTTGCACCATTTGCAGTAACTTGTTCGTTGTGTAATCTATATAATAATAAATTATCTTGAATATTATATATAATTCCAAATCTTTTTAATAATTTCAATTCTAATTCAAAATCTTCCCATTTATTTTTAATATCTTTATTATAATTTCCTACTTCTAAAACTGCAGATTTTCTATAACATATACAAGGATGATTTACAAACCAGTGTATTGGATTTTTTTTATATTCTTCCCAATTAATTATTTCTTTATGATTTGTTTTCCCTATTACAGAACCATCTTTTAAATATTCGGCATTTGAACTACAAATCATAATATGTTTATTTGCATTCATAAAATTAATTTGTTTAATAATTCTATCAGGATTATTAATATCATCACTATCTATTTTAATTATTAATTCATTATTACATAATAATATTCCTTCGTTCAAACTATAACCAATTCCCATATTTCTCTCCCATTTTTTATAAATAATTTTAATAAATCTGGTATTTTTTTTAAATTCTTCTAATGTTTTTTCTAATAATGTTGTATTTAATTCATTTGAACCATCATTAATCCAAATTATTTCCATTCCAAAATGTCCGTTTTGATTTTTAATAGATTCTAAACAATCGCATATATATCTATGATTAGTATTATAACTACTTATTAATACAGATACCCATTCTTTTGGTTTTTTATATATATCTTCTAATTCAATATTATTCATTATTTCATAATTTTGTTTTGTAGAACCCCATTCTTGATAAGCATATACTTTTCCGTGTCCCATATATTGAATTCCAGTTGCGTGTTTCGGCAAAAAATAATAACTTGGTAAAACAACAACATCTTTAAAATTATTGGTTTGTAATAAAATAGTTAATAATCCGGGACCGACATTTTGCCATGCCATTTTACCAGTTTTTCTTTGACTTACTTCATGATTTAAAATATATTGAATTGCATTTTTCGGTAATTCGTGATTTTTTGGAAAAGCCATAGTTCCAGTAGCAACTAATCCATTTCTCACCATTTCATTTTCATATCCACAAAATGGTTTTCCTTTTGCTATTAAATAATCAAACGGTTCAATACAAATAGAATCAGCATCTAAAAATAAACCACCATAATGATATAAAATTTCCCATCTAATTATATCAGCTTTACCATTAATTTCTTCAATATCATTAATTTTATCAACACAATTTAAATAAAAATTTCTATTTTTTAATTCTTCTTCGTTCCATAATATATATTCAAAATCGGGATGTTTATCTTGCCAAGTTTTCATAAATTTGCTAGGTCTTGGTTTTGGTCCTATCCATAATTGATGAATTATTTTAGGAATTGGATTTAAATTAGAACTACTCATAATATTTAAATAATTTAAATATATATATTTAAATAACTTAAATATATATATATTATAATTAATATATTGTTAATTTTTTTTATATATTAATATTTTATCATTTTCCATTATTATATGTTTATCATAATCTAATATTTTTTCATATAATCCTTCTACTGTAAATAAATGTTTTATTGTTTCATAATATTTTAACATATTATTATATTTCTCTTCATTTATATTTAATAATATTGTTTCCAAATCTTTCAATTCATTATAATTTATATTTATACATAATCTTGAATAATCTATTTCATCTTTAAAAGGCAACCAATCTATATCATTCCATACATATATTGGAATTGTTCCTAATTTAAATAATTCAAAAAATCTAAATGAATTTCGTCCATAACCACGTGGAGCTAATCCAAATTTGGAATTAATAGATGTTTTTATAAAATCATCTTGTTTATTTTTATTTACAATTGGAGACCAATTAGTATCATATATTAATTTGAAATTTGAATTATCTTTAAACATTTCAATTATTAATTTTCTTACATTAGGAAATAAATGATTACCAGTTATATTACCTACAAAACTACATAATATTTCTTTTTCATTAAATCTTTTTTTTGGTAATTTTTCCAACGTACTATTTGTATCTTCATATATTAACGGTATAGGAATACTACCACTACAACTTCCATATATTAATGTATTTTCTGGTAATTTTAATAAACAACCATCATCATATTGAACTATCGTAAAATAACCTTCTTCTGATGGATTATTTTTTATCCATTCATCTAATGATTGTTGCATTTCATATATTTTATGATTGAACCACCCTTCTATTTGAAAATTAGTCCATAATGCAGGTATATATATTCGATAAGTTTTTGGTTTATCTTTTAAATATTTCATTAAAAAATATTCTTCTTTATAAAATCCATTTTTAAATGGAGGATAAGTATCTTTATTTTTACAATAAAATAAATCATTATTTATCATTTTATACTTATATTTATTTATTATTTTTATATTGTATTTAATTTTATAATTTAATTTATTAATATTAATATTTATATTTATATTAATATTTATATTTATATTTATATTAATATAAATATAAAGATATAATAGCGATATTAAATATATTTAACTTAATATGTCTAAATTACATCCATTAATTCATAAAGTATATATTATTCATTATCATAAATTAAAAGATAGAAAAGAACATATTATTAATTTATTCAATAAATTAAATATTGATAATTATGAATTCCGTTCATTATTTGATAGAGATAAAATCACACCTGAAATTCGCAATAAATATTATAATATTATTCCTAATAGTGAAACTCATAAAATGTATGGTATTATGAATAATTCCGTTCTTGCTATTACGTTAGAACATATTGAATTATATAATCATATTGCTAATAATGATTCTCACGATGATTCTTGGTATTTAATTTTTGAAGATGATGTTACTCTGCCTCCGGATTTCGTAAATATTATGAATTATTATTTATCTATTAAACCTATTGATTCTGATTATTTAGATATTAATAATTTTATCTCATTTGAAAAATATTATAAAGATAGATATCAAGAATATTATGCTACAAATATTTTATCTTTTAATAAAAATGATAAATGGATTAAAACTTTTCATACAAGAACAGTAGGTTCTTATTTAATTAATAAAAAAACTTGTAAATTATTATATCAAACTATGATACCATTTTCTAAAACAATTGATAATCAATTAAATGATGAAATTTATATTAATAAACTAAATCTATATTGGTCTAATCCTCCATTTGCAACTAATCAATTTTTTGAAAGTTCTCATTATCTTAAATAAAATTTATAATACATATTTATTTTAATAATAAATATTTATTTTAATCATATTATATTTTATATATATATTTTATAAAACATCATATAATTCTGTATTATCTATTGGAAAATAAAAACTGCAATTTTTATTACTTAATAATGGATGTGATTGATGATTTGGCATATAACATTTCTTTATATTTTCTGAAAAAAATGCAGCACACCAAGATAAAGTACTAATAGAGCATACAAGTATTTTTGCATTTTTCATTATATGATAATCTTCTAATATTGAATTATTTTCAAAAATAATTTCTTTATTAAATTTATTAAATAATTTATTTTTTATTCTTTCAATATATTCTTTTTCATAATCTGTATTTAATTTATCACAAACTATTACTATTTCATTAAAATCTTCCATATCATTTATATTCATATTATCTATTAATGTTTCTAATTTTTCTATTTTTATTATTCCATTCATATTTACTCTATCTCCTAATCTAATATGTAATACAAAATCATATACTTTTCCTGTATTTTTTATTATTTCCTTAATTTTTACTCCATTTTGTGTTTCTATATCATAACCATCTACATATACAATATGATCGTTTTTTTTTATAAAATCAATAATCTCTTTTTTATATAATTTATAAATTGTGTCATGTTGAAAATAATCTAATAAAATATAATTTCTATCTGGTAATTCTATATTTTTGTTTATAATTTCAATAAAATTTTCATCTATTATATTTATTAAATTATTATTATTTATATTTTTATCGGCACTATATTCTCCATTATATTTAATACATAAATATGCAGCAGCCATATATCTAAATATAGCATTTCCTAATCTACCATTTTTCTTAAAATAAAATTTCATTATTATATATAATATTGTATATAATATTTATATTTATATTATTTATATTATTTATATTATTTATAATATAAATAATAATTATAAAACATTATATAATTCTGTATTTTCAATTGGAAAATAAAAACTACAATTTGTATTACTTAATAATGGATGTGATTTATGATATGGCATATAACATTTCTTTATATTTTCTGAAAAAAATGCAGCAGTCCATGATAAAGTACTATTAGAACAAATTAGTATTTTTGCATTTTTCATTATATGATAATCTTCTAATATTGAATTATTTTCAAAGATTATTTTTTTATTAAATTTATAAAATAATTTATTTTTTATTCTTTCAACAAATTCTTTTTCGTAATCTGTATTTAATTTATCACAAACTATTACTATTTCATTAAAATCTTCCATATCATTTATATTCATATTATCAATTAATGTTTCTAATTTATCTATTTTTATTATTCCATCCATATTTACTCTATCTCCCAATCTAATATGAAATACGAAATCATATACTTTTCCTGTATTTTTTATTATATTTTTCATTTTAATACCATTTATAGATTCCATATCATTACCATCTACATATACAATATGATCGTTTTTTTTTATAAAATTTATAATATCTTTTTTATATAATTTATAAATTGTATCATGTTGAAAAAAATCTAATAAAATATAATTGTTATCTTCTAATTGTAAATTATTTTTAATAATTTCAATAAAAATTACATCATTTATACCAATTAAATTATTTGTATCTATATCTGCACTATATTCTCCATTATATTTAATACATAAATAAGCACAAGCCATATATCTAAATATAGCATTTCCTAATCTACCTTTTTTAATAAAATAAAATTTCATTATAATAAATAATATTTTATATAGATTTTATATAGTTTTAATATATATTTTATATTAATTTTATATTGATTTTATATAAATTTTATATTGATTTTATATTGATTTTATATTAATTTTATATTGATTTTATATTAATTTTATATTGATTTTATATTGATTTTATATAAATTTTATATTGATTTTATATTGATTTTATATATCTTTATATAGTTTTAATATATATTTTATATTGATTTTATATTAATTTTATATATCTTTATATAGTTTTAATATAAATTTTATATATCTTTATATAGTTTTAATATAAATTTTATATTGATTTTATATAAATTTTATATTGATTTTATATTGATTTTATATATCTTTATATAGTTTTAATATATATTTTATATTGATTTTATATATCTTTATATAGTTTTAATATATATTTTATATTGATTTTATATAAATTTTATATTGATTTTATATTAATTTTATATAAATTTTATATTGATTTTATATAAATTTTATATTGATTTTATATATCTTTATATAGTTTTAATATATATTTTATATTGATTTTATATTGATTTTATATATCTTTATATAGTTTTAATATATATTTTATATTGATTTTATATTTTATATTGATTTTATATAAATTTTATATTGATTTTATATTGATTTTATATATCTTTATATAGTTTTAATATAAATTTTATATAAATTTTATATTGATTTTATATTGATTTTATATTTTATATTAAATAATAATATAAACATATTATATTATATTAAATATAAACTAATGTTTTTTTCATTATGCATTCCTACTATGGATAGATACGATGATTTTTTAATTAATAATTTACCTTTGTATGTTGATAATAATTTAATTAATGAAATTATTATTACAGATGAAAATGGTAATGATATAGATAAAATTGAAAAATCAAATATTGACAAAACTAAATTAAAATTATATAAAAATAATAATAGATTAGGTCCATTTATGAATAAATTAAATGCTTGTAGATATGCAAAAAATGAATGGATTGCTTTAATTGATTCCGATAATTTTGCAGATTATAATTATTTTTTATATGCACTAAATTATATTAAAACATTAAAAGAAAATACTAAAGTTTCTATTATTTCACCATCATTTGCTAAACCTAATTTTAATTTTGAATACTTTGCAAATAACTGCAATATTATAACTAAACATAATATTAAAGAAATAATGAAAAATTTTCCAGCTGAAATACCTGACTCACAAAGAATTGGTATATTAATAAATCTTGGTAATTTTATTATTAATAATTATTTAATAAAAAATATAAATATTAAAAACGAATTAAATAATATACCTTATTCTTTTGCTTGTGATGTCATTTATTTTAATACTTTATTATTAGAACAATTTGATTTACATTTACACGTTGTTAAAAATATGGAATATATTCATGTCGTTCATCCTTCAAGTATATATAAATTAACTTGTAATATCTATCCATCTTTTAATCAAAAAATATATGATAGATTTGATAAATTTTATAAAGAATAAAATATATTATAATATAAATTTTATATTTAAATTATAATATATATTATATTTTATTTTTTATTTTTTTATTTTCATTTTTTCTCTCATATTAAATTTAAAAAGTTATAAATTTTATTTAGATTTTGAAATAAAATTTATAAAAAATATGAATTAAAAGAGAGAGAAATTTTAAATTTTATTTTTTTATTTTCATTTTTTCTCTCATATTAAATTAAAAAAATTATAAATTTTATTTAGATTTTGAAATAAAATTTATAAAAAATATGAATTATAAGAGAGATAAATATTAAATTTTATTTTTTTATTTTCATTTTTTTATTTTCATTTTTTCTCTCATATTAAATTAAAAAAATTATAAATTTTATTTAGATTTTGAAATAAAATTTATAAAAAATATGAATTAAAAGAGAGATAAATTTTAAATTTTATTTTTTATTTTCATTTTTTCTCTCATATTAAATTAAAAAAGTTATAAATTTTATTTAGATTTTGAAATAAAATTTATAAAAATACGAATTATATATGAGAGATAAATTTTAAATTTTATTTTTTTATTTTTCATTTTTTCTCTCATATTAAATTAAAAAAATTATAAATTTTATTTAGATTTTGAAATAAAATTTATAAAAAATATGAATTAAAAGAGAGAGAGAAATATTAAATTTTATTTTTTTATTTTCATTTTTTCTCTCATATTAAATTTAAAAAGTTATAAATTTTATTTAGATTTTGAAATAAAATTTATAAAAAATATGAATTAAAAGAGAGAGAAATTTTAAATTTTATTTTTTTATTTTCATTTTTTCTCTCATATTAAATTTAAAAAGTTATAAATTTTATTTAGATTTTGAAATAAAATTTATAAAAAATATGAATTAAAAGAGAGAGAGAAATATTAAATTAAAAAAAATTATAAATATTATTAGCCTTCGATTATGCTTTTAAATATCATAAAAATACTATAACCATAATAGCATTCAAATATTTATATTTATATTTTACACCTTTGCACATTTAAAACGCCGACTTTTTAAATGTGTTATTTATAATTCTTTAATTTTCTTGTTCTGTTAGATGCTTTCCTTATAAATCCTAATGATCGTTTATATGTTCCTCTAATAATATTTATATATTTTTCTTTTGGTATTTCTCTTACTACTTTCTCTATATTTTTCTTTAATAATGAATTATAATTTATTTCCATATAATTCTTTCGCCATATTTGCAAAATTAGTTATATCATTCTTCATTTTTTCATCCATTATTTTTTTCTCTCTTTTTATTGATTTTTTTTCTATTACTTTTTATTATCTTTATTTTTTTTGTATTTTTCATTATATTTATATTATATAAAATTATATAAAAAATATAAATTATTTATTATAATATGAAAATTATTAGATTAGGTAATACAGAAACTCATTTACTTTTCGCTTATTTTATGGTTACACATACCGACGCCGAAAATTATATTAAACAATATTTTCATGATCAATTTATTGATGCTGCTAAATGGTTATATACTTGTTGCGGTTATTATGATAAAAATATTTCTCTTAATTTCCCAGAAGCAGCATATAATCCTAATTTTATTAAATATGTTAATGATCTAGAAATTGTTGTTGAAAATTGTTATGAAACACAATTTTATTTTCAACCAGAACCATATAGTATTTTTAAAAAATATCAATATGATTTTTATTTAAAATATTTTATTAAAAATTTTAAATTATTAAATGAAACTAGATTCTGCGATAGAATACATAGTATATATAATTTTATAAAAAATAAAAATGTTTTAGTTATTTCGAGTTTTGATGGTTTAATTATGCAACAATATAATTCCAATAATGTTTATAAAATTTATCCCGATTTTCCCATTTTAAAATCTTTAAAAACTATTAAATTCCCGTATTGTTTTAATAATAATGGACCACATAATAATTATTTTGAAACCCTTGAATATATATTTTCTCTTATTAAAAATACTGAATTTGATATCGCCATTTTAAGTTGTGGTTCTTACGGACATATGCTAACTCATCGTATTGACCTAGAATTAAATAAAGATGCTATTTATATTGGTGGTAACATTCAAGAAATGTTTGGTATTTTATGTAAAAGAGAAAAAGATGCTGGATTTATTAAACCTAATGAATATTGGATTACTACTATTCCAGAAGAATATATACCAAGTGATTATAAAACTATAGAAGATGGTTGTTATTGGTAATTAAAATTAATATGAATTGCACGCAGACAATAATCCTTTTTTTTTAAATTCTTCTATTTCTTTTTTAGTAAAATTATTTGAAAATGTATTAAATTTTTTTGAAATATTATTTTTTTTACTATTTATTAATTCCATTTTGTCTTTTTCTAATTGTTTTTTTCCAATATTTTGTAATAATTCATATTCTTTTTTTGTTAATTTTTTTTTTAATAATTCTTGAAATTTAATATTATATTCTTTATTATTATAACCACAATCTGTATCACAATAATTTAATACATTTAATAATGAATTATTAAAAATACTATTTGGAAAATTATTTGTATTTTTACTAAATTCTAAGCATTTTTCAAATTTAGAATTATTTTTATTTTTATTTAATAAATCATTATAATAAAAATTCATAAATTCCTTTGTTTCATTCATTACTTTACCACTTATTTTTATCAACTCTTCTAAATCATTTGGATTTTTTAATATTTCATCATTAGATAAACTTTCTTTTTTAGATTTTATAGATTTTATAGAATTTATAGATTTTATAGATTTTATAGAATTTATAGATTTTTTAGATTTTATAGATTTTTTAGAATTTATAGATTTTATAGTTTTTCTCTCTTTTTTTTTTAATTTACTTTTTATTTTTTTAGATTTATTAGTCATATAATTATATTATGATAATATAATTATATTTGATTATATTTAATAATGTTTAATTATTAAAAAACTATTTTATTCCAAGTATGTGGAAATAAATCATCCATATGTAAATATAATTTATTCCATATAAAAGGATAACATATTTCTCTATTTATACTATTATTATAATATGCACCCCACCAACTAAATGTACTATTTGCAATAATATTATATTGGCATAAAGACATTAATAATAATTGTTTCCAATCTGGAATATTATAATCACAAATAATAAAATCTAAATTTTTATATTCATTTTTTAATATATTAATATTCATTTCTATAGTTTCATTATCTACTTTTTCACCAAAACAAAATATATAATGTGTATTTTCCAAATTAGGAAATTTATTTTTTAAAAATTTAATTGCATTTAAATAATAATTTATATCTAAAACTATATCCATTCTTGGATTTTTTTTAAAATCCCCAATTCTAAAATGCAAACTTATAGGTTTTTTATTATTATCTGCAAAATAATTTATATATTCTTCCATTATTTTTTCTTTTTTTTCATTTATTTTAATTAATTTATTTATTCTTTCAAATTCATCTTCAAAATATTTATAAGATTGATAATAACCTATTAATTTAAAATTTATTTCTATTCTTGGAATTATATCATATTTATATGCGGTTTTTTCTATATATGCAGGATAATTTTTATTATTTAAATCTTCTGTAAAAGAAATTAAATTTTCAAATAAATTTTCCCAATATGTTGGTCTTAAACTCATATTATCAATAGGAGACACCATATCTTTTTTATATTTATTTATTTTAAAACCTATTTTATGATTAATGGCATACGCCATACCGCAGTATATTAAAAATAATTGATTTCCTAATCCGCCTATTAAATCTATTAAAATCATTATTAATTATTATTCTAATTATATCTTTATATTTTATATTTTAATATTTTCTCTTTTATTTAATTATAAATATATTTTTTAATAAAATGAAAATATAATTTATAAAAATATAAAATAAAAAAGAGAGAAATATAAAATAAAATTTATTACAAAATTTTCTATTAAAATTAATTTAAATCATTATAACAAATAATTATAATTATAATATTATCTTTATATTTTATGGATTATGTTTTTACAATATGAGAGATATAAATGAAAAAATGTAATATATTATAATTAATTTAATATTTTTAAATTGTTTTTTATATTATATTTTCATTTTTCTCTCTTTTATTAATTTAAAATAGTTATAAATTCTATTTCAATATTTAAATTAAATTTATAAAAATTGGAATTATAATATGAGAGAAATATTGAAAATATAATTTTTATTTTTTATTTTTTCTCTTTTATTAAATTTAAAAAGTTATTAATTCTATTTCAATATTTAAATTAAATTTATAAAAATGGAAATTAAATATGAGAGAAATATTGAAAATATAATTTTTATTTTTTATTTTTTCTCTTTTATTAATTTAAAAAGTTATTAATTCTATTTCGAAATTTAAATTGAATTTATAAAAATGGAAATTAAATATGAGAGAAATATTGAAAATATAAAAATAAAATATAAGAGAGAAATAAAAAATGTAATATATTATAATTAAATTTATATTTTTAAATTGTTTTTAATTGTTTTTAATTGTTTTTAATTGTTTAAAATAATACTTTAATATTTTAAATATTATTATAAAAATTCTCTACTTCTTTATTTGCACTTATTTTTTTATAATCAAAATTACTTAAATATAAACCTTCTAAAGATTTTACTCGTGAAATCGCTACATATGTTTGTCCTTCTATAAATATATTACTTCCTATATCTATTATCGCATTTTCTAATGTTAAACCTTGTGATTTATGTATTGTTATCGCCCAACCATATATTAATGGTATTTGTTGTATTGCTATTAATCTATTTAATTCTAATTCCCATATATTCATTTTTATTTCTATCGGTTCTTCTATATCATTAAACTTTACTATCGGCATATCATTTGACGAAAATGATACTACTATACCTTGACTACCATTCGCTATATTTAAACTTAACATATTATAAATACACATAACTTGTGTTCCTATTTTTAATTCTATATTTTTCTCAATATTTATATTATTTATTAAATTATAATAATCATTATATAAATATATATTATTTTTAAATCTACTATCAAATTCATCTAATTCTATTATTTCTGAATTTGATTTTGTATTATTTAAAATACATTTTATTTTATAACTTTTTATTGTATCATTCTTTAAATTAAAATAATAATTTTTATTTATTTTATCTACTTCTCTTTTTAATGGACTTAAAATAGTTAATAATTTTTCATTTTTTATTTTATTTAATTCTTCATTTGTGAATACTCTATTTTCTAATAATACTTTTACAGTTTTTGTAATTTTACCTTTTCTAACATATTTCAAAATTTTTAAAAATTTCTCATCTTTTTGACGAAATACATTTTTTAATATTATATGATTTTCTTTTTTAAATAATTCATTCCATAAAGTATGTTGAAAACAATACATAGAACTTTCATCATTTTCATTATTTTTACTTACTGGAGATAATTGATAAAAATCACCTGTAAAAATTATTTGTAATCCTCCAAAAGGAATTAAATGTTTATTATAATATTTTCTTGCAATCATATCTAATAATAAAAATATTTTTAATGACATCATACTTACTTCATCAATTATTAAAATATTTAATTTTTTCCAATTTACTAATTTATGTTTATTATTAAATAAATAATTTACTATTTCTATATTTGGTTTATCTGCTAATCCTATTCCAGCAAATGAATGTAATGTAGTTGCTTTACAACCCAATAAAATAGCGGAACAACCAGTTAAAGAACAAACTTTAATATTTTTATTATTTTTTAAAGCATGACTATATATATTTTTAATTAAATGTGATTTTCCAGTTCCCGCTTCCCCCGATATAAAAATAGATTCACCATTTAAATATTTTTCATATGCAAGTTTCTGTTCTTCACTGAAAGTATCCATATATATTTTAAATTAAATTAAATAAAATATATATTATATTTATCAATTTTATATTTATATAATTATTTAAAAATTTATAAATATATTATAATTTATATTTTATTTTTATATTATTTTTATAAATATTTATTTATTTCAAAAATTATAAATATAATTATTTCAATAATTATAAATATAATTATTTCAATAATTATAAATATATTATAATTTATATTTTATTTTTATATTATTTTTTATATTTATTTTAAAATTGAAATAAATATATATCATATATTTATATATTAATATTATTAATTATGGAAAAACGCATCTCCATTAAAATTAACGACTATTTAGATGACTTCAAAAATCATATTAAACTTTGGATTGAAAAAAATGATAATATTGAATTCTCTACTAAAAGTGATTTATTAAAATATATATACGATTTTAATAATATTTCCTTGGAAAAAGAAGACTTTTCTAAAAGAAAAAGAATTAAATCTAATGTTCCACAATATCTTAGATGTACCGCTAAAAGAGCTAATGGCGAACAATGTTCTAGAAAAAAAAAAGAGGATGGTTGTTTCTGTGGAACACACGACAAAAATAGACCTCATGGTATTATCGAAATCGACGAAAATAATACTATCGAAAAATTTAAAAAAGTTGAAGTTTGGTTACAAGAAATTAATGGAATTCTTTATTATATTGATAATTTTAATAATGTATATAATACACAAGATATTATTACTAATAAAATTAATCCTGATGTTATTTATAAATACATTTTAGAAAATGATAAATACACTATCATTAATTAATATTCTATTATTCACTCATTTTTATTAAATTATTTATAAAATTTTTATAATTAATTTAATTTTTTTTTTCATATTTTTCATATTTTTCATATTTTTCATATTTTTCATATTTTTCATATTTTTCATATTTTTCATATTTTTCATATTTTTCATATTTTTCATATTTTTCATATTTTTC
>Ga0214923_10002615_pt1 | contig 23669 bp, 57 predicted proteins | sample LL1510_MetaG_FD_177993 | JGI IMG/M metagenome (GOLD analysis project Ga0214923, IMG submission 177993) | Freshwater microbial communities from Lake Lanier, Atlanta, Georgia, United States - LL-1510 | ecosystem: Environmental > Aquatic > Freshwater > Lake | place: USA: Georgia | collected...
TATTATGGCTAAACTTAAAGATATTATTAATAGTTTTATTGGAAGATTCAAAAAGAAAAATCCAGGCGTTCATGCCAAAACCAAAACTAGTAAAACCAAAAAAAGTAAAAATTACAAAAAACCGTACAAAGGGCAAGGCAAATGAAAAAACTAGAATTAAGACAACTAATCCGCGAAGAGGTTAAAAAATCACTTAAAGAGGATGGAGAACATTATATGTTTTTTGAAAATCTTAAAATTATTAAAAAAGCAGTTAATGAAATGCTTAATTTAGATAAACAAATGGTTGATGATATTTTATCTGATGGACATGATTGGGCTGAAGATCATATGGCTACATCAAAAGATGATGTAGAAGAAGTATATAATTTTTTAATACATAAAAAAGCACCAATTGGATTAGAAGAAAAGAAACAACTTTCATCTAAACAAAAGAAAATAGCATCTGCTGCTCCACCAGAAGATAAAATAACTGGCGCTGACTTTACTGCCTTACGAGTGGCTAAGAAAAAGTAAAAATTTGGCTTTCTAAATTATTTTTTGTATATTTAAAGTATATGAAAATTATAGAAGACAAAACATTATCTCCACCTCGTAAACATTATGAGGACATTGATCCTAAATTTATTAATTTTACTGATAGGTGTAGAGTATTACCCGTTAATTACTATAATGATTATAATACGGTGTTTACTTTAAAAGCACGTTATGAACCAGGCGAAAATAAATATTTTCCTAATGGCGGTTTTGAAGTAAAACATATTGAAGGTGCCACATACAATTATGAATTAGATCAAGTAATTGTACATCCATTTGAATTAAGAATGGTTAATTATTTTTCCAAATCACAAACTATAATTAAAGAAAAAATTAAAGATCCAAACACTCCTCAAGGTAAACGTGGTCGTAAACGTATTAATCCTGAAGGATATAAAGAATTATATGTTCCTACAGGAGGACAACGGGGTCGTAAAAAATTAGATCCTACTGTAAAAGCAGCAAAAGAAGCAGAAAAATTAGCAAAACGTGAATTTAGTGATGGTAAACGAGGAAGACCTAAAAAACAGTGATTTTAATATATTTATGATTAATGAATGACGAATATCAAACTCAATACTTTTGGAATAATATGAAAAAATCAGAATTAAAGGAATTAGTTAAAGAACAACTTTTTAAAGCTTTATTAGAAAAAGATGGTTTTTATAATGATGGTCCAGCATCTATAGATGGTCCTCTTAATGACCCAAATCACTTTGAAAAAGCTATGGATAATTTAGGAATGCGAGCAGGAGTTGAACCTTCAACTGGAGCTAATAAATTTAGAGCAAAAAAATATAAAGTAAGATATTGGACCTATGATCAATATGGTGGAGATCCAGAAGTTATAGAAGTTGAAGCATCAAGTGAAGAAGAAGCACTTAAAAAAGCAAAACAAGAAGCTCCTAGAGCATCAAGTAAATTTAAAATAATTTAAAAGTTAGGCTTATCTAACTTCTTTTTATATATTTACAAAATGGAGGTTATGGTAAAATTTAAAGAACCTAAAGAGTTCTACACACGTGAATATAAATTAGCGCATGATGTCACTCAAATTTGGCATTATGAAAAAGGTACTAAAGTATTATTTAAAATAACTACTGACTACCCAAAATGGTTAACATCAGTAGAAGAAGACATATTAATTAAAAAAGCAGCAAAAAAAGCAAAGAAGAATAAGTTATGAAAAAACCAAAAGGAATTGTTACTAAAACATGGCTTGAAGTAAGAGAATTAATTAAAACAAAACAATTAGAAAAAGCAGAACAAGTTCTAGATAAAGGAATATTATTATTAACTCAATCTACTATAAATGGATATGGTGATAAAGATTTACTTGAAGGAGTAAAAATGGAAGTGTGGAAAGAAAGATTTTGGGTTACAACTGAAAACTACATCTGGCCTACAAGACCAGATTATGAAAAAAATTGGAAATTTTAAAATATGGCTGAAAAACGAGGACACACAGGTAAATTAAAATATGATTTTAACCAGGCTGATAATCTAGAAGTACAATTAAAAACAATATGGTATAGAGTAACACCTAGAGATTTTCGTTCATTTAATGCTCCACGTCGTATAACAGAAATAGAATATAATGGTCCAATATATTTATGGGATACTAATACTATAGTAAAAGAACCAAAATTAATTGGAATACAACATATAGATGATGTGGATCCAAGAAAAAAATTAAATAAACGAGAAAATGAACGATCACAAGAAAATAATTGATGCTTACGATAAAATAAAAGTAACAATTCAAACTAGTATTACTGATGAACATATTGCCGTTGTAAATAATATGATTAGTAATTTAATGGTATTATGTTTAAGTGAACACTTACCTTATGATTATTATATATTGTACATAAAAAATTTAAAAAAGGAAGTAAAAGAACGATTAAAACAATTAAAAAAAGTAGATTAATAAATTAAAAAATAAAGGTTATGAAAAAAATGTTATGTTTAGCAATAGTATTGCTAATTAGTTGTGAAAAACAAAAAATTAAACCATATCCATGTTTAGATGGAACGTGTGAAACAAAATTTTGGATTGAAGGTCCATCTCCAAGCAGCATAGATGTAAATAATTATACCCATGTTAAATGGGTAGGAGTAAATTATTTTTCAATTAAAGGAAAATTAGCAGAACTTAATTCTGAGTATGTAATTAATAAAGTACCTTTAATTGAAGTAACATATGACTCAGATTATTGGGTAATATTTGATACTATTAAATTTACAACACCTATGTATTCAGTTTTGGGTTGGTATAATGATAAACAGTTTAACACACCTATACCCATTGGTAATTATACTTATACTTTAAAAGACATATCAAATATTCATCCTCCATTAAACATTGCAGGTTATCAGATTAATTCTCATGCATGTTGGGAATGTCCATATTTTCCAACAATATTAGGCACTCACAGTAAATACAATTATACTCCAAAACAAAATTTATTTTTAAGTAAATACATGAAAAATGACACAGCTCAGATTTTTATTAAAGTAGTGTATAATAGTGATATAGGAAAAAGAGAAATAAAAGAACATATATTTAATATAATTTTTGATTAATTAATATTTATGGATGACACACTATTCATCCATGGCTATTAAATACGTTGAAAAACTTACAACAATACTTGTAACAGAGTCTGGAAATCCTTTATTTTATGAAGGCAACATTGTTGAAGGAGCTAAATCTTTAACTAAACAAGTAACTATATCATTAGATGTAGATAGATGCTCTGTTTGGTTATACAATGATAATAAAACATCAATTATATGCCAACAACTTTATGTTAAGTCTGAAGATGTCTGGTATCAAGACATAGAACTACACAAAAAAGATTACGAATTATATTTTAAAGCACTTCTTACAGATCCAATAATTATAGCTGAAGATGCTCTTACACATCCCGCAACATCATGCTTTACTGATTCTTATTTAACTCCTTTAGGCATTAAATCAATGCTTGATGTTCCTATAATTTATAGAGGTAAAACAATAGGAGTTATATGTCTTGAAAATCTTACTTCTAGATATTGGCTTAAACCTGAAATTGACTTTGTGCAAATGTTAGCCGCACTTTATTCATTTGCATATTCTGTTAAAATAATCAACTGTATAACTAAAAAAGCAGATGAAAAAAATATAGAATTACAAAGATCTGAAAAAGAAAATGCACGTATTAATAGACAAGTAGAAAAGGCATTAACAGAAGCTGAAGTTGCAAAGCAAGCAGCAATTAAAGCAAAAGATGAAGCTGTAGCTGAGAGTGTAAGATCAGAAAATTTAGCTGAGGAAGCGTTAATAGCAAAAGCCGCCGCTGAAGAAGCTTATAAACAAGCTGAAGAAGCAAAAGCACTAGCATTAAGTGACTTAGACATTCTTCAAAAGAAATCACAAACAGCATTGATAGGCACTATTGTTAAAGTAGCTTTATATGTTATAGTAGGTGTAGGTATAATTACTAGTTTAATGTATGCATTAGCTATGGTAATAAATAAAGACACTCAAATAATTGGATCAACTTGGTCTAACATGTTTGGCATACTACTTACTAATGCCTTTAGTATTGTAGGTACACTAATGGGAGTAAAATATGCATCAGAAAACAAAAACAATTAATATTTATAACAAATAAAAACACACACTATGATTAAATTTATTAAAGACATGTTTGCTGGAGGTGATACTTCTATTAAACGAGTAATAGCTTTTTTAGGCTTTTTATTTATTGCGGTAACAATGTTACTAAATTCATATCAACATAAAGATATTGAACCATCAGCTGAATTAGTTGATGCTGTTAAAATAATTGTATTGGTTTGTATTGGTGGTAATGTAGTTGAAAAATTTATTGGTAGTAAAAAAACTGAAGAAAAAACTGAAGAATAATGAGTGCGATAACTGAAGCTATAGTAACAGCCTTATTAGGACTTGTCATAGGACTTGTATTAAGAAAAATACTTTTAATGCATTTTGATGCTAAAGACAACAGTAGTGAAGAATCACCAACACAATTACTTAGATCAACAGAAATTGACTTGATAGAAAAAAAACAAAATACAAGGATGGATAAAACTATACCTGAATTAAAAAAACAACTTAAAGAATTAAAAAAAATTATAAAAAAATAAATCATGAGTATTAAAGCACTACAAACAAAAATAGGTATTACTGCTGACGGAGCTTTTGGACCTGGAACTTTAAAAGCTGCAATGGCTTTTTATAAACTTACACCATTACGTGCCGCTCACTTTTTTGCTCAAACAGCACATGAAACTGGAGAATACAAAGCATTTTCAGAAAATTTAAGTTACTCAACAGATGGACTTAAAAAAATATTTGGTAAATACTTTCCTGGTACATTAGCAGAAGGATACGCTCGTAATCCTGAAAAGATTGCAAATCGTGTTTATGGTAATAGAATGGGTAACGGTGATGAGGCAAGTGGTGAAGGATATAAATTTAGAGGTAGAGGTGCTTTACAATTAACTGGTAAAGAAAACTATACTGCTTTTTCTAAATATTTAAACAAACCTGAGATATTAGTTAATCCTGATTTGGTGGCAAATGAGTATGCTTTTGAGTCAGCTATGTTTTTCTTTGATAAAAACAAGTTATGGACCATTTGTGATAAAGGTATTGATGATGCATCAATTACTGCTTTAACAAAACGCATCAATGGTGGTACATTAGGATTAGATCATAGAAAAGCTTTAACATTAAAGTATTATGAGTATGTTAAATAAAATATTTGTTTTATTTACATTACTAAATTTAAATTCTTATAGTCAACAAAAAGATAGTGTATTAGTAGCAACAGATATTTATACTGTTTCATACTCTGAAAAACTAGAACAACCTTTATGGATTAAGTATACAGTGAAATGTCCTAATGGTACCGCGTCAAGAACAGGTATGGATTTTCACACTGACAAGGGTATACATACTTCAGATGCAAAAGACTATGTAGATAACGTATATGATAAAGGTCATATGGCTCCCGCAGCAGACTTTAATTGTACAAAAGAAATGTTATACAAAACATTCTCTTATGTTAATTGTGCTTTACAAAATCAATACTTAAATAGAGGTGTGTGGAAAATGTTAGAAGCACAAGAAAGAGAATGGGCAAAGAGTGAAATAGTGTCTGTCACTATAAAAGTAGTTTTTACTGATAGTAGTTCTAAATTACTAACAGGAGCTACTATTCCTGTAGGATTTTTAAAAATAATCTACCTACACAACACTAAAAAAACACATGCATACTATTTTGAAAACATTAAACCTACAAAAATCAATTTTACAGAATATAAAATAAAACAATAAAATACTTATTTGAAGATTAAATATTTATAATAAAATATGTCAAATAGTAGTATAATCTTTGATAATTCAGGATTTGGAGATCCATCAGGAACATTATTTGATAATAATACTCCAACTAATGTTTCTTATAATACTATAGGAGCTGCCGCTGGAACAAACGGAACAGCTTCTTATGCTTTAACTGCTTCATTTGCTATGAATGGTGGTGGAGGTGGAGGAAGTTTAACAGTAGTAGGTGGAGCCACAGTAACTGGAGTAACAACACTTACATTTAGTGGAGGAACAGTATCAGGTACAACACCTAATGCAACAGTAACTATTTCTGGAGGTGCAAGTGCATCATATGCCGCTTCATCTTCTGTAGCAGTAAGTTCATCATTTGCCTACAGCTCATCAGTAGCCGTTAGTAGTTCATATGCTTTAACATCAACAAGTGCATCTTATGCTTTATCATCATCTGTAGCCTTAAGTAGTTCATATGCTTTAACATCAACAAGTGCATCTTATGCTTTATCATCATCTGTAGCAGTGAGTGCTTCATACACTTATAGTTCATCAGTAGCGTTTTTAACTACTAGTGCATCATTAGCTCAAACTGCATCATATGTTATTCAAGCAGTAAGTGCATCATATGCTTTAACATCAACAAGTGCATCATATACTTTAAATGCCACAAGTGCATCATATGCCTTAAATACTACTAGTGCTTCATACGCTTTAAATGTTACAACTGCATCATATGCTAGATCCTCATCAGTGACTGTGAGTAGCTCATTTGCTAATAATTCATCAACCGCATTAAGTAGTTCATATGCTTTAAATGCAACAACTGCATTTAATTCTGCAAATGCTATAAACTCTTCAAATGTAGCGGTAACTAATGTTCCTGCTCCAAATCCATATTATCTTACTTTCGCACAAACTGATGGGTATACAAATCTATTTATTAATAGTGCATCTGTTGCTGGTATTGGAACATTATCTTATAATATAACAACAAACACAATTGGAGCTAATTTAAGTGGTTCAGTAAATGGAACAATAACATCAGCATCTTATGCTCAAACCGCTTCATATTCAAATACATTAGGTGCTTTATTAACTAATCCAGGAGTAGGATCACTTAGACTATACGCTAGTGATGGTACTACAATATTAACTAGTATAAGTAATTTATCTGCATCTTATGCTTCAACAGCAAGTTATGCTTTAACAACAACAAGTGCATCTTATACTTTAACAGCAACAAGTGCATCATATGCTAGATCTTCATCAGTAGCGGTAAGTAGTTCATATGCTTCTACATCAACAACATCATTAAGCGCATCATATGCTTCTACATCAACAACAGCATCATATGCTTTAACAGCAACAACCGCATTAAGCTCATCATATGCCTTATCATCATCTGTAGCAGTGAGTGCATCATACTCTTTAAATTCATCAACATCAGCAAATGCTACTAGTGTAGATTTTACTGGAATAAAAAGTTTACCTGCTGCTTTAAGTGGAAGTGGTGGATTTGGTGGAGTATCAGATGTAGCATCTTTAACTAGTAATCAAGCATCAAATTCACTTATAAACGGAATGTTTTATAATGCTTCAAGTGCTGGAGGAGCAATAACAATTACTTTAGACGCAGCAACATATTTTGGATTTGAATTTACAGTGTTTGCATCTAATTTAGCAAATGATATTTCATTTATGGCTGGGGCAGGACAAACAATAATATCAGCAGATAGTAATTTAAAAATCAACAAAGCAGGTTCATCAGCAGTAGCTAAATATATTACTACAAATACTTGGGCATTAATTGGTGATTTAAAAGCATAAATATGGCAACATTAGTAGGAGTAGTAGCATCAAGTAAAAAATACACAGGTGGTGGTGCTCAAACTATAAATGCATATGTTGGAGCTAGCTCTGCTAGATTTTGCGCTGGGACAACCTCAGCCACAACAGTATATAATTCTACATATTCTACAATTGTTAGTGCATTCACAAATAACTCATCTATATATTCAAATTTAGGACTATCAACTTTAGCATCCGCTGGATATTATGGAGACACAAGTGGAGGATCAGGACAAACAAACTATTATTGGAATGGAACAGCGTGGAGCGGAGCGACTTCATGTAAATAACAAATATATGTCTAGAACTTCATCCCAAAATATATTTCTTCAAACTGTTAAAGATAAATGTGAGGAACATAATGTAAAACTCATATTAAAAAAATCATCTAAAATAAAGATTTACAATAAAACATACATAGGAGGATACTTCTCAGATATATCTAAAAAAGAAGGAGAATTAGCTTGTGCTATTAAAAGTCCTGAATATAAAAGTTTATTAGTACATGAGTTTTCTCATTTAGAACAATGGAGTGAACGTTCTCATATATGGGGTATATCTAAATATGCTTATGATATTGACAGTTGGTTAGCGGGTGAATCAATTAGAAACATTGATTTTAAAATTGATCAAATAAAATTATTAGAACTTGATTGTGAAAAACGAGCAGTAAAAAATATTAAAAAATATGAGTTGAAAATTGATATACCTACTTACATTCAAAAAGCAAATTGTTATATATTATTCCACAACCACTTAAAAGAAACTCGTCGTTGGAATAAAAGTCATTTAATATATTCTAAAGAGTTATGGAAATTATGTCCTAATAAGTTCATGCCTGAATCATATTATAGTAAAACTCCTAAAAAGATATATAAAAAATTTATTGAAATTGGAATTTAAGTTTGGCTTTTTATATTTTTATTATTACATTTATATTGTAAATAAGTTATAAACAAAAACAAAAAACAAAATGAAAAAATCAATGAACAGAACAGCAACGTTAGCATTTTATAATGCTCGTAAACGCCAAGGAGACAACAGTCGTTTATCAATAATGACTGGATTATCGGAATCTCACATTTCGAATGTAACTTCAGGTCGTCGTAGTATTAACAATGAATTAGCAGATGCTATGTATAGCATTTCACGTCGTCGTGTAAACGCTTAATTTTACTATTTAACAATAAGGTGATTCGAAAGAATCACCTTTTTTATTTGGCTTACATAATATTTTATATTATATTTAAATAAATTAATAAAATGGAAATTATAATAAACGTAATACTCCCCATAATAGTAATGGGAATATCAATCATTGTATTGATAAAAGTAAATAAAAAACAAAAATTAGAACTTAAATATTATAAAATACCATTAGTAAGTAATGGTAAACCAACAGGGTTGTACGCTGAATGTTACACTGGAGATGTAATTTATAATCAATTAATTCAAACATATGGAACAACATTACCTAAACAAATAGAAATTATACCTGTAAATGAAAAAGAAAAATATGAAAGCAACACTAAAATTTAATCTGGAATTTCCAGATGAACAAAAAGCTCACTTACGTTGTGTTAAATCAACTGATATGGCAATTGTATTATTTGATTTGCTATGTAATGCAAGAAAGACTATCGCTCACAACTATCAAGATGCAAGTGAAGATTTTATGGAAGGTGTAGAAGTGGTTATGGATCATATTCATAAAGTGTGTGAAGATAATAACATTAACATAGATGATCTAATTGACTAATATGAAAAAGAATAAAACACCACTAACTCTGATTGATATAGCATTGATGATAGGAGTTGCTTTAATATCTATTACTATTGCTCTTTCAGCAATACACTTATTAAACTTAATAACAAAATAAGTAGGATGCTACAAAATAAATATAATGCTGACTCAGTAGTAGCAAAAGAAGATAAACCAAAGTACAGTTTAGGGAGATTAAATGATGGTTTCAGACAAGTAGGAAGATGGTCGGTACAATACATTGAATGGACTGATGAAGGACTTTTTGATAGTAAACACGATGAGATCAAAGTAGGAAGATCACTTATCTTAGATAATGGTTGGACAACAACTGCAATCACTGAGATAGTGGAACAACGAGAAGGATACATTAAATTTCAAACACAAAATTCAACTTACGAACTAATAACTAAATAATATGAGTGGAGGACATTTTGATTACCATCAGTATCGCATCAGAGAGATAGCAGAAAGTGTTGAAGACATTATTCAAAACTATAAATATCCACCTGAAGTACTTGAAAAAATAAAAGAAGGGTTGGATGCACTTAAAAAGGCTGAAATCTATACTCAACGTATAGATTGGTTAGTAAGTGGAGATGATGGACCTGAAACATTTTTAGAAAGATTAAAAGAAGACTTAAACAAATAAATAATATGAAACAAACAGCAGTAGAATGGTTATTACAAGAAATGAGCAAGCTTAACAATAGTCAACCAACAGAAGCAATGATTATGTATGCTAAAAAATTAGAAAAACAACAAATAATGAATGCAGTATACGATAGTATGGGAACAAATTTTGACGCTAATATGGGTAGAGCAAAATTATATTATGACACAACATTTAAACAAGACTAATGACAGGTTTAAATAAAGACTAAGCTTACAAAACCCTAAAATGTATATTTACAGCATGAAAACAAGAACATCAAGTTTAATGGATAGTCATTTAGTAGATTTTTCTAACAAAAATGCAAATAGTATAAAGAGTAATTCAACTAAATCTTTACAACTAGAAATATCAAATGATGAAATATCAGATGAGGAAATAAAAGAATATGCAAATGAGCATTCAAATGATATTTTAGCAGATGATATGTTAAGATCATTTTTTATTTTGGGTGCTCAATGGTATAGAGGTAAATTAAAAACAAATAAAAACAAATAAAAATGAGAGATTACGACAACAATTTAAAAGTACCTGAACCATGTATAGAGTACAAACCAACTAATCATCAAGTATTACAAGAATATGAAATACGACTTCAGTTTTTAAGTAGGGGATGTATTGTTCATGTAGGTTGTAAAAATATAGCATTTGAAACAATAGAATCAGCTATGAAAGAAGTAAATGAGTATGTAAATAATACTTATGAAACTCAACAAAAGTGGAGAAAACTATTAGATTGTTAAATAATTATGAAACAAACAGCAGTAGAATGGTTGATTATACAAATGCATACACATTGGACTAATGAAGATGTAACTTTTCAAACATTACTTGAACAAGCCAAAGCAATGGAGAAGGAACAGATGGAAGACGCTTGGTATGCAGGAGATGAAGATGGTGCTATACATGAATTTGAAAATTATTACAACGAAACTTACAAACAAGACTAATATGAAAATTTGGCACATAAGTGATACACACACATATCATGGGTTATTAGATATCCCAGAAAACATTGACATAGTGATTCATAGTGGTGATGCTACAAATCCAAAAGATCCATATTTAAGTGAAGATGAAATGCAAAACTTTATCTATTGGTATAGTTTACTACCAATCAAACATAAAGTATTTGTAGCAGGTAATCACGATGTTTGTATCGAAAGAAACTTTATTAAAAAAGATGACTTTGAAAGAGCAGGTATTATCTACTTGGAGAATGATTGGATTGAAATAGACGAAAATGATGGTTGGGCTAGTTTAGCAAATAGTGATAAAATAGGATCAACTATTGTACCACGTAAAACTATTAAAATATGGGGTTCTCCAATCACACCGTCATTTGGTAATGGATGGGCATTCAATAAGAGTAGAGCTAAGACTTCTGAAGTTTGGAAGCACATTCCTGATGATACTGATATTGTGGTTGTGCATGGACCACCAAAAGGTGTACTAGACTTGTCTTATGATACAACTAATAAATTAGAATTTTGTGGAGATTCTTCACTTAAAAAGCGTATGTTAGATTTAAAACCTAAACTATGCTTGTTTGGTCATATCCATAACTGTGAAGACATTATTAATGCAGGAACAATGAAGTTATCAATGCGTGATACAATATACAGTAATGGAAGTGTAGTAACTGATGGTAAGTTTGGTAAATTAAGTTCGAATGGAAATATATTTGAAATATGACACTGCAAGAGTTTAATAAGTACGCAATAGAAGCATTAGAGGAATATGGATTAAACCCAGATAGAATAGATGTAATGGCTGGTGTTTTTAATGGTAAGGATGTTCACTATACAATTCAATGTTGGGATAGTAAAACAAAGAAACATATTCGTGCCTCACAGCCAAATCCATCAAGTTCATTAGTAGAGTTTAAAGACAAATTAAAAGCACATTTTAAAGATTATTCACAAGAAGTAAAAGACATAGAATTATGAAACAAACAGAACATTATGAAAGCGTTAAATTTACAGCAGTAGAGTGGTTGTATTTACAACTTATTAAAAATCCAAAAACCCCTTGGAATGATATTCTTGAACAAGCCAAAGAAATGCACAAGCAAGAGATAATTGATGCTTGTGATTATGGAATTAAACTTTATATAAACGACCCTATTACATCAGAAGATTATTATCAAGAAACATTTAAAAAAGATTAATATGACACCAAAAGAAAAAGCAGAGGAGTTAATTAAAAGATATTATAGAGATTCTGATTTGCTTGTTGAAGATTTAAGTTGGATACAAGCCAAAGAATGTGCTTTGATAGCAGTTGATGAGATAATAAACTATCTAACAACATCACCTGATGTTCAAACAAGTTTAAATGCAGTTGACTATTGGCAAGAAGTAAAAGAAGAAATAAAAAAACTATAAACAAGACTAATATGAAAGGAACATTGCATAAAACAGAACAAGGATGGATAGTACTTTATGATGAAGGCATGGGTATGAACAAAAATCAAAACTCACTACCATTGAAAAACAATGGCCATATAGATGGTTTAAAACTATATGACTCTAATGAAGGAGCAGAAGTAGATTTTGAAATAGTCACTGATTATGATAACAACGGACCTGATCACTTTCCTAAATACGCTAAGATAATTACACCCGAAGAAGCTGAATTAAAAGATTGGGATGTAACGTTAAATGACGGTTTAGAAGATGAACCATACGTTTCAGATGACTTTCAAATTGGTCCAGATGGAGCATATGAACACACTGAGGATTGGCCAGAGGATACAACACCAAGAGAGAAAGCAAAAAGCGAATTAATTAATCTATTACTTTATCAAATAATGGACTTAACAACAATGTCTAAAATTGAATTAGGTGATGATGTAATTGCTGAGATTAAACGATTAAAAGATATTATAAAAATTGGAGAGCAAGAAAATAAGATTGGTTTGGAATAACCAACAAATAGTGTATCAACGCCTAAATAAAAATCAATCGAAGAAGAAGCATGTCAGATTATTTAGGGGTTGTAATTTTTAAGACTTGGGTGGTTTTAATGCTTTCCAACCCAAAGAGAAAACGTACACTATTTTAAAAATAAAAACTAACCAATAATTAAACAATAGAAATCATGAAAAACAAAAAATGGACAAGAGAAGAAGCAGAGCAAAATAAAAACAATCTGCTAAACGAATTAAATGAACTAAATGAATTACCAATATCAAAAGAAAATTTAGATTGGGTTACAAAAGAATTAGATCAACTTATTGATGAAGAAGAGGTGAGACAAACTAAGTTATGAAAAACAAAGAGCAAATAGAATCGGTAATAGCACATTTACTATTAATACTAGGAATAACAATCTTTCTAAGTATACCACTTTTGGTATGGGCATTATAAAATAAAACAGTTATGAACAAACCAAAAATACCACCGTGCATAGGACACGATCAAGAAACAGAAACATTAGAAGACATAGACCCAATTGTGCCTAACAATTAAAGTTTTTTTATTAAATTAGGCTTCCTTAATTAAATTTAATATATTTAACTTATATTTAAAAATAAAGGTTATGAAATTAACAACATTATACTCACGCTCAGTAAACGGTAAAATAAATACTTGGTTTATTGAAGTTCAAGGTAATCAATTTAGAACAACAAGTGGATTTGATGATGGAATTAAAACAATATCTGAATGGACCACTTGTGAAGCAAAATCATATTGTTCAGCAGAAGAACAAGCCATAAAAGAAGCAACCGCAATGCATCGTAAAAAAATAGAAGCAGGAGCATTTGAGAGTATTGCTGACATAGATAATGAAACATTTTTTGAGCCAATGTTAGCTAAAGATTGGCATAAGGAAAAAGCAAAAATAAAATATCCTATTTATTCACAACCTAAATTAGATGGAATTCGTTGTATAGTAAGAAAAAATGGTATGTGGTCTCGTAATGGAAAACAAATAATATCTGCTCCTCACATTTATGAAGCAATGAAGCATTTATTCATAGACAATCCTGACTTAACATTTGATGGAGAATTATATGCAGATAAATTAGCAAACGATTTTAATGCTATTTGTTCATTAGTAAAGAAAACTAAACCAACAGAAGAAGACTTAAAAGAATCAAAAGATAAAATAGAATATCACATCTATGACTTACCAAGTCATAAAGGAAAATTTAGTGAAAGATATAAAGCATTAATTAATACTGTTTTGCCTAGCTGTTGTGTTAAGGTTGTTACTAGTATTGTAAATAAAGAAGATGAAGTATTAGTACTATATGGAAATTATGTTGATAATGGATATGAAGGACAAATGTTACGTTTAGATTTACCATATGAAAATAAACGCAGTAAATCGCTTTTAAAACATAAATCATTTGTAGATAGTGAATTTGTAATTAAAGGAGTAATTGAAGGTAAAGGCAAGTTAACTGGTAAAGTAGGTAAGTTAGTGTTTGAAGGATTTGACTCAGCTGTAAATGGAAGTCATGAATATTTAGAACAATTGTTTAATGATAAAACATTAGTAGGTAAAAAAGCAACAGTAAAATACTTTGATTTGACACCAGCAGGTGAGCCACGTTTTCCAAAAGTAATAGCAATTAGAGATTATGAATAATGAACCAACATGTGATCGTTGTCACAAACCTATTTCTGAACTCAAGGAGTTTGAAGAAGGAATTTATAAAGGTAGAAAACTAGGAAAAACATATAGAGCAATGTATGAAGGTCCTATCATAGATGAATATGAAAAAATATTAGATGAATATACTTCAGAAGCACAACCGGGTGAGGTGTGGGAAGATAATATAAATGAACTAGAAGCAAAATACGGACATGAAAAAGTAGATGAAGCATTTTTTTATGACCAACTTGGTAGTACAGTAGGTAGTTCTATTGAATGTAAAGATTGTATTGTAAAATAATTTAACTTCATATATTTATAATAAAATGAAAAAACAATTAAACGAAGAATTCAAAAGAATGCAAGAACTTGCAGGTATTACTGAAGAAAATGATCCAAGATCTGAACTTCATAGGATAGTAAAAGGAATATTAATAGCTGCTAAAAGTACATCATATGATGCTGAAGCAAGAGAAAAAGCACTTGAAAAGGAGCTTGAAGATCTTATGAAAAAACATCCAGAATTTACTGAGGAAATGGTTGAAAAGATCCAAGATGATATGGCTAAGAAATTATAAAATTTTATTTGGCCTCCCCTATAATTATAATTATATTTAACTTATATTAATAATTAAAAATAAAAGTTATGTTAGATTTAAAAAACAATAAGTTCCTCACAACTGAGGAAATTAAAGAAAAAGCAAATAGTATATTTGCAGCACAAGGTGCCGAATGTACTAGTGAAAAATATTCACACATCTCAACCGCAAATGTAATTGAAGACATGAAATTGCTAGGTTGGGGAGTAGTTGATGTTAAACAAGTCAAATCAAGAAAAACAAATGTAGGTTATCAAAAGCATTTAGTTGTATTTCGCAACAATGAATTAGTAATTGAAGGCAAAGATGATGACACAGTGTTTCCACAAATACTATTAACTAATAGTTCAGATGGAAAAAATGCATTCACATTTAAAGCTGGAATTTTTAGGTTAATATGTGAAAACGGTTTAGTAATATCAACTGATGAATTTGCTGATTTACGAATTAGACATATGGGTTATGATTTTAAAGAATTACAAAAGACTATTACATCAATGGTAGAAAAATTACCACTTACAGTTGAGTCAATGAATAAGTTTAAACAAACTATTTTAGTAGAAAATCAAATAATGGATTTTGCTAAAAAGGCACTTGAAGTAAGATATGGAGCAGATGAAGTAAAACGTATTACAGTTGACTTAACTGACTTTTTAAGACCAGTACGAAATGAAGACGCAGGTAATGATTTATGGAGTGTGTTTAATCGTGTTCAAGAAAAAGTAATTGAAGGTGATTTTAGTTATAATTTTGGAAACAGAACACGTAAAGCTAGAAGGATTAAAAATTTCCAACAGGATATGGTTGTGAATTCAAAATTATATGAATTAGCAGCTGAATATTGTAATTAAGATAAATTTAATGGGGAGTTTGGCTTATTAAACTCCCCTTTATATATTTAAATTATAAATTAATAAAATAAAAGTTATGACAAACGAAATTAAAAGACGTGGACGTCCACCACTACAAAGACAAAATTATCCACCCCACATTCAAATTGATTTTAGCCAAATAGCTAAATTGAATTCATTAAACATTGATGCTCGAATGATGGAACAAATGGAAAGTGGATTAACAATTGATAAATTAATTAGTCATGAAGGAGGAATTCCATGTGCAACTAATATAATGATCATAGGTGATCCAGGAGTAGGTAAAACAACAGTGTTGTTAGACTTACTAGCATCAGTACAAATTAAAAATCCAAAACGTAAATGTTTATTCATTTCAGGTGAAATGGGAAAAAAACAAATGTGGAAGTACACACAACGATTTCCACAATTTGGAACAGTAGATACTATGTTTGTTAGTGACTATACTGATTATAATACTAAAGAAGTATTAGAACAAGTTTTAAACATAGGATGGGATTTAGTGTTAATAGATTCAGCAGCAGAAATAATTGATGGTGTAAGAGATGATAATGGATGGGATAGAAAAATAGCTGAATCATGGTTAGTAGATATATGTACTAAAAATAATAAAGGAATAAATGAAGCAAATATATTTAGTACGTTCCTATTAATACAACAAGTAACTAAAGCTGGAGTATTTGTAGGCAGTAATAAAATGAAACATATGGTTGATGCAATGGGAGAAATGCGTCGTGATAAAGAAAGTGATGGAGGAGGAACATACATTGAATTTAGTAAAAATAGAAATGGTCATGTTGCAGTTAAATTATCATACCAATTGACAGGTAGTAGTATAGTGTACTCAAATATAGAGGCACGTGTTGAAGAAGAAGTAGAAATTGAAAATAAATAAACATTTTATATTAGTTTCCGTCATAACTCTAATATAAGAAAAAGAGGAGGTTTGGCTTACCAAACCTCCTTTTATATATTTAAGTTATAAATTAATAAAAATATGAAAAAAATATTAACACTATGTGTTTTAGCTGCACTTAATTTAAGTGCAAAACATGATGAACCTAAATTGATATTAGAATATCAATATTCAAATACTAAATTTTTAGATCAAGTAAAAAAATTAAAAATTGACTCTAGTTTTTGTTGTATATTTAAAGTTAAATTTATAAAAAATAAAGGTAATGAAAATATAACAGTTATTAAACATCGAAAAACAGGAAAAGAATTAGGTGTTATTTATGGAACACCTACTAAAGAATTTATTTCAATGGTTTATGAAACTTACTTTACAGATGAATTAGTTAAAGATATGATTCGTTAGGCCCTCTAAATTAAATTTAATATATTTAAATTAATAAAAAATAAATAAAGGTTATGAATATAAGCACAGCATTACAACAAGACAGAATTTTTTGGGTGTCTAATAGTTCAAGATACAATGATGGAGAGTATAAACTATTATTACTAAATGGAAAAATAGTAGGTGTAGGTGACACAGTTTTAGTAAGATTTAATAATGGAAATTTTAAAGGAACTGTAAAACAAACAGCTGGATTTGGATCAAATGAAAATAGAGCAGTTATATCTGTTATATTCTCAGGTAAATCAAACGGTAAAAAAGTACATATTGACAATGTTTTAGATAAGATATTATAGGCCTTCAAAACTTATTATTATATATTTAAATTAATAAAAATAAATAAAGGTTATGTTAAAAACAATTGAAATTCCAGCTTTAGAATTAAAAGAAAGTGATTTAATATTTGACATTAAACCTGAAGATTCTACTTTATTACCAGTTTTATTTAAAGTATTAAAGATAAACAACGGTGGTTGGACAGCAGAAATAATAAATGAAAATGATAGAGGATATCGCTTTTCATATGTGGATAATAAAAAATGTGTTGCATTTACAATGTCAAGTACAACAACATGGTATAAGTTAGTATATTAAAAAGTAGAAACAACACCTCCCCATTTTCTTGTTCTGTGCACAGGAAGGATTTATAAGGAGGTTGAGATTGGGTGACGGTTATCTTTTGCAACTCAACAATAAACAGAAAAAGGTGTTAGTCAGGTGGCGGAATGGCAGACGCAATTAGAAAGTTCCTATAATGCAATGGTTAATATTGTGGAGCTTTGATATTAACATACAGGTTCGATTCCTGTCCTGACTACTAAAAAATAAAAGTTATGGAAGATAAATATTTAATTGAAACAAAAATAGAAGTATTTATTATAGATAGTAAAATTTGTACACTAGTGTGTGAGGTGTTTTTAAATTAAGATTTTAGGCCTTTAAAATAAATTATTATATATTTAAATTATAAATTAAAAAATAAAGGTTATGACACAAAAGCAAATAGCAAAAGAATTGTATAATTTAAGTGGTGAATGGTTAAGTCCTTCAGAATTTAAAGAATATATTAGAGATTATTATAATAATCCTGGTGAATATAGTATTGATGAAGACAGTGATTATTATGAAGCAATAAGTTATGCTTATTTTTATATAGATCAAGCTTATTACATTTATGATTTAGAATTTGAAGGTAAAATTAAGTAATAGGCTCTTAAAATAAATTAAATTAAAATGGCTAATTTTAAAATATGTACAATATGTCATGATTCAAATTTAATGAATGGAGTGACATTTATTAGAGATAAATTATCTAACAAAATGAAGTTAGGATTTAGTGTTTGTACTAAATGCTATCAAAATCATTTAGATAATATTCAATATAAAAAAGATTATTTAAATAGAAAAATAGATTTAGATTCACTTAATAGTGTTGAAGATGATAATTATTAAGTTTTTAGGCTTTTAAAATAAATTATTATATATTTAAATAATATAAATTAATAATTAATAAATATTATGACAGAAGAATTATTAGAGAAGTTAAAAACAATTACAGGTGTATCGTTTGTGTCTGTGATTTACACTAATGAACAAAACGAAAAACAACATACAACATTTAATGTTGGAGTAAGTTATGAAAAGTCAAAACAGAAAGATTTAGAATATCTAAAGAATTTAGACATAACTGAATTGAACAGTGAATTGTCAGCTGATTTATTAACAGAAGCAACTCAATCATTAATAGATGATTTTGAAAAAACTATTAGTAAAGAAAAAGTAAAAGTGAATAATTTTATTCACATTACAAATGGCTTAAAACAACATACTGAAAATAATGAGTTGTATGTTTATGGAATGTTAGTACATAAAACAATATTGTCTGAAGGTGAATATAAAGAAAAAAATAGTAAGCCACTAACAATAGCAAAGAATATAATTAGAAAAAATCTTAAAACATCAAAATATCGCCAATTCAAAATAGGTAAAGCCGAACAATTTAAAATTAAAGGCGACACAATTATGTTTGGAGAAGAGTAATAGGCCCTTAAAATAAATAATTATATATTTAAATTATAAATTAATAAATAAAAAACAAAAAAGAAAAGTTATGACAACAACAATCAAAAAAGGAACATACAACATGTTCATCAATCCAAAAATTGAATGTCAATTAGAAAATGGTCCACTATTACGTGGAACCGGACAGGTAGTTATTTGGCAAAAAGAAGATAATACTTGGGATTATGAATGTGAATTAGTTGATATACAAGAAATTGTTCTTATGGGAGTAACTATAATTGGTTATAAAGAACAAAAAGCAACAATTGAACACTTTAAAAGTATGGGTATTAATCTTTATGATGTGATGGGAAAAGCTTTTGAAGAAATAGTTGTTATGAGTGGTGATGTAAAAACATTTGTATTTGAACAAACTGGACTTAAAATAAAATAAAGATTATGACAATAGAACAACAAAATGATATTATTCGAATCTTAAAAGAAGTAGATGGAGATACAATTCAATATATTCTTAAAAAGATAATGATGGAAGAACAAATGTGTAGTCAATTAATAATGACTCGTCCACTTGATGAAGTAATAAATAAAATATCAGAACGATTTGAATTAGAAAAAGACTGTCCATATAAATTAACTAATATATACTTAAAATAAAAAGTATATAAAATTAGATAATAGGACTTTAAAATAAAAAATATTATATTTAAATTAAATAAATAAAAATAAAAGTTATGACAAAACTAACAAGTAAATCAACAGGTGGAACTAGTTTCTACGACACTACAATTAAAACAACATTAGCGAAACTAATTAAAGTATTAGGTGAACCACAATGTTTTGATAATGAAGGTAAAAATAAAGTAAATGTAGACTTTGATTGTGAAACAGAATCAGGTGATGTATTTACAATTTATGATTGGAAGTATTATAGACCAATTGAAATGGATGAAACAATTGAATTCCACATTGGAGGACATAGTGTTGGTGTAACAAGACAAGCCAAGTCAGAATTATTAGATTTATTGAATAAATAGGCTTTTAAAATAAAAAACTATATATTTAAATTATAAATTAAAAAGTTATGGCAAATTCTAAAGATCCAAGAAACACTCAACAACAAGTAATAGATTATCTATTAACAAATCCATGTAAGACTGAAACAGAAATACAATTGAATGTATGGGGTTATAATAGACAAAAATCTAAAGAAAGTAATAAAAAATATGCTGATGTGTTACGAAGAGCTTATTTTAAAGGTAAAATAGATAGAATAAGGATCCAATTTAAGGATAAAGATACTCGTAAATATTGGTATTATTTTGTGCCTTTAGGCCACTAAAATAAATTATTATATATTTAAATTATAAAATTAATAAATAATATAAAAATGGATAAATATCAAGAATTAAGATTAAACCCACCTAAACTAACTATTAGAGAAGGTGCTAGAGAGGTAATATTTAAAACAGTATCATGTATGTGTGATAATGTTCATTATCTAAAATTTAAGAAAAATGAAGAAGGTGACTTTAAAATGAGTGGCAGAGGATTTGCACTTTCAAATTGGCAATTCAAACATCAAATACATGATATTGAATGGGAAGCTGATGAAAAGAAATGGGATGAAGTTATAGCAATGATTAATTCAGGAACAAAAGTGATTGAAGAAGTAAAAAGCAGATAAATATTATGATAAAGTCACAATATCAACTTGAAATAGAAAATAGACTAATAATTCTAGTAAAAGAAGGTCTACAAACTGAACATAAATTTTTACAAAAAGTCACAGAGGAAAAATGGGATGAAGTAGATGACTTACAATCAATTTGTGAAGATATTCAAATTGAGTTAGGTGTATTGTGTTTAATTAAAGAATGTTTATTTTAAATTATAGGCTTTTAAAATAAATAATTATATATTTAAATTATATAAAAATAAATAAATTAATAATAATTAAAAACAAAAAAGTTATGACAGAATTAGAAAAAATTAAAGACGAATTAACATTATTAACTGGACGAGTTAATGATGCAATAACATTAACTAATGGATCAACATGTTTGACCCATGAACAAATAAAAGAGTTAATGAATATAATACGACTTCAAACAATTGAAGATGTAAATAAATTAATAGATGATGTAAATTTAGACATTGAAGAACATGTTGACTTAGAATTAAGTAGTTATTCACGTGAAATTGAGGTTAGTGTTAATGAAGATGAAATTAAAGAAACTATTAAAGAAATGATTGAAAAAGATATGAATGACATTTTAGATGATGATGTTATAAATATTTTATCACAATTAAAACCAAAGATTAACATTTAAATGATTAATTAAAATGGGGTTAGGCTTACCTAACCCCTTATTATATATTTAAATTATAAAATTAATAAATATGAAAAATATATTAAAAGAAGCAATAACAAATGTTAAATCGTATTCGGATGATGATCACGAATGGATAGAATTAGGATCTCTAAATGGACAGAGTGTAAATTCAAATGAATTACTAAATGAATTAAGAAAATTTCAAATATCTGAACCTGAAGAGGAACAAATATTAGGTAATTGTTACTCAGCATTCAAATTTATAGTAGACATTGAAAATATACTTTATTATGTTTCATACACGGTTGATTCATCAAAATAAAATATTTTATCTGTAAAGATAAAAGCAATGGGGTTCTATGTTATAGTTTAAGCGTAAACTGACAATATTTGAACCCCATTTAATTGTACTTAAAAATTATATGATCCAAATAACAGAAGAAGAAGCGAAGAAATACATAAAATGTCAACCAAGTAAGTTATTAAGACCATACAATTGGGAACTAACTGTTCATTATTTTACATCAATACCTTCAATTGATCCTAAGTATGAAGGATTTGATGAAATTACTTATTACACAAATAAGTTAAAAAAATGATTATTGGACATTAAAATTAAATTTTATATATTTAAATTAATAAAATAAATAAATAATAATAAAAACAAAAAAAGTTATGACACAAACAATGAGAAAAACAACAGAACTCGAACAATGCGTATGTGAGTATTTGAACGATTTAAGACTATCAGGAGTAGTTAATATGTTTGGAGCTGGACCGTATGTAGAAAGTGAATTTGGGTTAACAAAACAAGAAGTAAGACCGTTATTAACATTATGGATGAGTAATTTTAATGATAAAGGTGATTATTTAGAAGTAAAAGAGTAAATATTGAATTTAAAATATGGGGTTAGGCTTATTTAACCCCTTATTTTATATTTATATTAATTAAATAAATTAATAATTAATAAATAAAAAAATGAATATCAATCCAAAAGACAAAAGAAACTATCATCACTTAAGTGTAGAGCAGAAAAAAGTATTATTCACTGCAATACATAAAGCGATAGGTCAGTTTGACATTTCCTATTCTAGGATGTTTACAGAACCAAGATCACAAGGATATCGGACCAAACTATGGTATGGGAGTCTAAGTAGTAAACTTATACATACTGTTGCTGATCGTATATATAGTGAGTTGAAACAAACATCAATGGAATCAATGATTTCTAGTGTGGTAGGTTATAGTTCAGTAGGTTATAGATCAAACGATCCAGCATTTTATATTAAATTTAATTAAGTTTATAGGATTATAAAATAAATAATTATATATTTAAATTATATAATTAAATAAATTAATAATAATTAAAAACAAAAAAAGTTATGAAAATTAAAGATCTTATTAAACACTTAGAAACATTAGATCAAGAAAAAGAACTAATTGTAATTGCTACTGATCCAACAGGATGGGAATATGGAGAAATGGTAGATGAAAATAGTATTACTGAAGGAGATGTTTATCCATGTGAAGATAATGGATTAGATGGACTAATGATAATGCCTGAAATTAATGATGATGATGATGATGATGATGATGATGATGATGATGATGATGATGATGATGATGATGACGACGATGATGAAAGAGTAAAATGTTACATAATTAATATGAGTTGTTAATATAAATAGTTAATTAAATATA
>Ga0214923_10002616_pt1 | contig 23657 bp, 22 predicted proteins | sample LL1510_MetaG_FD_177993 | JGI IMG/M metagenome (GOLD analysis project Ga0214923, IMG submission 177993) | Freshwater microbial communities from Lake Lanier, Atlanta, Georgia, United States - LL-1510 | ecosystem: Environmental > Aquatic > Freshwater > Lake | place: USA: Georgia | collected...
GTCAGGCTCAGCTAAACTCTTCTAAAATAAGATTCTCTATTCACTTTTTATTTTTTCTTAAGAAAAGAGGGCACTCCTCGCATGAGCCTCTCTCTCCTCAAGCACACTCAAAGGGGGCAGGTATTTAGATTTTTTCTAAAGAGCCTTTTTTAAGGAGTCCGTCTAGATATCTGTCTGAAAGCTTTTCTAAAAGACTATTGGTTTTGAGCCGGTCATTAAGGTTTACGAAATCGACTTTGTCGATCTCTTGGTCTTGATTAAAACAAGAGAAAACAAATGTTTCTTTACCAGTCACCGGGTCCACATGTCTTTGTAAACACTGAGCACAAACCTCTTTCATCATGCATTGCATGGGTGAGTTTACAGAGGCTATTGCAACATGATCTTGCTTTAAATAAGGTTTCAAGACCCCATGTCGAGCTGATCCTACAGCAGCCATCATTCGGTCAGAGCCGATGACAAAGATTCTATCGACGGTATTAAGTGGGAACATTGGAGCTCCACCTAAGTCACCTTTACCATAGGCTTCCATGGCTTTAACGATATTGCCGACATAAGTTCTGTCTTGAGGACGATTCGGTTTAATAGCCTCTCCTGAGTCCGTTGCCCAAATCATCTGGTCCGTGGCTTCTTCAATCTCATGTTGTTTAAAGAGGTCGGAACTCTTTTTATAGCCTGCAAAGTAGAGCACTTTACAATTTCTAGCTTTCAGAGCCCGAGAGATACTGAGCAATACTGCATTACCCAGTCCCCCACCGGCCAATAACACAGTTTCATTCTCTGCGATTTCACTAGGCGCACCGGTGGGTCCCATGACTACAACGGGCTCTCCTGGTTTTAAAATAGAGCACAATTTAGAGCTTCCACCCATTTCCAGCACAATCATGCTGAGCAGATCTTTTTCTTTATCGACCCATGCGCCTGTTAATGCGAGGGCTTCCATGGTCAGACGAGAGCCATCAATCATGTGGCTTGTGCTTTCATAGTTTTGGAAGCGATAAAATTGTCCGGGCTCAAAGCGAGTTGCGGCGTAATGTCCTTTTACAATCACTTCAACGATCGTCTCTGTAAGCCTAAGCACTTTTACCACTCTCGGAACGAAAGTTTCATCGAGATGCTTAGTCAATTCTTCAAACTTTGCTGAGTCACTGGGCTTTGAGTCGGCTAGCCGAATTTCATTTTCAAAAAGCTTAAACACTTCTTGGGTACCATGCTTAGCTGAAGCCATGGCTTTAACTACGTTTCCGGCATAATCGGGATGATTATCGCCGTAGTAAGAGACAAATTTCCCCTCTTTTTCATACGAGAGTAGAAATGCTTTGTTATCGGTTTTTGTTCCCTCTATCAATTTCCAAGCATCTCCCGTCTTCTCTGCCCGATATTTTTTGAAGAAATTGCCTCTGTCATCAAGCTTGAAGCTTCCAGGAAATTCTCTTTCATAGATTGTGTTGGGGCTAGTTCCTGCAGCGACCATGACTGACTTCGCTGGAAGGGTAACGTTTTCCCCATTTGCTCTCTTGAAAACGAGAGCTTCTACAGCTCCGTACTGATCTTTAATAGCCTCTGTTGGGGTCATGTTTTCGATAAATCCGATTCCCTCTTCTAGAGCTTTTTCAACTTCTTCGTGATTGAGTCTGTAAGCTGGAGAATCGGTGAGTTTTTTACGGTAAGCCACACTCACTCCACCCCATTCGCGACATAATTTTATAAAGTTGGGTTGGCGTTTCTCTTTTTTAGCTTGAGCTCGCTCTTCGCGTATCGCTTTTCCGTGTTCGATAAAAGTTTTTAAGATCTCTTTTTCTTCAGGTGAGCACATGGCCCACGTAGCTTCTTCACCGGCTCCACGGCTAACCCCTTCAAATCTCTCCAAGGCCTTTTCCACTTGTAAGGGGTAGTAGGCCATGAGTTCGGTGGCTGTGTCGATGGCCGTGAGTCCACCTCCGATAACTAAAGCAGGAAGTCGGACTTGGAGATTGGCCATAGATGGCTTTTTGAAAGCCCCTGTCAGCTGAAGAGCCATGAGGAAGTCAGAAGCTTTTCGGATGCCTCGGCTTAAGTTGTTTTTCATGTCGATGATGGTTGGCTTTCCAGCTCCAGTCGCCAAAGCGACATGGTGGAAACCCAGTTTCCAAGCATCTTCAAGGTTGATGGTTCCACCAAAACGAACGCCCCCGTAGAATCTCACCCCTTGTCGACGGAGAAGGCTTAAATAAATTACCGATAGAAAGTTTTTGTCCCAACGAACTGTGATACCGTATTCTGAAACTCCTCCGAACCCCATGAGGAATCTCTCATCGAGCTCTTTTTTGAGATCAGAAAAATTCTGAATAGGTTTAGGAAAGGCTTTTCCTTTTCCTGTCAGAGTGGGATCAACAGGTTCTAGTTTTAGAGCATCAATTCCAACAACGCCAAAACCTTCATTAGCGAAGTAATGAGCTGCTGTGTATCCCGCAGGTCCAAGCCCTACGACCAAAATGTTTTTTCCATTGTAAGGAAGAGCGTAGGGTCGTTTTCGATTAATGGGATTCCATCTTGTGAGCAAACTGTAGATCTCAAAACCATAAGGCAAATTGAGCACATCACTCAATGTTCCAGTTTCAGTCTGTGGAATGTTCACGGGATCTTGCTTTTGGAAAATGCAACCCTTCATGCAATCATTGCAGATTCGATGACCCGTTCCAGGACACATTGGATTATCGAGCATAATCATCGATAAAGCACCGATTAATTCCCCATCTCTTCGAAGAACATGCATTTCCGAAATACGTTCATCGAGCGGACATCCAGTCAGGGGAATACCAAGGGGGTTCTTTTTGTAGCCCCCTGTCTTTTCCTCGAATCCTTTTGAGCAAGAGTCTTTTTTTCTTTCATGACAGTAAATACAGTAGTCCACTTCGCGCAGATACTCTTTCGTTGTCATTCTGGGGTCAGTGAGTTTAAACCCAACTCGATGACGTAAGTGCTCTGGGGGGCCGTAAACCATTTCTGGAAGTTGGGGTTTGGGCTGAATGGTTTCAACCAAATGTTCGAAGTCGAGCTTCTCAGCTCTAACGAAAGAGCCCCATCCCTCGATCGCTTTTCGTCTTTCTTTATCAACCCAAACTTGCACGCTCCAGTCTTCAAACGCTTTAAGAGCCGCAATCACTTTTTCGTTAAGGTTCGAACCGGGGAAGGGGATCAATAAGCTCTGCAGTCGATTTTGTTCGGGGGCTGCCATGGAGCCTGTTTTTAAAAGTTTTTCTGATTCAAGAAGTAAAATTACGGTTTCAGCAAATTGAACTTCGGCCTCTTTGGCGTTTTGCTGGGGCGCTTGGGCTAGCACTTTTTTAATTAAGGAATCGAGTTTTTTCCATTCATCAATTGAGCAGGGAGATTCCGTGAAACGTTTAAACACTCGAATATTCAAGAAATCTTTTTTCAGTTTGAAGGTGGGTTGAAGCTCCCGAGTTGCTGCTTTAGCCAAAGCTGTGTGGTTAGTAATATTAAAAAGCTTGGCAATGAACTCTCCCACTACTTTTGCAGTGTCGACAAGAACATTACCTTCTTCACCATAAGGGGTGGTTGAGTTTAACTCTCTAAACTTTTTGGCTGTTTCCGGAGCCGTTTCTTCACAATACTTCCAAAACTCAGTGTGGAGCTCTTTTAGTTTGGAGGGGAGATAGAGATCTGAGAATTTAAAACCGGTAATGCCTAAGGGGAGATCTTTTATGTCGTTCATCATAGTAATATTGTTATTGTTTTGCGCGCATTGATAGCGCAAAGCGCCACGTTTGTCATTAAAGCATTAGTTGAGATGCAAACCGCAATCGAGGCTCAAGGGTTCTTTTTGATTTTGTGTCCTAATTTTCGGACCTCTTTAGAAGCTTTATCCATTGAATTTGCTATAGTTTTCGCACCCTTAGCAGCCATTTCCATTCCTTTGGAAGTCGCTTCGAGTCCTTGAGAAATTCTCTCTGGGGTGATGATCTCTTTTGCTTTTTCCACCGCTATTTTTGAACTGGAAACTCCCACTGAGACTGCATCTTTAACCACAGAAGCGGCCTTCCCAGCCTCTTGTGTAAGTTGAGATGCTTTAGATTTCAGATCTTTGGCTTTTTTGAGGATTTCATGGATGTCAGGTTTTTTCATAAGTTTATCCGTTGGTGTTGATTCCTGCAGGTCGAATGATGTTGAGTAAATTTTGAAAGCTTTTCATCACTTTTCGAGTGATTTCCGAAGAAGCGTTTTGAGTAGGGCGACGAGGGCTGCCCTCGGGACCTCGAGTCTCAGTTTTTACAATTTTTCCAAGTGGGTCATATTGTATTTTGACTACACCTACACCTTTTTGATTGATCAGTGTGGGTTTTCCCTGCGCTCCATATTTGAACGTGATTAAATTCGAATCTCCATCTAACATTTCAGTTATTTTTCCCTGACGGTCATATTTTAACGATACACTCTGTCGATTACTATTGCTGGCCTTCACCAGATTTCCTCGATTGTCGTATTCAAAATTTGAAGTTAAGCCATTTTGAACTACTTTGGATATTTTTTTCCAACGAGGTTCGTAATCGATTTTCAAGTTTTCTAAGTTGTTAATTTTTTCTGTAAGAAAACCGTCGTCATTGTATTTAAAGTTGGTGGTGTCTCCGTTTTTGGTGACTTGTTGGGGTTTACCACAACAAGGAGTAAAAATAGTGACTACATTGCCCTTGGAGCCTTTTGTTTCTTGTTTGTAGAGGTATTTAGAACCATCGGTTCTGCTCTTAATAAAAAATTCATCAAGTTCTTCGACTGTTCCTGACTTGTCTTTTTGTGTAACTTTAGTGGTGAAATTATTTTCGGGATCTGAGGGGTTTCTTCCATAAGAGTAGAATAGCTCTAGACCCTCTTTCTCTTTATGATAAATGACGAGACCATTATCGTCGTATCGAAAATCTCGAGTGATCGCACCATCTTTTGATTCGCTCACATACAAAATTTGTGTCAATAAGTGGGGAAACTTCTTGTTCTCATACTTGTATTGAAAAGTTTGACCATTAGAATCGGTCACTGCAGTTAAGTTACCGTTCGTATCGTAAGTGTATTTCGCTTTATGATTTCTGTTGTCAGTGATCTCGGTAATTCTGTCTTGTCTCCAGCTGAACTTAATGCTTGATAATTTGTCTTGGTCGTGGATTTCAACGAGTTGGCTTTTAGAGTTGTTAGAGTAGACGAAATTGAAGCTCAGATTATTTTTATCAATCTGCCTTGTGAGGCGTCCCTCTTTATCAAAAACCTGAACGAGTCCTTCTTTGTTTCTTATCCATTGATTGTTTTTAAACTCTAAGGTTTGAAAGCCATACTCATTGGATGTCAGAACCTCGCCTTTGGGAAGAGAGACTGCTATTTGATATTTTGAGGCCATTGCAGCGCGAAATTGGGCGCTTGTTTTGAGTTCACGGAGCATTTTCTCGGGGAGTTGAAGAGGTTTTAGTTCCTCTTCATTTAATGGGCGACCTTTTTTAAGTTCGAAATAGGCCTTTTTGATAGCGCCGAAAAACTTCTCTCGAGCAGAGGGATCCTCTTTTTCAGGTTTGAAATAGATGGTGTTTCCGGTTCCTCCATCTCTCAAAATCACGTTTCTCTCAGCAGTTGTAATGAGTGTGGTTTCGAAAGGTGATGTCCATCCCCAACCAAAAATACCGGACCAACCCGTAACTTCATTGATAGCTGTGATGCTGTTATAAGTTCGAACAACTTCTAAGGGCACAGCCGAACCCGAAATACTAAAATCCACGTAGACTGCATTCATCCCGCCATTGACTCGGTTGATGACGACCGCTTGAGTTTTTAAGGTGACGCAAAAAATGAAAAGCAGAAAGGCGACCCGAGATTTGTTTTTAGAGTTTTTCATTCTTATTATTATACCTATTTATCGGTTTTGTTGCGGGCTAAACCCTCACAAATTTTAAATAGGAGCGATGAGTTAAAGAGGGTTTGACACAACTAGACTTTAATCTGAACGATCTTCCAAATAATAAAACCGCCTACAAACTGTAAACTCATCATCAAAATCAATAAAATCCAACCAGGAATTGTTGAGAACATCGGAGCAATTCGCTCGGGATCGATAGCGTAGAGCACTGCTGCTAAGGCAAAGGGCATTAGAACAACGATAACTCCTTGCAGCACCCCTTGGGAGACCATTGCAGCAATCTTAGATTCGACTTTGATTCTTTCTCGAATCGTCAGAGAAATTGTGTCAAAAGTTTCGGCTAAGTTACCGCCGGTTTCTTTCAAAATGTTTACACTGGTAGTAAACATTTCAATATCGTCCGCCGGCATTCTTACCGATAAATTCGACATTGCATCTTCAAGAGTCACGCCTAATTTATTTTGAGAAAGCACAAGGCCAAATTCTTGTGAAATGGGATTGGGAAGTTCTTCCGTCACGATTTGAAGCGCTTGGGGAACGTTGAGTCCAGAGCGCAATCCATTTGACATAAGTGAAAGGCCGTCCACCATTTGAACTACAAATTTTTTAATACGTCTCCGATGTAAAATCGTCAGCACTCTTCTCGGAAGAGTCCATCCCAGCCCAACAAAGAAAAAACCAAAAAAAACACTACCACCAACTGAGGGAGCGAAGAACAAAATACCAAGTCCAAAGAGTGACACAAGATATATGAGGTAAAAAAGCTTCAAATTTTCAGGACTGATAACTACAAACATCAAGTCTAAAAGTCGAGCCATCTCCTCTCTTTCTGATTCGTTTTTGGAGTTAACCCAAGAGTAAATCTGTTCCCCATTTAAGAAAAGACCTATGAGTAGCGCTCCACCAACCCAAGCAATTGATAAAAATTTTAAAGAGGTTGCTAGCATATTTATCCTACGGAGAAAATTCCTCTCGGAATTTTGATTCCTTGTTGTTCCAAATCGTCAATAAACTTTGGAATAAAGCCTGTCGCAACGAACTTGCCAATCACTTTGCGATTTTGATCCATTCCAGTTTTCTTGAAGGCAAAAATTTCTTGCATGGTGACTACTTCGCCCTGCATTCCGATGACTTCAGTGATGCTTGTAACTTTTCTTGTTCCGTCAGCGAGACGGGATTGCTGAATAATTAAGTTAACGGCCGATGCGATTTGCTCGCGAATGGCCTTTGCAGGGAGATCCATACCGGCCATCATACAAAGTGTCTCAAGTCGAGCTACTGCATCTCTTGGCGTATTTGAGTGAACTGTGGTCATACTTCCATCGTGACCCGTGTTCATTGCCTGCAACATATCTAGGGCTTCACCCGCACGACACTCACCGATTACAATCCGATCGGGTCTCATCCTTAAGGTGTTTCGAACGAGGTCTCGTATGGATACTTCTCCTTTACCTTCCATGTTGGCCGGCCGAGTCTCGAGTCGACCCCAATGTTCCTGTGGAAGTTGCAACTCTGCAGAGTCCTCCACAGTTAAAATTCTCTCTCCGGGTGGGATAAAGCCTGCCATCACATTGAGAAGAGTTGTTTTACCAGAACCCGTTCCCCCAGATATGATGACATTGAGTCTTGCTTCGATACAACATCTTAAGAAATCGGCCATTTCCTCGGTCATTGACCCATATTTTACAAGGTCTTTGTAGGTGAGGCGATTTTTTGCAAACTTTCGGATGGTAAGCATCGGTCCTTGAATCGAAAGAGGAGGAATAATAGCGTGTACCCTGGAACCGTCTGGAAGGCGCGCGTCCACGTAAGGTTGCTTTTCATCAATTCTTCGACCGACCGAAGTTACAATACGCTCAATCACCGATAAAAGTTGAGCTGTTCCTGAAAAAGTAGTTCCCGAAAGAACGAGTTTTCCTTTTCGTTCGACGAAGATTTGGTCTTTTCGGTTTACCATGATTTCACTGACTGAATCATCTGCAAGAAGGTCTTGAATGGGTCCAAGTTCCAAAGCCTCGTCCAAAATTTCCTTTACTAATTTCTGTATTTCATCTCTGGACCGGAAGGGATGCTCTTCCTTATCTAAAAGCTCTACTACAACTGTTTTTGTTTTTTCACGCAAGACAGCTTTTTTCTTAGGATCATTTCCCGTTTCAGTGTCTACTTTTTTTAAATCCATGGTTTCAATAAGCTGTTTATGAATCCTCTGTTTAAGTGAAGACCACTGATCGGCGGGTTTTTCGTCCTTCATTTGGCTTCGGTCGAATACCACCATACTGGGACTTTTGTCGCCTGGTTTTCCTGGCTGTGACCCTTTGTTGCCTCCCAGTCGGCTCAAAGCATCTGAAGGTTTTTTAAGCTGTGATAGTTTTTCTAAAAGTTGTTGTTGTTGGATGTTACGAACTAGGAAGAAATAGCTTTTTGTGATTTCAGTGCGGGGTGCACTCGTTATGAATGGCTGAGCTTTAGTCATCGAGCTTACCGTAGTAATTTCATCCTCTGGAATTACTCCTAAAACCGGTTTTTTTAGGTTGGTTTGAATAAGTTGGGGATTAATGCCTTTTGCAGCACTAAAACGGTTGACTACAAGCTTGATCATCTCAGGTGGAAAAAGAAGGTTTTGAACTTTCTCAATAACCCTTCGAGTGTGATGTAGAACAAGAATTTCTGGAAGAGTTAACACAAATATGAGCGTTGAAGATTCTATCGCTTTTACTGTGGGTCCATCGATATCTGAACCGAGGTCCAAAATTATAAAGTTATAAAATCCGGATAACAGAGTGAGTGCTTTTGAAACATGTGATGGATCAAGTGAACCCATTTGCTCCGGCTCAAGCACTGTCGGCAGGTAGTGAATTCCTGATGGGTGAACGGCGACAAAGCTTCCTAGAGAGTTCGGATCAAATTTTCCTTCTATCGCTCCCAACTCCAGCATTGTTCTTTTGGGTTTGACCCCTAAAAGCATACCTAAATCGCCGCAAGCTTTGGGGTCAAGGTCGATGAGAAGGACTTTCGCTTTAGAATCAATGCTTGCTGCAATCGCGTAGTTAACTGCAAATGTAGATTTGCCTACTCCACCTTTTCCACCAAGAACTGAAATGATATGTCCATTGGCCATGGGTTTTCCTATCTCTCGCCTGCGTTTAGTCGAAACTTTCTTGTAATATCGTCCGTTCCGGCACTCGCAGTTCTTAACACTTCGGGGGTAACAAAAATGACGTATTGCTGCTTATCTCGTCGGAAAGTTTTCGTTCTATTGAAATTAAAAATAGGAGACGCATTATCATTGCCTTGCCCTCCAGACACAACTCGCTGAGGATCCCGATTGTATCCTGCGAGCGCATTATCGATTCCATAGCCACCCAGAGCAGCTGAATCCCCATTTTTGATATTCACTTTCGTCTGCATTGAATTTCTAGCTACAATAGGTTGTCCGTTGTCAGAACCCACGAGCGAGGTCAAGTTGACTTGGAGACCAAGCGAGATTGAATCTGAACCGGGTAGAGTAGCAGCTCTTACTTTCAAAGAGTTTTGTACTTGAATGGGCGTTAATTGAAAATTTCCTGCAATGTCGGCAACCCTCGTGTAGATATCGAGTGAACTATCCACAACGGCTTCTTTGTCAGACCCATCCTCAACGATGATTGTGCTTTGTTTCAAAACTCGTGCATGTGCATGATTTTTATCTGTGCTCAACTTGGGTAAAAGGTTGGTAATAGTAGCAATCAAGTTTGCACTGATTTCTCCAAGCGAAGTATCAAAAGTAGCCGTCCCTTGATCGGTGGCTAAGGGCCTCCAATTGAAATTGAAGGATTTCTGATAGTCGTTGGTGAGTTCCACAAAGTTGATTGTAATCTTAATATCTTGTTTGGGAGGCTGTGGCACAGGGGGTCTGACTCTCATTAGGTCAATGACAATAGGTTTTCCACCTGCGTCTCCACCTTGATCTCTATTAATGACATCAGCAGCTCCTTCTAAACCTCCGCCTTTCGGCTTAACGATATCTGGTAGATAAGTTTTAGCTATTTCGAATGCTCTATCTGCATCGGGTTCGCTCTCTGCAGTTCCTTCGAGCAAAATATTATTATTGATAACTCGAGCCGTAATTTCAGGTGACCCAATCTCTCGCTCAATGCGTTCTGCTAGAATATTCATAGTTACTTTGCCGATTGTGGTGAGATTTCTAATGGGGGTTGGGTTCTTCTTGGGATCCCGATCTCTCATAGCTGAGATGACGCGATTTATTCTGATCATGTCTTTCGGCAGCAAAATTTCGCCATCTAAAATGATGGTGCCCCCGACCGATTTGATTTTTAAACCTTCAATATCCCCTAAAAGTTCCTCTAGTTGAGATGTCAATTGGCCCATGTCTTCGCGAGTGACCCGAACCGTGTAGGTGATTCTCGGTTTGTCATCTGAATCATAGATTGTCATCGTGGTGGTTCCTGCAGCTTTGGGCACAAACCTTATGATTCTATCCTTTCCATCTTTTTGGAACCTCTTGTAAGCGAAATACTGCTCGTTACCGATGTCCAATCTGCCGAGATCAAATGAGAATTCGAGCTGCCGAGATGAACCCTCAGAAAGAGTAAGTACTTTTTCTACCCCCTTGATAGTTTTGGGTTCCTCGACTTCTTGGGTGTCGGGTTCTCCTGCCCACCCGATATTAAACGGAGAAAAAAGAGTGACAAAACAGAGCTGCAATAGGACCAAAATAAAAAAATATTTTTTGAGCTTTTGGGTTTTCATCAAGGGCCTCCTGTCGGAACCGGATTAGAACCTTCTCCGACGTAATCAAAAAACTTATATTTTGGAACTGCAACAGGTGGTAACTTAGGTGCTCGGTTCATGTAAGAATCGGGTCCCATGACTTTGGCTAAGTTTGTTGGAGACCGGTTCTCTTTTTGCCGGTCATCTGAGTGTCGAAGAAGTAGAGTGAGAGACTCTCCGTATAGACTAAGAACGTAGACCAACGTCTGCGCTTGCTGGGGAGTCACTTCGAGAGTCACCGTTTGGTAGTTGCGGTCCTCTTTTGCATAATTGAGAGCTTCGCGAAGTTCGGCCTCGGATTGTTTGTTCAAATTATCATCTTTTAATTGTTTTAAGCTTCGGATCATATCTTTATCCACGGCTTTGGGAGGAGTGGCCTGAATGGTCCTACCGGATGCTAGCACTAAGAGATCTTGTAAAAATACTTTGGCTTCTGAGGCAGGTTTGTTCGCTGGTCCTCCGCCAGACTTTGGAAGGACATATTCAAAGTGAGCAGCAAGATCTACTCTGTTTCCGGGACGCAGTAGGTAGCCAACAGCACTTTTAACATTGACAGGAACACTGATGGCTCGTTTTTCTCTTGTGACTTGTGATTCCAGCCCTGAGTAGATATTTTTCGATATCAGTTTGTTATCTAAAATAAATTCTCCCGCGCTGATCGGAACAGCTGCGACAGCATCAAAAGCATCTTCTTTAATATCAATCGCGCCAAGGGGAGCAATTGCGATAGGAACTGAAATAGTTTCAATGTCTGTCGGCCGTATCGAAGAATACTGCAGAATATCTTTTTTTGCTCTTACAACCAGAACTGTTTTCTTGTAATCATCTGTGAGTTTTTTCTCCTCTTTAGAAATGTATTGATAGACTAAGTACATTGCTAAAAATGAGAATGAGATCGAAATCAAAAAAGCTCTTTTATCTTGCATACCGAAATCTCCTTTAGAAGCGGGGAACTGCCGCTTCTCCCTCCATATCCATATAACGCGGTTTAAGCGGTTGAAGGGGTTGAGGCTTAATCTTGCTTCTTCCCAACTCGCTATCCGGACCTAAAACTTGGTCCAAAATTGTGGTCTCTAAATTGGCTACTGTGAGATCTGCGCTGTTCCTCAGAGTGTAATAGAGTTTTGCATCCCCGATGGTGTTTTGAAGTAGTAATAACTTGTCAGAATCCTCTGGGGTTAATTGCAGAGTCATGTGAGTGTAATTATCATCAGGCCTAGAGGTGCCGGAATCAACGCTGGTTGTGAAAAGATCTTTTCGACGTTGCTCTTCAAATTTGGCTTCTAGTGCCGACAAGACATCACGACTAACTTTTGTTGGAACTGAGTTTTGAAGATTTTTTCCAGTAGCTAGAACAAGAACGTTTTGCATGACTGTTTTTACCTCGAACTGCTCGTTGCCATTTGCTTCATATCTTACAGTGGCAAGTACATCGATGCGATTTCCGGGGCGAATGAAACGACCGACTCCATTCGCTGGGCTAACCGCCACAGTTACTGCTCGCATTGTTTTTTCGACCTGTTTATCAAGCACCGGTTTTCCATCTTGATGAACCAATTTAGTTAGAGTGACTTGCTCGTCGGGGTAGATTGGGACATAGGCTGCTTTACCTGCTATTTCATTGATAGCTTTCATGGTGGCTTCTTCATTGCCTAGTGCGACTGTGACAGTTTGCGACTGGACAAAGTTTTTAAAAATAGGTTTTACAGTGAGCATTTCAGGGCGAATGATTCCGTACTCGGGAATGAGTTCGGTAGCAACGACTACACCCACTTCTTGTCCAAAAGTTTTCGTAAGCTCTGCTCTCAAGGCATCGACATAACCATTAATCAAAAAAATCGAGATACCAAAGAAGAGAGAAGCTATAAGTAATGCTTTTTTCTTATCCATTTTAAAAGCACCTCGGTTCTCGGCAAATGCCTACAATGTTATTGACTGGATTGGGTCCGGTGATAATTTTTCTTTGGGGAGCGCGATTAGTCTCTGGGTCTACGTATTGAACGGCAATAAACTCACGGTCGACTACAGTGTTAGCCACATCGTCCACTGCAATTTTTGAGCGGTTATTTAAGCGCTGGTACAGGTTCAAAGCAGCGTATTTTTGAGCGATGTGTGATGAGTGAATTGTATAGAAAGCGTTTAGAGTGTAGTAAATGAGCCAAATCAAAAATGGAAGAGATAGAGCCATTTCGACAACAGCTTGACCACGCGAATGTCTTTTTCTTTTGATACTCAACATCCGTTGTCCTCCATCAAATTAGCAAAAAAAGTTTGTCCAACTCCAAACTGATCTGCAAAGCTCGAGAAAAACTCCTGACATTCTCTGTTTGAGGGATCCCTTCCTAAGAGCGACTCAGATTGTAATGTTATTCGACTTGGTGCGGTTCCACTCTTAACGAACAGGGGAGGTAAGTAAAAAAGATCGACTTGGTAGGAACTCTGAGCTCCATTCGGTGTGAATCTTACTCTGGGAGCTCGAATGACCGAATCGATTGGATTGAGGTATTGTTGGAATACATCTCTAGCGAGTTGCTCTTGTGTTTCCTTTGAAAAACTAGCGGACTTGTAGGTACGAGCAGCCATAAAAGTTGCGTAGTCGACGTATTCACTGGCTACTAAAGCGAAAGATAGACTCATATAAAAAAGTAGAAAAAAGAAGATCACAACCGTGATAATCATAAATTCAACAGCCGATTGGCCGCTTTGGTTTAATCTTTTTAAAGTCATTCGTTTCATAAGTGCACCGGCTTAAAGCGTTTTGGATCTGTTGGGGGCGGCGCTTTATCAGTGGACTCACCCAATAAAACTATATTGCTTGTGTAAACTCTTACTTTGTTTAAAAGGTCACTTGTGAAATTTGCGACGGGCCCCGCCAGCATTAGAAAAGCAATAAACGATGATGCTGCCATGAGCAGCACCCATTCTACGATGGCTTGGCCTCTTCTGTTTTTTAAAAGATGACCCATCCTTTAAACTCCGCAATTTTTAAAAACAGTAATGAACACAAAAAAGCCGGTCCGAAGGGCATTCGGGTTAAGGTTTTGGGCTCTTGAGAACTTAATTTTTTTCTGATCATGATAAAGGCGCCAACGACAGCTCCGATAACAATCGAAGTTAAACTTATGCGAATGACCCATTCGCTGTTGGCCCAAGCTCCGATGGCCATCAGCAACTTCACGTCGCCCGCAGCTAAAACTTTCAGATAATAGAGTGGAAAAAATAGAATAAAAGCGGTGCCTATTGAATAAATGGCGTTTGAAGCCGAAGGAAAGCCTTCAAGAAAAAGACGGACGATGACGCCGCCCACGATGAAAGTGAGAGTGAGGTGATTATAGATCTTTCCCCAGAGCAGATCGGTGACCGAAGCTGCTATAAGAATAAACCACACCACAATTTCATACCCCCCGGACATAAACGTCCCCCTTTAAGTTACGCGAAAGGGCAGAAAAACTGATCTAGTTGCGGCTGCCGAACCCTTGGCCCGTGGCCATTTCTTGGGAAATATTCCCTTCCAGACCTTGAAGTCCTTCTTTAAACACGCCGTTAAAGAAGCTCACAATCTGGAGTGAAAACACCGCACCCATAGCTACCATCAGGATGTACTCGATGGTGCTTTGGCCGCGTTTGTTTCCAAAAAAAACTTTAAACTGAACGTGCTTCATAAAGTTTTTATCTAGCTGAACTAGCCAATTAAAAATTAGCTTTGCTCATCATGCCTTCTGCCTGCTTGACCATTTTGTTCATAATGGACTCAGTCAGTTTAGTTACGCCATCTTGCATTTTCTTTCCCATAGCAGCCACTACGACCACCACAACAGCGATGATAAGTAGGTACTCTACGGTGGATTGCCCTTCTTCTTCTCTTAAGAATTGTTTCAACATGATGTTTCTCCTTACTTAGATGTCTTTAGTTTTTGTTTGGAGCAACGTTCCGATATTGAAATCATATCAATCCTTAGAAATTATGTCAAAATGCGTCATATTGTAAGTTGTTGAAAATAAACAATTTTACTCGTACACACTTTGTACACTTTCTTCTCTACTTTTCGGAAATAATTGGGTTTTTATTGAGAAAATTGATTTACAGTTGTCGAACTTTTTGACACTCCAAGTGACAAATTAGGTAAGCCCTAAAAAGGCATCTGCTTTTTTGTGTTTACTTATGATACAGTGTGCCATCCTTTTCGGAATAAGTATCAACTAACTAATGGGGTGTGATTTGGTTCGACACTTTGGCCGAATTCTTAAGAACTCTTCCAAAAAATTAAGTCTGAGCTTGCTCTTTGTAGCTTTAGGGCTTTCTTGCATCGTCTTTTTGAGAGAAAAAGCTCAGATTCGGATATCTTCTGCACTTCCTTTTGGACATCCTATTCAGTCCGCAGGATTGTCGTGCGAGCAAGTGATTAAACTCGCTCAGTGGGGCAGCGAAAGGTTTGGTGGCATTGGTCAACGAGATGTTTTTAAGCGCGATAGAGCTGCAAAAGTCGCTCAATCATTTTTAGAGAAATTAGACCCTTACCGAATGTTGTTCACTAATCAGGATCTCCAAGACTTAAAAAAAATGACCGAAGCGCATTGGGATGAGTTGCTCGATTCGAAAACTTGCTCACCTTGGAAGAACTGGCTTGAGGAAAATTATCCGAAAGCACAAGTCAGAGTTTCAAATTGGGTGAAGAACTTTAAAGCTCCGAGAGGGTTTAAACCTCAGCTTGAGCAACCGACTGGAGTTGGCTCTTCCGATAATGAAGATGGTTACAAGCAGTTTGCTTTCTCAGAAAAAGAACTGGAAAGCCGTTGGCAAAAAGAGTTGTCAGAAATTCTTAAAGACAACACTTTGCCAGTTTTCAATGCTTACCAAAACAATATCACTCAGCTTATTTGGGACCGAGTTGAGCAAAGATATTTCGATACGGCTCCTGAGACTCATGGTCTTATGGCCAAGGCTTTTTTAGCTGCGTTGGACAAATATTCCACCTATTTTTCTCCCGTAGAGTTTGAAGATTTTTATGAAGAGTTGAAAGGCTCTACTGCAGGGTTAGGAGTGCGTCTTCAGAAAGTTCCCCAAGGGTTTTTAATTGAGAAAGTTATAGATGACTCTTCCGCTCAAAAATCAAAAGTTTTACACTCTGGAGATATCATTGAAAAAGTGGACAATGTTCTTCTCTCTTCTTTACCGTTCGAGGAGGCCAAGCAGCTTTTAAAAGGGCCTGAAAAATCAAAGGTTAGTTTAGTTTTAAACTGCAACCACACAGCGAAAGAGGGGACAGTCTCAGAAGTGGTATTAGAGCGAACTCAATTTGATCTTGAGGAGTCTAAGATTGCGTTTCAGTGGAAAAAAATTGAGCGAGAAGGAAGCCATTCCAAAAAAATCGCAGTGATTTCTGTACCGACCTTTTATGGGCGAGGGGGAATGGGATCGGATGGTGAAGAGAAAAGCGTTTCCGAGGATTTTGAGCAACGTATTCATGAAGAGCTTCTTAAAGAAACTGACCACGCAGGATTGGTTCTCGATCTTCGAGGAAATCCTGGGGGATACCTTGAAGAAGCTGTAACTATGGGATCATTTTTTGTGGGAAATAAACCCATTGTAGGTGTACTCGAAGACGGCTCGACTCGTGTGTTAAAAGCTGAAACTATCGCTGAGCCCATCTATCGTAAGCCATTAGTAGTGCTGGTTGATCAAAGCAGTGCAAGTGCTGCAGAAGTGCTGTCGGGTGCGCTGAAAGACTATCAACGAGCTGTCATCGTAGGAAGCTCCCGAACTTACGGTAAAGGTACTGTACAAAAACTTTTTAATCTTGAAGACCCGCTTCTTTTTTCGTCCTCTTCCGAAAATCTCGGTGCAGGAGTCTTAAAACTCACGACGAGTGTTTTTTACTCACCCTTAGGGCACACCCCTGCCAACGGTGGCATCGTTTCTGACATTAAACTTCGAGACAAGGAAGTGTCTCAAAAGACTCTTCCGACAGATGAAATTAGTCCGATTGTTGATCCTGAGATGAAGAAAGAGTTAGAAATCGCCTCTGCAAAACATCAAGAGGTTGTCCGAATTTTAAATGAAAAAAGTCACGAGCGAACTGCCGAATTAAAGACTTTGGACTCCAATAAAGAGTTGGCTGAGGCGATAGAGATCGCTTCAGATCTCTCTGACCTTCAGACCTTCTAGTTCTCAATTTGGTATGGCGAGTCAGAGGGGTTTTCGCAAATTTTAAAAAATAGCCTAGTCATGTGCGCTGATTGTCATTACAATCTGAAATAACAACTAGAAGGGAGAATAGCAGCATGGCTGAGGAAACTGCATACTGTGTTAAGTGCCGTAAAAAAACCACGATGAAAGACTGCCAAGAAGTCAAAATGAAAAATGGCAGGCCTGCAATGAAAGGTGCTTGCTCTGTTTGTGGCACCGGGGTCTACAAGATTCTCTCTCAAAAATAATTTAGAAATTTACTTTTGAGTTAAAAGAGACCGCGATACAGGACTATTTTTTTGTCTTGTTCTCGGTCTCTTTTGCATTCGGTATAGATTCAAATTGAACTGTTCTATTTCTTCCTGAAGCCTTCGCTTTGTAAAGTGCGGAATCGGCTTGGGCCACTATCTTCTTAGCAACTACTTCACTGTCAAAATTCCCTGCATCTGCAGGAGTGAAAGTTGAAGTTCCCAAGCTTATCGTTAGGGGAATATGTTTACCTGCAAAAATGACTTGGGTGCTTTCCAGTCTTTTTCTAAATCTCTCAGCAAAAGTGTAGGCTCCGGCCAGATCCGTATGGTTTAAAACGACAACAAACTCTTCGCCACCAAAGCGCCCTGCAATATCGCTTTCTCGTGCTTCGCCTTTAAGAAGTTGAGCTACGGTTGCTAAGACATAATCTCCTGCTTGATGGCCATGATGGTCATTAACATGTTTAAAGTGATCCACATCTCCCATCATAACACTCACCGGTTTGTTGAGTCGTTGCCCACTCTTCAGGGCCTTTTTAAGAGATTCTTCAGTAAACACTTTATTATAAAGTCGAGTAAGGCCATCTGTGACAGAGTCTGTCTTTTTTTCATCGTATTTGATTTGTAATCCGGATTCCGCAGTGACATCTCTAATGTTGAGAAGACATCCCAAAAGTTTTTGGTCTAAAGAAAAAATTGGAACTCCGGAAATGGTGAGTTTCAAATGAGGTGAAATCTTTGTAGAGCCATTCACTTCATCTAGCCGTAAAAAACGCTCTGAAGTAATGACTTGAATCGTTGGGCATTGTGAAGGGCAAAACTCAGTCTTTAAGAAGTTGTTAAGTTGTGGGTTTTTTCTTATTTTGCGTTCCGATTCGCCAACTAAAACTGTAAAAGCAGTATTGACTGCTACGATGTTGTTAGCTAAATCAACGACACAATAAGCATCCAATAAAACTTCGAGAAGAGAAGTATTGTTTGCAGCCCAGGTTTCAAGTTGCAAAGCTAATTCCTGAGCCTCTTTATCGGTAGGCTTATTTTGCAAAAGAGAAGTATTGTTTGACATTGCCATCCATCTCCATTTCTTCAGATTGACATTTTTCGCATTGAATCGTTTCGGGAATTGATGTCCCTTTTTTATAATCCGAAACTAAAACAAGTTTATTTTGTTCGTGTTCACAGCTGTCACAAACATAGGGAACAAAGACCGATTCAACTTTTGCTTTTCCCATGAAACTTGGAACCATGTTCATTTGTCGAACAACGAGGGGAGGGCACTCTATAAATGTTACATTGCCCTCTGGGAATTCTTTTACAAAGTTGACCCAGGTACGAATTCCACAAGAGTTTATTGAGGTGATATTTTTAAAGTTAAAAACGACCGGTGATGTTTTTAATTTTAAAAGTGCTGAGAAATCGGTGTCTTCATCGATGATGCCGATGAGGTTGACATGATTCCCAGTCCCCGATTCGGTAATTTCAAATTGAAAGTTTTCGTTGGTTAAGTTAATAGCTCTCGCAGTACTCATGATTTTTTATCTCCTGTAAAAAAATTAAAAGAAAAGTAATCGGGATCAAAATTAGAAGAGTTGGCAAACCAACATTGAGTGAGAGTCCCCGATTTGGGATGGCTTGTGATTTTCACATGGGTCGCAAGTTCAAAAACCACATAAAGCCCAAGACCAGCGCCCCCATCCTTTGTTTCAATTTGAGAAAGCCCCTGACTTTCGTAGCATCTTTTAAAATTAGACTGAACGTTGCTGAAAGTTAGTCCAACTCCCGAGTCCTGAACCGAAACATAGATTCCTTTTGAGTCTCGGGAAAACCCTAAGAGAATTTTCTCTTCGGGCAAAAGTTCTACCGTTTCTCTGCGATGGTATTTTTCTTTTCCGGAGCCATCTTGATAGGCATGAAATATACTATTTGTTAAAAGCTCTTCGAGCGAGGTCCAAATTTTATCCCCCATGGAGGAGCTACTTTTTATTTTGAGCTCGGAAAGTACCTGATCAATTACTTTTTTTCGCTCTTTGCTTGAATGCACAGCTATTTGCTGTTGATTGGAATTTGCCTCCCAAGTATAGGAGGGGATGAAATCACTCGCTAATGCACTTAAAGTTAAATTGGCTAAGGAATCTCGTAAGCCCAAGAGCGAAGAGTGAACATGTGAGTAACCTGAAGATATTAATAGGGCTGCTTCTCTTTTAGAAAAAAGTCCGACTTTAGCAGGACTATCAGCAATCGCTTTTTTATTTAATGTATTCATGCAGCGTCGTCTTCCTCCTCTATTCTTGAGTAGTGTGTATCTACTTCTTTTTCGGTAAAATCTGTGTTTTTCGCTAGTTCAATTAGCTTCTCTTCGAGCGTTTTTGTGGGCTGAGAGGGGGGGGCAGGAAGAATAATGCGGTGTACCCCCTCATTTATTATATAGATATCCTCATCTGGCTGTTTTTGACTTGGCGCTACAGATCGAGAGGGCTCTGAATCTATAGAGTATTCTGCAGTGCTCCACTCCGATGCGAGTTCAAGTCCTGTCGGATCAACACTTACTTCAGATTTATCTCTCTTTTGAACTTCGAGACTTTCAACACAAAGTTGTTCTCCCATGAACTGTTCGTAGTCTACTTCCTCGAGAGGTTGAGCTACAGGTACACTTGGAGGGTGAGGGGGTTCGACTAGAGTTGTTTTAACTGTTGCTTGGGTGTGAATCTTCTCCATGATCTTGTTCCATTTGAATAGAACGTAAGTGATATCATCTTGTTGTGGGGCCATACCCATAAAGCTCTTCAGTTCTGAGTAAATTTGGTCCTTGATAACTTCTAAGGTTTCTAACCCAACTTTGTTGAATAGTTTTTTGAGTGCTCTCTCACCGAATTGTTTTCCCTCAACATTAACTGCTTCCGAGACTCCATCGGTGTAGATCAGTAACTTATCACCCAACTCCATAGTGGTTTCGATTTTTTCAAAGGATGAATCAGGAGAAAATCCAAGTCTCTCACCGCGAACAAAAACTGCTTCGCTTTTTAGCTTCTCATCATCCGATTTCGGAGCTTTAAGGAGTAAGGGGGCTTCGTGGCCTGCGTTACTTAGCCAAGTTTGACCTGAGTTGAGATCGATTTGTACAACAGCCATGGTCATCAAAAGTTGGCCTTTGCAGGACTCGTAAATCACTTTATTCAGTTTTTCCAAAAATGCATCAGGGGAGAGTGGGGTTTCGGGATAAATATTATTGAGTGTTGCAAAGCAGCTCTTGGCCACAGCTGTCACGATAGCTGCAGGGGCTCCGTGTCCGGTCGCATCTCCCACTAGGATTGTAAGTGTATTTCCAGAAAGGTAAGCATCCCAAATATCTCCGCCCGTTTCAGAAGCAGAAAGATAAAAGGGGACGACTTGAGCGGCATCTGTATCGACATGATTTGAGCTCAACAGCGTTGATTGAAGAATTTTAGCTGTTTCAAGCTCCGTCTCCATTCGGGCACTTTCTTTGGTTTTTTCTAACAAATCTTGAATTTCTGAGGACATCTGGTTGAAACTCTCAGCGACATTTTGTATTTCGTCGTTAGATTGGATGGCTAATGGAGTATCGAGCTTTCCTTTTTCCCCGATAGTTTGGGCAGCTTCTCTAAGTTTTTTGATGTTGGAGGTAAGTCGATTCGAGAAAAGAATGCTTAAAATTAAAGCAATTCCAAGAATAAAAATTCCGGTCAGAAGTGTTTCCCGCATCAAGGTTTTTAAAGCTGCGAAAGCTTCACTTTGTTTTATTTGAGAAACCACATAAGTCTCAGGAATTGCCGACTCCGACATGTTTGTCAGATAAACCTCCCCGTTCCTTTCGAGTTCAAAGCTTTCACGAGGTAGTTGGCGTGTTTTTAGCTTAGGGATAATGGGATGTTCGAAAATTTTCTTTGTGTTTTGAGCAAGAAGAGCGCTTGAGCTGTGACTTAGTAGAGAACCTGATTTGGTCACAAAGAAAACATCGGCAATTTCAGATTGGGAAAGTTTTTTTCTTAAGAAATCTTGAAGAAGATCTACGACTATGATGACTGACTTCGTATTGTCGTTAATGAAAGTTCCCGGAACTAGCAAAGTGAGAACTGGCAAGTAGCTAGAACCAGAGTTTGTTTTTACGCTGATAGACCGGTTAAGAAAAGTTGTTCCGTTAGTGAACGAGAATTGCTCGATTGGGGCTGGATAATTTTGTTCAATCTCCTGGATAGATGCATCGGAAAGGGATTTGCTTTCGAGGAGCTCCGTGTTTACGAATTGTTTTTCTAATTTGAAAGAATTATCAGCAACATTTTTTCGGTAGAATTTTACTCCAAGGAGATCCTGTGGCAAATTTTGAAGAGACAACTCTCTGAACAGTCCTGAAGTAACGACAGTGTCCGGTGAATAGATTTTAGGTAAAAAAACTTGAAGTTCATCAACTCGACTTTTCAATTCGGCTCGGGTATCGCTCAAAGCTGTTTTTAAAACAGCAAGATTCAGCTCCATGACAAAAAGTTTTTTGTCTTCAGAAAAAGTTTTAAAAGCCAAACCGAAGAAAGTAGAAAACCCAAGCGCTAACGTGATGATTAGCACCATCAGGAATTTATATTTCAGTGAAATTTTAATTTTATTGGCCATTAAAATCGTCAGGTCCGATCAAACTTCTTATCGGCCTAAAACGGCGCAAGTATTAGAGAAATAAGGTTTTTTAGCGAGGGAAATGCTGCTATGAATTACTGCATGATGACAACTGGTTCCCATTCTTTCAGAACATGGAAGCCATCAAAATAAAGATGCAGCACATCAAAATATTCATAGGGCGACAAGTCAGGGCCTAAGCCTTCGACCCGTCTGAAGATTTCGGGAACAGGATTGTTTTGAGAAAATGCGGAGCGATATTCGCATTTCTCATAACGGGCTTCTTGTCTGCACGACACAGGGTTTCCTAATAATTTGTTTACTTGGGACTTAGGTGCTTTTCCGATGAGGGGCTCTAAAATTCCTTCATATTTCTTAACTCGTGTTTGTGTGCAACCGACCGTACAAACCATGACAAGCCACATTATACTAGTTGATATCCGTCTCATCATTTTTCTCCCCGAGCCCCTAGTATAGAGAGTTTCTTCGGAAGTTTCTGTATCAAAAGTTTTTACAGTTTAAATTGTTTCGAAAAATAAAAGGCTTAATTCATTAAATAAGTCTGGTTGACCCCTATTTTGACAGCGTGTAGATCGATCAATGCAACAGAAGTTTCACATTTTAGGGGGCACATTTGAAAGCACATAAGTTTATTTTTGCCATCTGTATTTGGAGTTGCTTTTTTACGCTGAGAGGTTTTGGTTGGGGAGAACGAGGTCACCACGTGATCTGTGCTGTGGCTACTCGACTTGTATCAAACTCCGAACTTTCCTCTTTCTTAAAAGGTCGAGGACACCAATCGGGCCACGTCTGCAATATTCCTGATATTCATTGGAAAGATCACAGTGAGAACAATCAGCATTTGGATTCTAGTCACTTCATGGATCCCGAAAACCTAAGCTATCAAATTTCTGAAGTTCCCACAGATCTCAACCAAATTGCAAAAGACAAAGGGAAGACTTTAGAACAACTTTCGACTGAGCTAGGTACGTTGTGGTGGAGAGCAGATCAGTTTTTTCGAATCGCGAAAAGCTCTGTTCAATCGGCCAAAGATTCCGAATTCCCAGAGAAGTCTCATGTCAAAAATATCGATCATCCCTACAATAAAGGGATTTTCGATTTCATGACTCACTTATCGCTAATGGGCCACTTTGTGGGAGATGCTTCCGTTCCTTATCACAATACTTATGATTATGATGGGTGGGAGAAGGGAAGGGGAGGAATCCACGCTTATTACGAATCTTTCTCCGTCGATGCTTTGGGAATGGATTTAGAGAATTTAGTCTTTGAAAATGCTCTAGAAGTGAAAAGGCAAACTGATAGTGCCATTGCTAAAAAGTCGGTCATCCAAATTATGAAGCAGCTCAGTGTTCAGGCTGTTAATGAGCTCCCTGAAGTGGAGAGTTTGGATCCAATGACTGAGCCCTCGGAAAAGAACTCCAAAAGCTATGCGAAGCGGCCTTCAGCAGACAAAGGGGCCAAAGCCTTTAAAAAACTTATTATTCCCCAGATGGCGAGGTCGAGTTGGGCCTTGGCTCAGCTGTGGGAGAAGGCTTGGAATGAGGGAGGTTCTGTGAGCTTTAAAGCCTATCGGAGCTATCGTTACCCTCTCGCTCCCGAAATAGTGCCTTTGGACTACCTAGGAAAGTAGTCAAGTTTTCAAATAGTTAACACTGAGCTTGCCTTCGCTGCCAAAGAACTGTAGATACAATTTTCATCTCTTGTGGGGGTGTAGCTCAGCTGGGAGAGCACTAGCTTTGCAAGCTAGGGGTCAGGGGTTCGATCCCCCTCACCTCCACCATTAAAGGTACATTCCGGGGACATCCTTTACACAACATTCCGGGCGCATAGTTTACACTTTAGGCATAACCACCCATTGAAAGTGAGGGACTTATGCCATGGAAGGAAACGTGTGTCATGGATGAGAGAA
>Ga0214923_10002617_pt1 | contig 23657 bp, 17 predicted proteins | sample LL1510_MetaG_FD_177993 | JGI IMG/M metagenome (GOLD analysis project Ga0214923, IMG submission 177993) | Freshwater microbial communities from Lake Lanier, Atlanta, Georgia, United States - LL-1510 | ecosystem: Environmental > Aquatic > Freshwater > Lake | place: USA: Georgia | collected...
TACTTGCTCAACCCTTTGCTGAACGCAGTGCGAATGTAATCTTCATGAAACACTTCAAGCAAACTGCCACGCAGCATCCGGCTTGTAAGCGCAGCCAATGCACTTCCCAAGGTCACCGTTGGTAAAATCAGCGAAGAAAGCCCTTTTCCACCCGTCAGTGGAAAAATGTCCAACCACACGGCAAAGATCCAAAGAAAGAGAGTTCCGGTGATAAATGTTGGGGCGGATATCATCAGGAGTGAAAGAACAGATAGAAATTTATCGACACGACTTCCGGCACGAATTGCCCCATAAATTCCGAGCAACAGTGCCAAAAGAAGAGAAAACACAAACGAACAACTTGCGAGCTTTAAGGTTGCAAAAAATCGCTCAACGAGGAGCGGTGCGATGGGACGTCCATCGACAAGTTTGCGGCCAAGGTCGCCTTGAAAAAGTTTCGTTATGTAATCAATATACTGCTCTAAAATTGGCTTATCCAAACCATTTGCAGCAAGCCAGCGCAGCTTGTCAGATTGCAGGGCATCGGGCCCAAGAACTGCGTCGGCTGGGCTGCCGGGAATTAATCTTTGAAGGAAGAATACAAGCGTGACTACACCAAACGTTACAAAAGCGAGTCGCGCGAAAAATGCAATCCATGCGCGCGTCATTTTGACTACCTCAAGGAGGTTGTTGTCAGTGAATCGTAGCGCCCGTCGGGGAAGAGTTTAAAACCTGAAACTCGCTTATTCATCACGACAAACCCAGTGCGATACCAAAGAAATGCGTAGGGCATTTCTGCAGAAATAATTTCCTGTGCCTCATCGTAATACGCTTGTCGCTTTGCGAAGGCGGTTTCTGTTTTTGCCAGATCTAAAAGTTCGTCAACTTTTTTGTTCGAATAGAATCCGCGGTTGGCACCCAAGGGCGGCGTTCGTGACGAATGAAAAACAAAATGCAGGTGATCGCCATCTTTATAACCGATCCAAGGCGCAATCCACGCCTGCACGTTGCCGTTGTTGAGATGTTTGAGAAAGGTATTGAACTCGAGAACCTCAACCGCCACTTTTAATCCAATCTTTTTCAATTGCCCTGCAATTGCTTTTGCCACTGCAATTCGCTCGCGATTAAGCGGAACTTTGATTGTAAAAGAACCTCGCACGGCAGGGCCTTTACTTCCGTCTGGATCTTTGTAGCCAGCAGCATCAAGCAACGTTTCTGCCTCTCTCAGATTAAAATTTGCCGGCATTTTGTTCGCGTGATGATAAGCATGACCAACTGGAAACATTGAATCAGCGACCTGACCCAACCCCTGCAAAGTAAACTTGAGAATTTCTTCGCGATTGATAGCCAATGCTATCGCTCGCCGAATACGCACATCTGCAAAGAATTTATTTTTTAAATTGAAAGCAAGAAAGGCTGTTGAATCTGCTGTCCGCATTTCGACACGGAAGTCGGCGGAACGTTTGTTCACGAATTCAACCACTTTGTCTGTATCAAGACTGTTTTGCACGAGGTCAACATCACCCTTAAGCAATGCAGCATAGCGCGTGTTGTTGTCTGGAAGAATCTTGAAAACAACCTGCGAGAGAGCAGGAAAAGCGCCGGCAAACGGAGCGCCTGAATATTTCTCGTTGCGAGACAAAATCCATTCTTCATCCTGGGCTTTGCTTAACTTGAATGGGCCGGATTCATAACCCTTGCCCATGAGCTCATCCGCAGGCTGGTTGATAGCCTCTTTGGGCAGCACTCCAATGACCAAATTTGAAATTAAAGAGCTGTCTGGCTCAGAGAGAATGAATTTCACTTCACGCAAACTCATCTTCTCAATCGCTTTGATTCTTTCAAATGCCCCACGTCGAGGACTGGGTGGTAGCCCAGCTCTGCCCTCTCGAATGAAGGAATATGTTGCAATAACGTCATCGGCATCGATATTTCGCCCCAGAGCAAAACGGATCCCCTCGCGGATTTTCACGACCAGTGTCTTGGGATCTTGGAAGGTGATTCTTTCCGCAACAACCTCTTGTGGGACTCCTGTTTCCGAGAACCCGACCAGCGGAAGGAAGAGGAGTGGCTCGAGGTACTGGCTGTTGGCGTCGGTGGATACGAACCGCGGGTCCACCGAACGGGGCTTTGTGTCAAAGGCCACTCTGAGAGTCTGGGGCTCATCAACCGTCGGCGAGGACCCACGCGCCGAACCCGACAGGCTGAAGATAAAGAGCACGACCCCGAGCGCCCTCGTCAGTCGGCGAGCCAAGCAATCGAAATAAGTCATATAATCTCCTCACTGCAGCACTTTGAGTGTAGCCTGTCTTGCGTGGCAATTGAACGCTCGAAGCGTCACACCATCGCCCTGGCCCTGCCCCGCCGGAAATTGGCGGAGTCTGGTTGACGCCAACTCAAGTGTTGGTTATTAGGCCTTTCTGGCGCATTTTTTTGAGAGGTGATTGAGACATGGCACGTATTTCCATTCAAGACTGTCTCGACAGAATTCCAAACCGCTTTGCGGTGGTCATGCTCGCTGCGCGTCGGATGCGTCAGCTTCAAAAGGGCAGCGATCCTCTGGTTGAATGCAGGAATAAAGAAGCAGTGACAGCTCTGCGCGAAATCGCTGCAGGAATGGTGGGAATCAATGAAATGGAAAACATTCCCGGCCTGTCTGAGAACATTGAACGTGTGGCAAAGCGTTACAAAGACTAAGCCTTTATTTGGCCGCGACAATGCGCCTTCAATTTAAAATAAATTTAATCAGAGCGATGTCCCTGAGCCTTGCGTTCAGTGGCATCTTTGTTTGCTCCTTTGGCTTGGCTGCATCCGAAGCAAGCAAAGATAAAAAAAACACCGAGAATCAGCCCAAACCACAATTCGCCCCGGTTCTTCGTTGGGGCAAAGCCGACCCCGATTCAGAGTCGGCTGAACTTTCGACCGCACTCACCGAACTTTTCCAAAATCGCGGACATGCACTCAACTTCGACAAACGCGGCTTAACCAGTTTGCTTGAGCAGGCTTTACCCCGACGCATTGGCAACCTCTTTCCTTTTCGCAAACCACATTATGTTCCGCAGAATTTCATCTTTGAAAATTTCGGTCGAAGGGCTTTTCTTGTCGGTGAACTAAATCCGCGTGTGCCTCCCATACTTTCGGGCACCGAAACGGCTGACTGGATTGAGTTGAAGGGCACCGACGCAGTGCAACCGGCACGTGAGTTCACACCTCCGCTGTTGCTGTCGCAAGGGCTTCGCGGGCTTTCCTTGCAGAATCCGTGGACGGCCGAGATATTCTCCTCCACCTGGACTCAACAGTTTGATGCAGCGGCAGCGCTCATTGAACATGGTGGGCTCAAGTGCCAGCGCAGTGCGGGAATCAAGAAGACAGATCCCAACCCACCACAGATTCCAAATTATTTCCGCTGCAGTGTGCCGCTCACAACCCTCGCGCGCGAATCTGGAATTCCAAAGCAACTTCCCAAGCGCATTGGTGCTCTCGCAAGTCCAGGCGCAACGGGAACTGCTTCGCCTGCTGTTGCACCGAGTTGCTTGCCCATGGGTCGTCTCAATACTCAAACTCTTGAAATGTTGGGTAACGAAAAAAACGGCCACTGCTTGTTGTGGCGAAGTTCCCTTGATGAGCGTTTTCAGCAACGTTCTTTGTCTTCGAAACTTATCTGTCTCAATTCTCGGCACAAGAGTTTTCAACGCACACGCTTCAACTCGGTTGTTGCTGTTCTCCCGGCCAGCAGACCCGATGCTGTTCACATCATCGAATCGGAAGATGGTCTTATTTCTGCGCACCGAATGAGTCTTGCAACGCTCTCAGCGACACGCGAGGAGATTGGCACCCAATCCGGACAAAATCAAAATATTCGCAACGCATCTTTCCCACGCAACCGCACAGGTCTTTATGCGTGTCAGCAACCCACTGGACCCAACTCCCAGCTTTTCCCTCCGACTGAAATTTTGGGCGCCAATGTGGACTGGATTTATATCGACGACTCCCTTTATTCTGGCCTCCGCCCACTTCGCCCAGAAACCGATGTTGCATGGCGCATCAAGGAATCCTCAGACAGCACTCTCGACATTGAACGTTTGAGTTGGTCGCAGCTGCAATACGACCATCCCTCAATCACAAACGACAGACCCTTTGCATGCGTGGCTGGGCGCGAAATTGATTCAAAGTGCGCGATCCGTGTTCTACAAACCGCGCTGCAAGTTTCTGAGGAATGGCTTGCCGGAGACTACGATCGCGCGAACCTCTCTCCACAGGTTCAGCTCAGCTTGACACTGCTTCTGGCACAATCGCTTGAAAAGGTTTCTCTCGCTCTCCCTGACTGGGCACTGCGTGAAGAAACCGAGACACTTTTGAATCTCTTTGCGAAAAAAGCTCGCTCGATCGTGGACAGCCGAGTTTTGGGTGCTGCCGGCCCTCGTCTTGATTATGTCGTAAAGACTCCCCCGCAAGCGCATCGTTATCTTGATATTTCCTTTGAATCGCAGGACTATCTCTCTTTCAAGAAATCACTCTCCACTGCTAACGACTTTTGGGCTCAAATCAAACAGAAGTCGCTTTAAGGTCAGCCATGAACAACCAACATCATTATTTCACGACACCCATTTACTATGCCTCAGGAGAACCGCACGCAGGCCATCTTTACTCCACCGCACTGATGAACATTTTAAGTCGACACTACCAGCACCGTGGTTGCGAAACTCGAACACTCACCGGAATGGATGAGCATGGCGAGAAAATCGAAGAGAAAGCGAAGTCACAAAACAAATCTGCGCAGGCTCTCGTCGATGAACTCGCAGTGAAATGGAAAGAGATTTTTGCGCAGTTCGTTTTTTCGTACGACATTTTTATGCGCACAACGAGCCCAGAACACATAGAGAATGTTCGCAACATTTTGGCTTACTGCCATAGTAAAGGCGATATCTATTTTGGAGAGCACGAAGGCCACTACTGCGTCGATTGCGAAGCATTTCTGACCAGCAAAGAAATGGACGACAAACACAATTGCCTGGTTCACAAACGCCCCACAGAACTGCGGCGTGAGGGCAATTATTATTTTCGTGTACAAAAGTACTTGCCACAAATTATCGAATCCATCCGCAATGGCGGCATCGTTTCTCAGACTCGCTACCGCAATGAATTGATGGCGCTTGCAGAATCGTTCGAAGGCGATCTGTCGATTTCACGCCCCAAATCTCGCACCAGCTGGGGAGTGGAATTGCCGTTCGATTCTAAACACGTCGCGTATGTCTGGTTCGACGCTCTTCCCAACTATGTCACTGGAATTGGCGGCATCGAAGCAGCCCGGACAAGCCCACTGTGGAATTCCGCGACTCACGTCATTGGCCGCGATATTCTCAAGTTTCACGGAATCTTTTGGCCCGCAATTCTGATGTCTTTAGGCCTACATGTCCCACGTTTGTGTGTGACGGGATGGTTGCTCTCGGGTGGTCATAAAATGTCTAAGAGCCTGGGCAACGTGATTGCTCCGGCCGATCTTCTTCCTCTCGGCCGAGACGCCTTCGTCAACACGGCATTTCGTTTGGCAAATCCAGGTGAAGACGTTGACCTCACAATCAAAACAATTGTCGAACGATTCAATGCAGATTTGGCGAACGGCATCGGCAATCTCGCATCACGCACTCTTGTGATGGTTGAAAAATACTTTGAAGGCGTGATCCCACGTTTCGAATCTGCGCATCAAATCGAGGAGGAAAAGCAGCTTGCTCAGCAAGCCATGGCCCTGCCCAGCAGTCTTGCCCACGCCTTCGATGAATTCCGAATTGCAGATGCTCTTGAAGACATTTGGGCATTAATAGCCCGCACCGACAAATACATTGCATCGCAGAAGCCCTGGGAGCTTGGCAAAAATACGGATGATATTTCGCGCGCGCGTCTCGCCAATGTCCTTGCTCATAGCACTGCCGTGTTGCGTGTCGTTGGATATCTTGCTGCAGCCTACTTCCCAGAGCGCATGCACGATCTCTTGACTGCGCTCGGCGAAGATGCTGGACGCATGGATGAAGCATTTGATCGCGCCCGCAACTTCTACGGAATTCAATCAGGCTTCCGACTTGGCGAAGTGCCGCGCTTATTCCAAAGAATGGAGATGCCAGCATCTGCAGCGAGCGGCGTTACAAACCCAAATTCTAATGGAAAACAGCAGGCCGTTTCGGGCGAAGCGAAATCAGCAACACCCCCCGCAAAAACGCAGACAACAGCCGATACCAGCTCTCCTGCGGTGTCACAGCCAACGGTGACAATCGATGAATTCGCCAAAGTTCAAATTCGAGTGGGAACCGTCATTAACGCAGAACTTGTTGAAGGCTCGACGAAGTTATTGCGCCTGCGAGTCTCTTTGGGCGAACTGGGCACACGGCAGATCTTTTCTGGAATTCGCGAGTGGATTACCCCTGAAGAACTTGTGAATCGAAAAGTGCTTATCGCCGCGAATCTGGCGCCGCGAAAAATGAAGTTTGGAGTTTCCGAAGGCATGTTGCTGTCATCCGAGACTCAAAACGGAAAAATCCAACCCATCTTCGTGGGCGAGGAATTTAAAGAAGGCTCGCTACTCTCATAATCTGAGACAATCTGAATCTTTTTTTCTCTGAAATGAAGTTGCATCTCAAATGCTTCAATAGAAAAAAGGCCGCAACTCAATTGAGCTGGACGGCCTTTTTTTCATCGATGTGCATCGCCCGAACTTAACGGCTGATTTTTGTGCCGTCGTTCACCGAGCGCAAGATTTCATCGCGTGGAATGAGATCTGTTGGCAGTTGTGCACGACGAATATTTGCCCGATAAAGCACCGCGCCGCGCAGCTTCGTGTAATCAAGATCAGCGTCTTCCAGGTTTGCACGGGTGAGATTCGCCCCTTCCAAGTTTGCATTCCACAAACTCGATTCAGAGAAGTCGCAGCCTTCGAGATTTGAATCCTTGAAGTTTACATAAGAAAGGTTCGCGCCGGCAAAATTGCAATTGGAAAAGTCCAACTTGGTGAGGTTCGCCTTGCGCAAATCAACGCCGGAAAAATCCCGGTTCGATTGCAGAATTTCGATGGCCTCTTTGCGCGTCAAGGTTTTTGGCTTGGCGCTTTCCGGGTCAATGGCGATACCAGCGCTTGCCGCTCCGCCGCCATCTTCATCTTCATCATCGTCAGAAAAATCATCATCGGAAAAATCGTCATCATCATCGTCGTCGTCAGATCCACGCCGCGGTGACAAATGAGACTTAGGTTTTTTACACAGTTCAGCAGTGCTGTTGGAGGATGATTTGATGTGCACCTTCGAGTCCTCTCTGGTTCGATGAAAATCGAATCAACTGGCCATTTATGGAAGTCGGGATATCTTTACCCATTTTTGGGCCAGAAAGGCAACAAAAAGGCCGACTCAATCGGAGTCGGCCCCTGACATTTTGCTTGCCGCTCTTCGCTTAGCCCAGCGGATCTTGTCGTTCATCAAAGGATCCACCCACGGGGGCATCATCTTCAGACAAAAGTGCAGAATTCACGGCCGTGGGGCGTTTCGGCGGCATTGTGAGAGTTGGCGACTGAAAAACAACTTCTCCCGCGTCTCGCATGAGCAATGTGACGAGGCGGCTGCGAATCACAACCTTCGGAACCCAAAACAGGTCAGCAAGGTACTGCACCATATTTGCTCGTGCGGGAACCTTGGTGAGTTCAGCCTTGAGAAGCTCTGCAGGCACCAGAAGTGCATTGGCCAAGTCAATGATTTCAGTTGTCGTGGTTTCTTCCGTGCGCACAGGCAACATGAATTGATCGCGTTCGGAAAGAAGGATGATGCGTGCAACCTCGCGGGCGATTGCACAGCGAATATGAGCGGTTAGGTCGCCCTTGCGATAACGAATCACATACTGACCCGGCTTCAGGCGGTTGCTTCGGGCAAGCTTATCGGTGACTTCGGCTTGAACAAGCTGGATGAACGGAAGAGCGGTCATCACTTCAGGCAGATAGACCGGAACGCTCGTCACGCCAGCACGAGATGTCAGATTTCGTGCAACTTCTTCCATCAGCACCTGACGATCGCGACGGTTCTTCGAAAAGGTCAAACCACCTTGAACTTTGCTCACCCGGGCTTCTTCCTCAGATTCACAAAAGTCAAACCAAGCTTCATCGAACTCAAGACCACCACTGGCAATGTCTTCAATCAACTCAATGTCGACATCCAACTCGCGTGAAAGCGCCTCGAGTGCGAAAATGCTACGCACGGCTTTTTTTCCACGCTTCCAATGACTCGTGTCACTTGGATTATAGTCAAGGATATTGCCCACATCCTGATCGTGGACCTTACCGTCTGTCCGGCGTGCTTCTAAAACACGAAGACAAAACTTAAACAAAACCGCGGATTGCGGAAACCGCTGAGTGTCGGTGGCCTTACGCATGTCGCGTCCCCTGAGCACTTTGTTGAAATGTTTTTGAGCTGCTGGTCAAAACATTACTCGGAGCATCTTTGAGGTGTCAACCGCAAAATTAGCCATAAAAAAAAGCCGCGCCTCTTGCGCGACTTCATAAAACACGTTCCAGACTTTCGACCCAGAAGCCTTTTTTCATGTATTCTGCTCAAAGGTCAGCTGAACACTTCAATTTGATTCAAATTCAGCGTCAACCACACCTTCTTTCTTAGAGGATCCACCCGCTGCACCACCGGGGCCACCTTCTCCAGTGGGCCCTTCGGCTGAAGTTGTCTTGTACATTTCCTCAGCCAGTTTATAGGCCTTTTGCTCGAGTGCTTGCGCAGCAGCATCCAGCGCCGCTTTGTCTTCGGATTGAGTTTCAAGAACTTTGCGCGCTGCAACAAGTTCGCTCTCAATTCCAGACTTCATCTCGGCTGGAATCTTGGCTTCATTGTCGCGCAGAGTTTTTTCAACTTGGAAAACCAAGCCGTCCAATTTGTTCTTTGCATCCACTGTTTCGCGACGAGTTTTATCTTGTGAAGCATGCACCTGAGCATCATCGACCATACGTTTGATTTCAGATTCCGAGAGTCCAGATGAACTTGTCACGGTAATCTTCTGTTCTTTGCCTGTGCCAAGGTCTTTTGCAGACACATTCAAAATACCGTTTGCGTCGAGATCAAATGTCACTTCAACCTGCGGAACTCCACGTGGAGCTGGAGGAATTTCACTCAAGCTAAAGCGGCCCAACAGACGGTTGTCGCGCGCCATTTCGCGCTCGCCTTGATAGACAGCGATTTCAACGCTGGTCTGATTGTCGGCAGCAGTTGAAAAAATTTGGCTCGCACGCTTTGGAATTGTGCTGTTACGCTCCACCAATTTGGTGAAAACACCGCCCAAAGTTTCAATACCAAGGCTCAATGGGGTCACGTCGAGAAGAAGAACATCTTTAACTTCTCCACCCAATACACCAGCCTGAACCGCAGCACCTACAGCAACAACTTCATCAGGGTTCACTGAACGGTTTGGTTCCTTGCGGAAGAATGCCTTCACTTTTTCGCCAACGAGTGGAATACGAGTTGAACCACCAACCATGACAACTTCATCAACTTGCTCAATGGAAAGTCCAGCGTCACGCAGTGCGGAACGGCATGGCTCAATGGTTCTTTCGATAATCTTGTCGACCATCTGCTCGAACTGAGGACGATTCAGCGACACTGCGAGGTGCTTTGGTCCTGAAGCATCTGCTGTCAAATAAGGGAGATTGATGTCCACCTTCGTGGTTGAAGAAAGCTCAATTTTGGCTTTTTCTGCAGCTTCGCGCAGGCGCTGCATTGCCATTGGGTCCTTCGAAACGTCAATTCCAGTTTGCTTCTTAAACTCACCAACGAGCCAATCGATGAGACACTCGTCAATGTTGTCACCGCCCAGGTGTGTGTCACCGTTTGTTGAAAGCACTTCAACTACGTTGTCACCCACTTCAAGAATAGACACATCGAATGTACCGCCACCGAAGTCGTACACTGCAATCTTTTGATGATGTTTTTTATCGAGGCCGTATGCAAGCGCGGCTGCTGTCGGCTCATTAATAATACGCAGCACTTCAAGACCAGCGATTCGGCCGGCGTCTTTTGTTGCTTGTCGTTGGGAGTCGTTGAAGTACGCAGGTACAGTGATAACCGCTTGCGTGACCGTTTGACCCAAATACGCTTCGGCCGACTCTTTGAGCTTTGTCAGCACCTTTGCGGAAATTTCTGGGGGGGCCATTTCCTTGCCACCCAACTCAAAAAGAACCTTGTCGCCCGAGCCTTGCTTCACTGTGTAGGGCATTTTTGAAGCTTCATCTTTGCGCTCTGTGAAATGCATACCGATGAAGCGTTTTGCAGAATAAACAGTATTTTTAGGGTTGGTTACAGCTTGGTTTCGCGCGGCACGGCCGACGATAAACTCACCGTCTCGTGTGTAGCCCACAACGGAAGGAGTTGTGCGGTCGCCTTCGTGGTTTGGAATCACTTTAGGTGTTCCATTTTCCATGACTGCAACGACCGAGTTGGTAGTTCCAAGGTCAATACCAATGATCTTTCCCATCGCTCTCATCCTCCACAGCAGGGCTCAAACTTTCAAGAAACTCCCACCAAATCGGGACTTGGTGGCGGGATTGGTTCAACCATCCCGGGCTTGCGCAGGAACATAATCAGGGTAGGAAACCTGTCAACAAGGGAGATGTTGATTTGCCTTGGCGGGTTGAGCGGGGTAGAAGTTTGTCGAGTTACATTGCGTCTTTGGCCGGAACTCCCGACCTTGACAAAAACAAGGAGTACCATGGAACCGCTCAGCCTCTTGGTCACCTTTTTTACTAATTACGGTTACCTGGCTGTCTTTGGCGTCCTCATTGCCTGCGGCTTCGGCTTGCCCATCCCCGAAGACATCAGTCTAGTTGCAGGCGGCATCATCTCGGGGCTCCACTACACAAACGTCCACACCATGTTTTTTGTTGGGATGGCTGGAGTCTTGGCTGGCGATGGAATTGTTTTCACGGCAGGCCGTCTTCTTGGCCAACGCGCCTTTCAATTACCTTTAATAAGAAAACTCATGACTCCTGAACGCTACGGCAAAGTTCAGGAGAAATTTGCAAAACACGGAAACTGGGTGGTTTTTGCGGCGCGCTTTATGCCCGGCTTGCGCACGCCCATCTTCTTGACCGCGGGGGCGACCCGGCAGGTCTCCTTTTTGCGGTTCTTTATGCTCGATGGCTTTGCCGCACTCATCAGCGTTCCGATTTGGGTCTATCTTGGATACCTTGGAGCCGACAACCGTGAATGGCTGATGCACTGGGTCAAGCGTGGTCAAATTGTTACTTTTGTCTTGCTCGGCATTCTTCTTATTGGCGTTCTGCTGTTCTTTTACTTGCGAAAACGGAACAAAAAACAATGGCAAACCTAAGACCCGAAGACGCACTGCTCACTTACTGCGGTTTCCTTGTTGCAATCACGATGCGCGAAGCTGCGCACGCAATTGCGGCGCGTAGCCTTGGGGATCGCTCTCTCGAAACTGAGTCGCGAGCCACAATCAACCCCATTCCACACATCGATTTACTGGGTACAGTCATTCTTCCGTTGGTCTTTTTGCTCACCGGAGTACCGTTTTTGCTTGGCTGGGCGAAGCCTCTGAATATCGACACACGCTATTTCAAGAAAATGCGCCGCGACATCAACATCGCTGAGCTTGCAGGCCCGGTCAGTAATTTTCTCATCGCTATCCTCTGCGGAGTCAGCGCAGTTGCAATGGGCTACAAACTGCAAGTGATGTGGGCAGGCGAAGACCCAATTCCACGCCTGCTTTTGGCAATTGCGCAGTCGAATATCGTGATTGGCGTGCTGAATCTTTTGCCATTTCCAAATTCCAGCGGATGGCGCTTGCTTCTCAACAACATCCGCTACGATTTGGGACAATCACTCACCCAGCACGCAAACATCGTCAGCCTCGTGATGCTTGTCCTTCTTTTGACGAATGTCCTGAGCCCTTTGTTCATGGGTGCGATAGGCTTATACCTATACGTCCTGCAGCTCATCGCCTGACAGGACCCGACGCAGCGCGGAGCCACCATGTCAGAAAATCACTTTAGCATTTATTCACATGCCGACGCCGATGGTGGTATTGCCTCGGCTATTTTCTCACGCTTCCTGCGAATGACCTCGGGACATCCGAAGTTGAAGATACAAATTCATCCGGTCAACCACGGACCCGATCAACAAGACTGGTCGCTCACGGAACTCAAATATCCGTGTGCCATTCTTGATTTCTCACTACACCCCGCGTTTCTCAGTGAGAAGTTTTTTTCACTGGCAGGTGAACTTGATCCAGGCAAGAAAAACTCTCTCGGTTGTTATTGGATTGACCATCACCCCACGGGCGCGGGTATACCATTTATTACACCGGAAAATTGCCAGCAGATTCTGAGTCATGTGCGCTGCTTGTGGGACATTGAAGCAACCAGCACTCCCGGCCTGCTAAGAACACATCACGAAAAACTCGGAATTCCGCGCGCGCTTATAGAAGAATATGAAGAACTCATTGACCAAGCAGAAATTATCGATGCAGCGATGTTTGCAAACGCACAATCAGCGCATGATTTTTCAAGCCGTGCGGTGAAATTGCAAACATTATTCAGCACCTCTCATCCTGCTGTGGATCGCGTGGAACTTTATCGACGACTGGTGCAACAACTCATTTTGTCGCCCGATACAGACGAACTCATGGCCTCTGATCCGCTTTACTCAGCTCTAATAGAATTTGAAGAAAATCTGGTGATGAAACAAAAACGGGTTTATGCAGAAAAGTCGCAAATCGAGCAAAGAATTGCCCTGAGCAATTTCATGAATTGGCCATCCGATGAACATTTCCCTGGCATGGGCCGATTTGTCCCATACCTGTTGTTTCCAGAAATCCTTTACGCAATTCATATTCAGCCAGCAAAGAATGGTGTTTCTTCGATCTCCTGTGGAATCAATCCATGGAACAAACCAAAGAAACACGACAAGCACCTCGGCAATTACTTTGCAGCACATTTTGGCGGTGGCGGCCACGCATTTGTTGCAGGCGGCAGGATAACCAATCGAGAAAACAACAAAATCGATGAACTTGTGAGTTTTCTCAAAACATAGACGCATTGTTACCTTGGCGATCTCCCGCTAGAGTTTCGGGGTCCACCCAAACCATTGTGAGGACTCTATGGAACAGCCATTTCTTTTCAGAAAAGTTGCGGTCCTTGGCGCAGGCGTCATGGGCGCGCAGATTGCCGCGCATCTCGCCAACGCTCAAGTTGAAGTCGTTTTGTTCGACCTTCCGGCAAAGGAAGGAGATAAAAACGCGATCGTGCTCAAAGCGATTGCAGGAATGCAAAAGCTCGAACCCACTCCATTCTCGGTGAAGGCAAAAGCGAGCGATATTGTCGCGGCCAATTACGAAACCGATTTAGAAAAATTGAAAGACTGCGACCTCATCATTGAAGCCATCTCAGAGCGCATCGATTGGAAAGCAGACCTTTACAAAAAGGTCGGCCCATTCGTTTCTGAGCACGCTATCTTTGCAACCAACACATCTGGCCTGAGCTTGAAAACTTTGAGTGAGCATTTGCCGGGACACATCAAAGGAAAATTCTGCGGGGTGCATTTTTTCAACCCGCCGCGTTACATGGCTTTGGTGGAAATCATTCCTGGCCCCGCAACAGAACCACGCGCAATGGACGCACTGGAATCATTTCTAACAACAAACCTCGGCAAGAGTGTCGTGCGCGCCAAAGACACTCCCAACTTTATTGCCAACCGCATCGGTGTTTTCTCGATGCTCGCAACACTCCATCACGCTGAGAAGTTCGGCCTTGGTTGCGATGAGGTCGATGCACTGACCGGACCAAGCATCGGCCGTGCCAAGAGTGCCACGTATCGCACCGCAGATGTTGTTGGCCTCGACACGTTTGCACACGTTGTAAAGACCATGTCTGACACACTACCTGACGATGCATGGCATTCGATCTTTGTTTTGCCAGATTGGTTCAAGACGCTGATTGAGAAGGGTGCGCATGGTCAAAAGACAGGAGCCGGTGTCTACAAAAAAGTCGGCAAAGAAATTATGGTTTTTGACGCCAGCAAAGGCGATTATCGTCCTTCCGCAGGTACCGTTGCAGCTGAAGTTGAAAGCATTCTTAAGGTCAAAAACCCAGCTGAAAAGATGGCAAAACTTCGTGAGTGCAAGCACCCACAAGCACAATTCCTGTGGGCAATTTTCCGCGATCTTTTCCACTACTGCGCTGTGCAATCTGAAGGCATTTGCCACAACCTCCGCGATCTCGATTTTGCGGTTCGTTGGGGCTTCGGATGGTCTGCCGGACCGTTTGAAACATGGCAAGTCTCAGGCTGGCAACAAGTTGCCAAGTGGATTCAGGAAGACATTTCTGCGCAACGCACAATCGCAAATGCTCCACTTCCAAACTGGGCAACTGAATCAACGCGGACAGGAGTGCACAGCAACGAGGGCTCTTGGTCGCCTGCCGCAAAAAATCTTTCTCCACGTCCAAAAAGCGCACTCCATGCGCGTCAACTCTTCCCAGAACGCTTGATCGGCGAGAGCGTTGAATACGGAAAAACCCTTTGGGAAAATGATGGCGTTCGTGTTTGGAGCACCGGCGATGACATCGGCATCATGTCATTCAAGAGCAAGATGCACGCAGTTGGCAACGAAGTTCTTGATGGAGTTATTCAAGGGGTGGCATACGCAGAGAACAACCTGCGTGGCCTTGTTGTTTGGCAAACCGAACCACCCTTCAGCGCAGGCGCGAATCTCGCGCAGGTGAGTGAATTCCTGGCAGCAAAAAATTACACCGCCGCAGAAGCGATGGTGAAAAAGTTCCAGGATGCGTCGCAGGCTTTGAAATTCTCGCTCGTTCCAACTGTCGCAGCTGTGAGTGGATTGGCTCTGGGTGGTGGATGCGAATTCGTAATGCACTCATCCAAGGCTGTGGTTGCGCTTGAAACATACATGGGACTTGTTGAGGCTGGCGTTGGCCTGATTCCCGCGGGCGGCGGATGCAAAGAGCTCGCCTTGCGCGCGGCACAGGCAGCACGTGGCGGAAATATCTTCCATTTCATCAAGCAAGCCTTTGAAGCAATCGCAATGGCTCAGGTTTCACGCAGCGGTGAACACGCACGAGAACTCGGACTTCTGCGCGCTCATGACATGGTTGTCTTCAATCAAAATGAATTGCTTTACATTGCCAAACAACAAGCAAAAGCGATGTCGGAATCGGGATATCGGCCGCCGTTGAAAGCGCGCGACATTCAGGTGGTTGGCAAAGGAGGCATCGCTACCCTCAAGATGATTATCGCCAACATGCTGCAAGGTGGATTCATTAGTGAGCACGATGCCGCTATCGCTGAACGCACAGCAACAGTGATTTGTGGTGGCCACGTTGATGGCGGCACAACCGTGAATGAAGACTGGCTCCTTGAACTTGAGCGCAGCTTATTCGTTGAGCTTCTGAAAACAGAGAAAACGCAGGCCCGCATCGACTTCATGCTGAAAAACGGAAAACCATTGCGCAACTGAATTTGCGACTTCAGGGAAGGACGAATTTTATGACAATCAAATCGCGAGACGCATATATTGTTTCAGCACTGCGCACTCCCGTCGGCAAAGCGCCACGTGGTGTTTTGCGCAATGCACGCCCCGATGATCTTCTTGCTTTGGTTTTAAAGTCTGTTGTTGGCAGTGTGGCAAATCTCAATCCTCAAGAAATCGGCGACGTTGTTGTTGGCTGCGCAATGCCAGAGGCTGAGCAGGGAATGAATATTGCCCGCATTGGTTTGTTGCTTGCTGGATTGCCACACACAGTGCCTGGAATCACAGTGAACCGCTTCTGCTCCTCGGGTCTGCAAGCAATCGCTTACGCTGCAGATAAAATTCGTTTGGGCGAAGCCGATGTGATGATTGCTGCAGGCACAGAAAGTATGAGCCTTATACCCATGATGGGCCACAAGGTTGTGATGAATCCTAAGGTCTTTGAGAGCAATGAAAATATTGGAATTGCCTACGGCATGGGACTCACTGCCGAACGCGTTGCTCAGCAATGGAAAGTCACACGCGAAGCTCAAGATGCGTTTTCAATGGAGAGTCATCGTCGTGCTGTTACGGCTTGGCAAACAGGCGAGTTCAACAAAGAGGTAGTTCCGGTAGACGTTGAAGACAGCGTCTTTGATGCTGCTGGAATGAAGATTAAAACAACTCACACAAACTTCACCCGTGACGAAGGGCCGCGTGCCGATTCCTCCCTTGAATCGCTTGCCAAGCTCAAACCTGTGTTTGCGACTCAAGGAAGTGTGACGGCTGGCAACAGTTCACAAATGTCTGATGGCGCCGCAGCGGTGTTGTTGATGAGCGAAGAAGCTCTGAAGCGCTACAATGCAACACCCATGGCTCGCTTTGTTTCGTACGCAATTGCAGGCGTACCTCCAGACATTATGGGCATTGGTCCGAAAGAAGCTATTCCGCGTGCACTCAAGATGGCTGGCATGAAGCAAGATCAACTCGATTGGATTGAGCTTAACGAAGCCTTTGCGGCGCAGAGTTTAGCTGTCATGGGCGATCTCAACCTCGACCCTGCAAAGGTGAATCCACTGGGCGGTGCAATTGCGTTGGGCCACCCGCTGGGCGCAACCGGCGCCATTCGCATGGCCACGCTCGCGCATGGTCTGCAACGTCGTAAGCTTAAATATGGAATGATCACCATGTGCATTGGCACTGGGATGGGAGCTGCTGGAATTTTCGAATCGCTTTGATTCTTGGCTCTCGGGCAGGCAATCCCCGGGGGCTTGGCAACCGCCAAGACAGGTCTATATTGGAACTTCATGGGCCCCGGGCTGATTCAAGTTCACCCAGGGCCTTCGCTCTTTTGGCATGGAGTCAGCAATGAAAAGAATGTCGCGCATCGTTTCAAAAACAACTGGTTTTATAATGAACGGAACTAAAAGATTCTTTCTCGCCTCGCTTATTTTAGCAGCTTTGTTTGGAGTGTTTTCGGGCAGCGTGCTTCTTCTCGCTCCTGAGAAAATTGATGACGTAAAAAATTCTGTCATGGCGATGGCTTCGAAAGGCTATAAGCTCCCTGACGTTTCCCCCATTCCACACAATTCCGATGAAGTTCGTACGCTGAAAACCTTCTCTAAGGTGTTCGTTAATTTGGCCAAACAAAGCCGACCGGCACTCGTCTTCATTAAAACAAAACGTGAAGTGCAAGTGCGTGGTCGGGGTGGATTCCCATTTCCAGATGATTTCTTCTTTCCATTTTTTCCGCCCGGACAGGGCGGAGGAGGCCGCGAGCGTGGAGTGCAAGAAGCGGCCGGTTCAGGCTTCATTGTGGATCTGAAAAGTGGATACGTGATGACAAATAATCATGTTGTTCAAGACGCAAACGACATCACTGTGCAAACTTTTGATGACCGCAAATTCAAAGCAAAATTGATTGGGAGTGAGCCTTCTGTTGATGTCGCAGTGCTAAAAATGGAAGGCTTTAGCTCTGGCTCGCTCCGCCAGCTTGGCTTGGCAGATTCAGATGTTGTTGAGGTCGGCGATTGGGTTGTTGCGCTTGGCGCGCCATTCTCACTCCCCCAGACACTCACAGTTGGCGTGGTGAGCGCACTTGGGCGTGGTGGAGTATTGGGTGGTGGTGCAATTGAAGATTTCATTCAAACAGATGCGGCAATCAACCCAGGCAACTCAGGCGGACCGCTTCTCAATCTTGACGGCAAAGTGATCGGTATCAACACCGCAATCAGCTCTCCAACCGGTAGCTCGGCGGGTATTGGTTTTGCCGTGCCTGCGAACATGGCGCGGTTGGCTGCTGAAATGCTTATCAACGAAGGCCGCGTCACACGCGGATTCCTTGGAATTGATGGACGCGATTTTGGCGAGCTCAGCCCCGACGTTCTTAAGGAATTGAAGCTCACTGAAGACAGCCAAGGCACCATGATTGTCGGCGTCGTCAAAGGCAGCCCCGCTGAAAAGGCTGAACTCAAACCATACGATGTCATTCAAACACTCAACGGTTCACCCATCAGCAGTTTTTCGCAATTGCGCACACGCCTTGCCTTTACAAAACCAGGTACAGAAGTTCGCCTTGGAATTTTACGCGACGGAAAACAGATGGAGATGAAGGTCAAAATTGGTCAATTCTCTCCGGAGGTCGCACGGCGCGACAACGACGAAGGTGATTCTGAGCAAGATGGCGTCTCTGGTGAATTCGGGTTGTCGCTCAAGAACCTGTCGGGCGAATTACGTAAACAACTTGGAATTCGCGCTGCACATGGTGTTCTGGTTGCTGGTGTGTCTGATGATAGTTATGCATCGTTTGCTGGATTACGCCGGGGCGACGTTATTACTGAAATAAACCGAAAGTCCGTCAAGTCTATCAAAGATGTTGAAGGAGCTTTAAAACAATCAAAAGACAAACCACGCGACTTATTGTTCTTGATTGAGCGCAACGGGCGCAACCAACTTATTGTATTGCGTCAGCGCTAACAAACCCTGAGGTTTTGATGAACGATTCACCCAACCGACGAGCATCTGCATCGGTGCAGATCATCGGCATTCATGTGGCTGGGGCTTCGACTCACAAAACCTCGCTTGTCCGCGCACGTTGCGTTGTCAAAGAGCTTCAATCTGGCACAACCGATCCCCAACTCCATGCGCTTGTCTGCAAACAATTGCAGACTGGACTGGGTCAAATTCCCATGGCAGCTGCCGGGAGTCATTTCGAATCAGAATCAGCAGCACAAAAAAATTCTCCCCTCTTCTGGGAAGCGTTTTCTTCCGAATTGGGCCCGGTTCCCAATACAGATCCTGATTCTAATCTCATGCAGACAATTTCTGATCTGGGCGGTGCGCAGATCTTTTGCCTCGACGCACCGCTCACACTGCCGAGCTGCAGCACTTGTGTTCGGGTGTGTCCTGGCGTTCCACTTTGTCCAGAATCAGCCGTGCAGGGATTGTTGAGCCTCTGGAACGAAGACAACCAATCAGAAGACAAACGTCCTAAAATGCCTCTTCCCCATACAGAGAGGTATTTCGAGGCTTACGCTCGACGGCGCTACGAGCATCCTGGTTTCGCAGGCGGGCTCGATATCGAAAGTGTACTTTCAAGCAACCGAGCTCCGGTGGCCGCGCGTGCGCAGCATCTGAGCCGTCGGCTTAAGCACACATTTCCGAATGCTATTGTCGTTGAAACACACCCTTGGCTCGCTGCAGTGGGTTGGGCACTCCATGCAGGTTACCGCCTGAACCATGTTGCCGAACTCAGACAACCTGATGCAGGCCGTATCGCACGCGCAGGACTCCTGCGTAAGCTCGAATTGCAACGACTCGCTTTAAGGTCGGCCACCTTCATTGAAGATCTTTTTGTTGAATTAAGTGAGGACGTCGAGATATTCGCTGCAACTATCGCGGCCATGAGTGCATGGGGACTTCTCAATGGCCTTTGCGACCTTCAACCCTCATTCCTTCAACAGGGGCTCGAAAATCCTCTGCTAGGTTGGGCACTCGTTCCCCGTGAGTTGGCAACGTATGGATGGGGTCACTGATCTCAGGGCACTTAGCGGATGGATTCTTCCAGACGGGTCGTGGCAACCCGCGGAGGAGTGGTGGCACGTCTCTGCACTTTATGATCTCACCGAGCAAGTACCGAATCACTTTACTCCGGAACTTCACGCAGCGCTAAAAAGCGGCGACGAATCAAAAATTCGGCGTGCTGCGTCGGAAGCTGGTTTTGTAAAGATTTCTCGCCAGCAAATTGATCTCGTTCGATTCACTCTTCAACAGCTCAGAACCCTTCAGCGCCTGGTTGAACTCTTCGACCCTGATGCAGAAATTATGGTTCTGCTCGAACATGGCAATCGCCAGAAAAATATACGAATTGAGCGACTGATTAAGTTAAAATCAGTCGCCCCATTACTCTCTTGAGAAGTATCAGCTTCGTTTATTTTGCAGGAGCTTGTGCGGGAGCAGCCGGTGTGGCGGCAGCAGGCACCGGAGCTGCACCGCTAGCTGCAGGAGATGCGCCTGACGCTGGGGTTGCATCTGACGCTGGAGTTACGGCAGGGGCAGGAGATGTGACTCCGCTCGCCGGTGATGCGGCACTCGCGGGTGTCGACACGGCAGCTGGAGACGGTGCGGCAGTTGCACTGCCCGCAGCGCTTCCGGGTGTTGGAGTCACCGAAAGAGCTGAATCAAGCTCCCGACCAACTGCGAATTTTTCATGTGTTTTCACCCACGCCAGGGCGGTCGAGAGACAGAAAAAGGCCGTACCAAAGATCCAGGTGGCACGAACGATTAGCGCAACACCGCCTGAAGCGCCGAAGAATCCGGCGGAGTTGCCACCTCCAAAGGCAGAACCGATTCCACCTTCGTTGCCATGCTGGAGAGCAACAATCAGAACGATAAGCACAACGCTGACAAAAACCAGGAGTGCGGTGAGGAGCCCCACTAACATACGACCTAACCTCCGAAAAACCGGAACCAAGACTCGAATCCCGAGCTATTGCACAAACACAGGTACGACTCAAGCAGTGCCCCCTGACCTCGCCCACAAGAGCAGGATTTTCCCTTTACCTTTGTGGCGTTTCGCCTTATGCAATCGGGGTCGACCTCCGACCCAATGGTCCACCTGTTGACCCACAAGTGAGAAATTCAGAATGGTTCGCGCGAGCAGCACAAAGACAGCCAAAGACAAAAAATCTACGACCTCTCGCAAGTCTGCAGCTAGGGCGGTGAAACAAACCGCAAGCAAGTCGGCTGCAAGCACAAAACGCGCAACCCCTGCGAAAACAAAAAAAACAGCGCAAACAAAAACTAAAGCCAAATCTGTCGGGACAAAAGTAATCGCACCCAAGAGCAAAAGCAGAGCGGTTGCTGAAAGCATTGCTGACAAACGCTCAAAGACTCCATCCGCAGAATCCTCGGCTCGGGCGAAGAAAAGCTCTCGGCAGACCAGCAAGGCTCCAACCCCACGGACACCTGAACTTTTTGAAAGCCTAGCCGCTGAGCAAGACATCCCAAACATTGGCATTCTTCCAACATTGGCCGACGAACCTCTCGACACCGAGCAAGCAGACATTGAAGCCAAGACTCCGGGAGAGTTTCGCGACGCAGAAGTTCCACACCATCCAGATATAACTCCGGACAAAGCGGTGAAAAAAGCAACTGAGATTGCCGATATCACCTTTAGCTTTTTGGGCTTTAACGATCAAATTCTTGAAGCAGTCCGAAAACAAAACTTCGATAAACCAACTCGCGTTCAGGCGCTTTGCCTTCCCTACACTCTTGATGGGAAAGATGTTGCAGGTTTTGCTCAAACAGGGACGGGCAAAACCGCTGTGTATCTGCTCACTGCAGCGCACAAACTGCTGAGCCAACCAAACCGAGTTGTACAACCTCACAAGCCACAAGTGCTTGTTGTTGTCCCTACCCGTGAACTCGCCGATCAAGTTGCGCAAGATGCGAAACGCCTCCTTGGCAGTCTTCAATTGAAGAGCCTCGCGGTGTTTGGTGGCGTCGATGTCGAACGCCACGTTAATGAGTTGAATCAAAAAATTGATCTCGTTGTTGCAACTCCGGGTCGCTTGATTGACCTTCATCGCAGCAAAAAACTTGAGTTAGACGATCTGCAATTGCTGGTCATTGATGAGTGTGACCGCATGTTCGACATGGGTTTTATCGATGATGTGGAATACGTCCTCCGCCATCTTCCGTCAGAACGCGTGCAAAAACTTTTGTTCAGCGCAACTGGCAGTGAGAAAGTTAAAGAACTCGCTTTTGAATATTTGGAAGAGCCTGAATACATAGAAACAGATCCGGTGCGGATCACGCCCGAAAAAATTACGCAAACTGCATATGCGGTAACAGCAGAACAAAAATTTCCTATGTTGATGGGGCATATCAAGGCAAACAACCCGGAATGTGCGATCATCTTCACAAACACCAAAGTCGTTGCTGAATGGGTGGGCTACAAATTAGCCTGCAATGGACTCGATGCTGAAGTACTCACAGGCGATTTACCTCAACGCAAACGTATGAATCTCATCAAGAAAATCAAAGATGGCAAATGCAGCTTGCTGGTTGCCACCGATGTCCTTTCGCGCGGATTGCATGTTGCGAACCTTTCGCATGTTTACAACTTTGACATCCCAGATGATTCTGAAAGCTTTATTCATCGCATTGGACGAACTGCACGCGCCGGTGCAACCGGTAATGCAATCACTCTTATTTGCGATGATTATGGCTACAATATGGGAGGAGTTGAGAAGCTCTTGGGATTTAGCATTCCTCTGCTTCCTGTTCCTCAATCATTTTTGAATGCAGAAGACAAATCCGACTATCCGTTTGATAGCACCGGTCGGGTGAAGGTGTTTGGACAAACATCACAAGCGCCCGAAGGGCATGAGCCACGCGAATTGCGTCGCGACCGTCCAGAACGAGCAGAGCGCCCAGCGGCCGCAGGATCTGAACGCGCGGCTCAACAACATCCCACTGCGGAACGCGGTCCGCGTCCTGAGTCAACACTGCCTCATGCAAGGCGTGACGGCGGACGCGAGCATCCACGTGCTCAGGGCGAACACCCACAATCGTCTCGTCCGCTCGACATCCCGGCAGGACAACGCGCTCCTCAAACAATGAAACATGCTGGCCCAGGTGCAACATCGTCTGCAGGACATGCGCAGCCTCGAAATGCACAACAACCAAATCAACCGCGTCATGCAGGGCAGCAATCTCATGCGAATTACCCACAGCGCGGACCAACAGCTCCAGCGCAAAGTCCCGGCCCAACTCCTGTTCGCCACGGCCAGGGATCTCAACCTATGCCAACGGGACCTGCCAACAGCGGAGCAGCGCACCAGCCGCGGCGTGACGAGAAAGCTCGTGAAACAATCGAATTGGCTTTGCAGGCAGCAAAGAAGGCTGCGGCACGCCGACAACCCCCAACCGCAACAGTGACACAAGCTCAGAAACGGAAGGGCGGCAAACCTCGCGTGACCGAGCAGATCGACGAAATCGCAGCCGCTGTTCTAAGCGGTGCGCAAGAGCACCTCGGTGGTGCTATTGGGAATCTGCAAGACCGTTTTGTTTCGCGCCTGGAAGAAAACTTTCCACGCTTGTCGGAAACTCTGGTCCGCCTCGGCTTCTTTTCCAAACGCTTTACCGAAGACAGGTAACAAGAATGGCGACTCAGCAGGGGCTTACTCTTCTGAAGGTTGCATCTTTAAACACGTGGCATGGTTTGGACGGCCGTGGCACGTTTTTATTTGGACAGCTTGAATCTCGCGCCGAACGCATTGCCCGTCTTGATCGACAAATCGCATGCCTCAAGCACTTGAAGGCAGATCTTCTCTTACTGCAAGAACTCAATCCGTTGCCATTTCGTGCTCATTGGTACGCCAAGAAATTAGGAATGCGTGCGGCATACGTCACCTGCAATTCAGGCATCAAGTTAGGTTGGGGTCCACCGGGAAATCTCAATGAAGGGCTTGGAATTCTTTTCCCTTCGGATTGGCAACATGAAATTCTTGGCAGAAAGCGTTTATCTGGCGCCTTTCGCTTGAGCCCCATTCGAATCTCAGCTATCAATACTCCCTTTCTCAGCTTTCAATTGCATGAGTCGCGCGTCGCTTTTGCAATGCGTTTTCATATTCCGGCCGAGCGCCAAATCAGCGGGTATGAAG
>Ga0214923_10002618_pt1 | contig 23657 bp, 17 predicted proteins | sample LL1510_MetaG_FD_177993 | JGI IMG/M metagenome (GOLD analysis project Ga0214923, IMG submission 177993) | Freshwater microbial communities from Lake Lanier, Atlanta, Georgia, United States - LL-1510 | ecosystem: Environmental > Aquatic > Freshwater > Lake | place: USA: Georgia | collected...
CTCGATTGGATAGATATTAAATCCCTAATTTTTTGTGTCATTAATTGGCGTTGAATCAGCGGCCAATTTTCTGCGATTATAAAGATCGGCGAAGTCAATTGGATCAAGCATTAGCGGAGGAAAGCCACCGTCAGAAGTAAGGTTGGTAACGATTCTTCTTAAATAAGGGAAAATTAAATTCGGGCAATAAATCAACAGAATTTGTTCAAGCATATCAGCTTCGATATTTTTGATCGAGAACACAGCGCCATAGACAATTTCACACAAGAAAATGCGTTGATTTTCGTTTTTAGCATCAGCAGAAATTTTTAAACTTACTTCAAAAATTTCTTCAGCAATTTTCGAGGCGTCAATATTGATTGAAAGCTCGATATCAGGCTTTACTGCGGGATTTAAAAAAACTGTCGGAGCGTTTGGCGTCTCGAAAGACAAGTCTTTGATATATTGTGAAATTACTTTGATGTTGGACATTTTTCTAAAATTAAATTTGTGGAAATTATACGCTGATAACAGGAGTTTTATCCTGTGAACCAGCAGCTAGAGGTGCTCCGAAGAACTTTTCCTTTAGCGTTCTTAAAAATGGATTCGGTTTACCGCGACTTTGTTCGTAATCTATTTCTACAGGAGGTAATTTTGCTATTGAACCGTTATGTTCAACAGGAACAGCGGTGCTTTTATCTGCAGATAAATCTCCTAACTTTTTTACCTCGGCAATTAAGTAAGGCAAAATAATTTCTGGTAAAACTTCAATTCCGTTAGAGACCAGTCGAACTGATTCATCATGATTAGGAACGTGAGTATTGTTGCCGATAAGTCTGATTTCAGCAACGGAAAGCCTATCGTTAATACGCGCTAATCTTACCATTCCAGATTTTCCGGTATTATCACGATGCACTGGAAAAGCTGATGAATCTGGTGAATGAAAAGCTTCATCAAAAAATTTATAAAATGGTGTTTCTTTCAGAAAACCAGAAAATCCTTTTTTGCGATCGACTGCAACACTCACTTCTTTTTGGCCATCGCGTGCAATAGCAGGCTGAGCTTGAATTGCAGATTGTAAGCCTGTTTGAATCGCTCCAAGAACTTTAGTGGTCGATTCGGTGACGTGAACTTGTTTATCGGGAGCGTTAATTGTCATCAAACTTTCTGCGCTATTTCCTTGAAAAGCACCGATATTTATTTGCACATCGCGATCTTTGGCACGTAAGCCATGTTCTGCAGAGACACCACGTAAATAAGAGATAGCGGTATTTTTTTTGGCAATAGATTCGTCAATTTCGAAGGGTCCAATTGAAACCTCGTGAGCTCGAATCATATCCAGAGTTTGCGGATAAAATGAAGCTTTATGGGCAATGTTGGGAAGAATATTGGCTAAATTTTCTTGAATGGTTTTATCAAATTCAAAGGCGCCATCAAGCGTTAGTTTATTTGCTACCGCTTCTTCATTATGGACGAATAAAAGATCTAAAAAGAAAATTTCTTCGCGGGATAAAAGATCGATATTTCCAATAGCAGCATCAATCAATTCATCGTGCGCAGTATCGCCAGTTTTTTGTCCATCTAAGAAAGATTTTACAACAGCTCTTTTTTCAGGATTAGTTTGAGCATTTCTTGCGGCACGTTCTTGCAATTCTTCTTTGGAGAAAAGCAGCGAAACATTTGGAGTGTGAGCTAATAAAACGTGCGGCGCCTCTTCTAAATATCCGTGGGGAAAGCCATAATTGTTGCGCATGTTTTTTCTTGAATCCAGATCAGCAGAACCTTTGACCAATTTTTCGAAATCGCTTTGTTCTTCAGAATATTGTGCTGCGCCAGCTGGGCCGCCAAATGGTAATAATAAAAATTCCATTTCATAGCCAACGGTCAGAGTAACATTAGGTTTAGCGCTGGTTGCGTAATCGTCTTGCCAAGCTTTTAGGGCTTCGGGATCAGTAACGCTTAAAGTTTCGCCTAAAGTTTTAGTATCAGTTTTGATGCTTTTTTTCTGAGATTGTAGAGCAAAAAATTCCTGCGCTTTGGAGAAAAGATTTTCGCCATTTGCGGTGCTTTCAATTTCATGAATTAACGCCGGATTATCAAGATTGGCACGATATAAAGTGCCTTGATTAATTGCGGTATGTTCTTCAATTCCATCAATTCCAAACTGTGCTTTTAAAAGATCAAAATTACCGGGAATGTCGATGGTTTTGCTTAAATCAACTAGTTGCGAAAAAAATTTTTCCTCGTCTTCAATTGTGCCAAGAACAGAGAATTGTGCTTGTAATCCGCCTCTGTCAGCAAGAATTGTATCGGCAAATTTTCCGTAATTCAAAGAGACGCGGGCATGAGCATGTTGATATTTATGATCGAGCTCTTCGAGTAGTTTTGTTCTGAATTCAGGAACAGTCAGGCCATTCTCGGCGAGTTGTCTGGTTACCAATCTTCTTTTTTCTTCCAGAGATTTTTCCGGCAATTGGTCAATATCATGAATTTCTTCAAGCAGCAGCATTGAATCGGGAGAGAAATCTGAAGCTCCTAAAGCTGCGATGTCGGTTTGATAAATTGAATTATAATTATCCTTGAAGGTTTCTAGTGCTGTTTCCAGAGCTTGATTGGGAGAGATTTTTGCAAAAAGACTGGCGCTCTCAATTAAGGGCATAACCAAATTGATCGAGGCTTTTTGGATATTTGAGGGAAGGCTGTTCCAAGCTTGTAAAATTGACGTTAGTTGGTCTTGGCGCTGAGATAAAATAGGCATAAATTTATAATTTTAGTTTGTGAAAGGCCGCAACGATGGCGGAATTTAGAAAAGAAAAAGCGATAGGATGTGTTAACAACAACAGCAGCAGCGAGGGAAAAAAGCAGGAACGAAAGAAGAGCTCATTTGGATATAAGATGTTTTTGTCGTCATCTAGAATTATCAAATTTGAAGTAAGTTGCGTTGTTCAAGAAGATGAAGTTTTTCAACCTAAAATTGATTCTAAATATAAGTCAACAATTTAAAATGGTCCAAGGAAAGGGCTTTATAAGAAGATCAGAAGAGGTTTGGTGGTAATAAATTTTTTAATTGGCTCAATTATTTTAGAAATTAATCGAGCCAAATTTCAATTGGCAGTTGCAGATTTTTTAAGCAAGAAATTCAGAATTAGTGCGCAGAACTCTTTTCGCAGCTGAATCCATGATTAGTGAATTCACATAAATTTTGCCGCTGCATTTTTTAATTCCGTTTAACAAATAACCGTCAGTTACGCCAGCACAGGCGAAAATCACGTCGCCGCGAGCCATATCGTTGGCGGTATATTTTTTATTCAAATCAGAAATTCCCATTTTTTTAGCGCGTTCAATTTGTTTTTGATTATCGCCAAAAATCAAACGTCCCATCATTTGTCCGCCAATTACGCGAAGTCCGGCTGCTGCCAAAACTCCTTCTGGTGCGCCGCCAGTTCCCATATAAGCGTCAATACGAACTGATTGATTGGTGCAGGCGATAACTCCAGCAACGTCGCCATCGCCAATTAAACGAATGCGAGCTCCAGCTTCACGGACTTTAGCGATTAATTCTTCGTGACGTGAACGTTCAAGAATCATCACGGTTAAATCAGAAATATCGCATTTTTTAGCTTTAGCGATGTTGGCCAAATTTACTTTCGCAGAATTATCAAGATCGATCACACCTTCAGGCAAGCCAGCTCCGACTGCAATTTTTTCCATGTAAACGTCAGGAGCGTGTAAGAATCCGCCTTTTTTGGCGAAAGCAATTACTGCCAAAGAAGACTCGCCAGCATTGGCGCAAATTGTGGTTCCCTCGAGTGGATCAAGAGCGATATCAACTTCAATTCCACCTTTACCAACTTCTTCACCAATATAAAGCATTGGTGCTTCATCACGTTCACCTTCACCAATTACGATGGTTCCTTTGATGTTCATTGTGTTCAAAGTTGCGCGCATTGATTCAACTGCCGCGTGATCAGCAGCCATATTATCACCTTTGCCAATCCAATCGTAACAAGCGATTGCGGCTTTTTCTACAACTTCAATAATTTGGGAGGTAAGAGGAGTAAGCATATTTCAAAAGATAGGATTGGACAAAAAAAAGGCGGGCTCAGTTTGAGTCCGCCTCAGTTTTTAAGAGCTTAGCTTGAAAGCTTCTGCTCTTTGAATTCTACGTGCTTACGAACAACTGGATCGTATTTTGTAAACACCATTTTTTCTTGTTTTTGTTTTGGATTGCGGCGCGCAAGATAGAAGAATCCAGTGCCAGCAGAGCTAACCAATTTGAACAAAATAGAATTTCTTTTAGACTTTGAAGCCTTCGGTTTTCCAGCCATATTTTACCTAAATATTTGGGGGAGTTAAAAAAGAGGGGCGCAAGATATTTTTGGAATCACTTGAGTCAAGTATTACTTATAAATTTTGTTTTTAACTATTCGCTAATTTTTTCTCGCCTTTAAATCCTGCGGCGATTCCAGTTCTGGATACTGATTCCAAACCATACGGAACCAGCTTTAACAAAAGCTCATCAATAATTTCAGAATTTCCAATCACTTCAAAAACGATCGAATCGCCGGCAATGTCAACCACGCTGGAGCGATATTTATCAACTATTTCCAAAGCTTTTTCGCGTTTAGCTTCATCAGCAATAATTTGGATCAAAGCCAATTCGCGTTCGATATAACCTTGTTCGCGAGTCAATTCTGCTGCGGTGTGAACCGGCACAATTCGTTTTAAAAGTTTGCAAATCAGATCGACAGTTTTGGTGGTTCCAAAAGTTGTGATCGTGATGCGGGAAAGTTTTTTATCGATCGAAGTTGGAGCAACATTCAGTGATTCGATATTGTAACCACGAGCAGAAAAAAGTTCGACAATACGCGCCAAAGCACCGAATTCATTGTCGACTAAAATTGCGATTACGTGTTTTTTGATGATATCAGTCATAAATTTCTAAACGGCGTTAAGGTCTTTTTGAACATATTGTTTTGCTTGTGAACCAAGAAGAATCTCGTTGTGAGCAGCTCCGGCTGGAATCATCGGGAAAACATTTTCTGATTTTTCGATGACGCAATTAAATAAAACTGGGCCTTGATGATCGATCATTTCGATAAATTTTTGATCGAGCTCCGCAGGGTTCGAACATTCCATTCCTTTGATACCAAAAGCTTCGGCCAGTTTGATAAAATCCGGAAGCGATTCCATGTAAGATTGGCTTTCGCGTTTTTGGTAAATTAATTCTTGCCATTGACGCACCATTCCCATGTAGCGATTGTTCAAAATGATAATTTTTACCGGTAAATTATATTGTTTGATCGTGGCTAATTCTTGCATATTCATCATGAAAGAAGCATCGCCGCTGATGCACATAACTAAATCTTGAGGATTTGCCAATTGTGCGCCAATCGCGGCGGGAACGCCATATCCCATGGTTCCAAGTCCACCAGAAGTTAACCATTTTTTAGGATGATCAAAATGCAAATATTGCGCCGCCCACATTTGGTGCTGGCCAACGTCAGTGGAAATAAAAGGTTTTTTAGTTTTGGTCAGCTCATTCAAACGCTGTAAAGCAAATCCGGGTTTGATGATGCTGTCGCTTTTTTCGTAAGAAAGTGAATCGATCGCTTGCCATTTTTTGATTTTTTCCCACCAAACTGAAATTTCTTTTTGACGATTTTTTAGTTTGCGGGCGCGCCATTCATCAAGCATGGCTTCCAGAACAACAGCAGCATCGCCAACGATTGGCACATCAACTTTAATAATTTTGTCGATTGAACAATCGTCAACATCAACGTGAATTTTTTTCGAATTGGGCGAGAAGCCAGAAACGCGGCCAGTTACGCGATCGTCAAAACGTGCGCCAATATTAATCATCACGTCGCAATCATACATTGCCATGTTGGCTTCATAAGTTCCGTGCATGCCAAGCATGCCGATAAAATGAGGGTCGGACGCTGGAAATCCGCCAAGTCCCATCAAAGTGTTGGTGATGGGATAGCCGGTTTCGTGAACTAATTTTACTAAAAGTTCGCTGGCTTTTTCGCCAGAATTGATAACGCCGCCGCCGGTATAAAATATTGGGCGCTCGGCTTTTTCTAGCAAATCAACAGCTTTAGAAACTGCATCGCGATTAATTTCTAAACGACGTTTTTGAATTTGATAAGAAGCGCGATTGATCGCCATTTTACCTTCGTAAATTCCGTGATTGTTTTGAACATCTTTTGGAATGTCGATCAAAACTGGTCCGGGACGACCGGAACGCGCGATATGGAAGGCTTCGTGAATTATGTAACCTAAATCGTTAACGTCTTTAACCAGATAATTATATTTGGTGCAAGAGCGCGTCAAACCAGTGATATCAGCTTCTTGGAAGCCATCAGTGCCAATTAATGAAGTGGCAACTTGTCCAGAAATACAAACTAATGGAATGGAATCAAGATAAGCATCTGTAAGGCCCGTGATCGCATTTGTTGCACCGGGGCCTGAAGTAACTGTGATTACACCAACTTTTCCAGTCGAGCGTGCATAGCCTTCAGCTGCATGGGCAGCAGCTTGCTCGTGGCGAGTTAAAATGTGATGCAAAGTACTTTGTGTAAAAAGTGCATCGTAAAAAGGCAAAATTGCGCCACCGGGATAGCCGAAAATCGTGTCTACGCCCTCGTTAATAAAAGCTTTAACGATGATTTCTGCGCCCGGAAATTTATTGGAAGTTTTTTGGTCTGTCATTTCGAAGGAAAATTAATGCTTCAGGAAGGCTTACGATTTAAGTGATGGCGAGGTTTCTAATCAAGCAAAATTTATTTGGATTATGCTGATTATGAGAAAGTGCCAATTATTTGTTTGACAAGTCAGCAGCCTTTCTTGAAAGCTCGGTAGTCTATAATCAATTTGTAACTAAAGAAAAAACATGAAGGAAATTACGGCAACTGAACTTGATCTTGACCTTGGTACAATAGAGCTTGAAGTAGAATCGGTCGAAGCAAATCCTGCTTCAGATTTTAAAACTATCGCCATCAAATTTGCTGAAACTAGAGATAATTTAAGACAAGAAATCAGCGCCACTAGAGAGCGCTTAAGATTGGGCGATCAAGGACAAGAAATTACGCCGCTAACAACTCAAGATGAAGTTGAAGATTTTAAACGTCAGGCTTTTGCAAGATTCAATATTGCCAGCCGTGCTGCCCAACAATTAGAAGATCCCGTTCGCGATAAAAATCCCCAAGAATCGCAAAAATTAATGGATGATTTGGTGCGCGCCACCGATCAGTTTTTTGTTGATATGAAGATTGTACAATTTCACCAAGCCGGATTTGTGGTTGATGCTTGTAGTGCTTTGGAAAAAGAAGAAGATGCCGCCCAAGCTCCGCAACATGTCGCCAATATCAGACGCAATCTCGACAATATTGCGGCAATGCCCAATCTTGACAGTTTCGCTGATTTGTCCGCCGACATTGCAAAAATGGCCAGCGTTCACACCCAAATTTCCGCTTTTGCTGATTCAATAAATGATAAGGAAAAAGGACTTGTTATCACAGAAAGTCTGGCTTCGCGAACATTAGCTGCCAATATTTCTCAGGCTTCACGAGCCATAATCCAGCCTTTTAACGATTTTGTTACGAAAGCCAGTGCTGCTGAAAAAGTTTCGGCAGAATTTGACATCAAAAGAGTTGGTGAAATTGAAGAACAAGTTACTTTCATTAACGATCTTTCTGAAAATTTTGAAAATGCCTTAATCATTGCTGGTGCTGTGGTGGATGGCAAAGTGCAGCGCGGTCAAAGCCGAGTTGAATATGCTCTTGGCGCCATGCAAAATTTGGTTAATATTGCGGCTCCAGCTGGTATTCGCCAAGGTGCGAACGGATTTTTGCAAGCGGCGCAATTTGTAGTTGCCGCCAAAAAAGATGCGCAATTTAGAAACGTCGCCGGATTTGCAACTATCGCTGATGGTGTTGAAGCCACCGATGAAGAACGTAAAATTCGCCAAAATATTATTCATGAAGTTGCCAGAAAAATTTATAGTTTTTACGGCCACAAAGACGAAGAAGTTAAATCGCCATTAGATACTTTCAGCGAAGTTGGTAAGAAAAAAGTTGCCAGTTTATTAGTGGAAGAATTTGTGACTCAGCTTGGTGATTTTAAATTCTCTGATTCAACAACAGAGCCATTTGATCGTGAAAAATTTGCCGAGGATGCAAAGTATCGCAGCGAAGTGGCCAAGAAATATGATGTCAAAATTGACGAGAAAATTATTGCCGATGAGACAAAAGCCGGCAAGTCAGATTATTTGAACGAATCAATCAGCAGAGTTCAAAATAAAATCAGTATTAATCACGCAGAATTGCCGCCATTTGATCGTGAAAAATTTGCCCAAGATTCTGAGTATCGCAGCGAAATGGCGCAGAAACATGATATTGAAATTGATGAAAGAAAAATCAGTGGTCCGCGCTATTTAAGCGAAGCGATTTCGCGCGTCGAAAATAAAATTTATATCGATCATGTTTCTAACATGCTGATCGGTCAGGTTATTCACGGTAGCGAAGGAGGAAAGTTTGCTGAAATTGCAAGTAAAGTACGTTTCGAAAAAGCTGATTTAACTCCCGAAAGACAAGGTAAAAATTTCACTCTTCAAGGTTTAAGAAAAAGAGTTGGGATTATGTTAGAAGATGGTACGCGTTACCTTCCGGCAGGACGCGAAAAAGACGGTGAAGATGTTAAATATGGTTTCAGATTGGCGACAGCAGCAGAAGCCAGAGTATTACAAAATGGCGGTGAAATTGTTGGCTACAAATTATCCAGCCGACCAAAAGAGCAGAAACAAGAAAAAACCACTGAAGTTGCTCCAGCCTTGGTTCAGGAATTAGGTGAGAAAGCGCAAGAAGCGCCGCAAATTTTGCATGATCCCAAAGCAGTAATCAGCGAGATGCAAGATCTAGCGCTGCGTCAGGTTGAAAAGCACATTGCCCAATTCACTCTTAAGCAAGCAAAAATTGCGTCTTATATTGATAAAAGTCATGAAGATCTGACCAAAAAATTGGCAGATGCAACCAAAGATTTAGCAGAAAAATCTAAGCCTAAACCACGTTGGAAAAGGATTCTAACTGTTGTGACGGCGAATCTTTATTCCGGTGGCAAACCAAATAATGTTGAAGCGGAAAATAAATTGGTTCTCGATTTAAAAGATCGTGTGGCGCAGAACCGTAAGGATTCTGAATTACTCAAAAAACAAACTGAAAATATTAAAGGTCTGCGTCAAGATTTTATGACGGCTCTTAGCACTAAAACTGAAAAGCAAGGCGTCGATTTAGGTGCTGTTCTCGATCCTTTGCGTAAAATCGCTAATCTAGTTGAAGCCAGTCAGGAAGTGGTGGAAGCGGTGCAAAGTCACAAAGCCGTAAATTGGGGCGATGCCCAGCGCAAAGTTGGTTTTACGCAAGTTATTGCCGAATCTTTCCGCCAAGGTTTTGTGATTGCTGAGGCTTTAAAAGATGGCAAAGTGCAATTTTCTGATGATCGTGTTGATAAAGCGCTTTCTGCCGGACAAATGATTACGGGTTTTGTTCCTCCCGTAGCCCAACAAGGAATGGCTCTGGCATTGCAAGTGGGACAAGTGGTTAATGCCATGAAAAAAAGTCATAATGCCAACACTTTAGCAAATTTTGGAACTGAACTTGGTGAGTCGGGACATGAAATGCGTCCACAAATTATGCAGGCGATTGGTGACAAATTGCATGATACTTTTTCGGTCAGATCAGCCGGAAAATCAATTTTGGATAATTTTACTCAAAGTGGTGTTGATAAATTTGCTGATACGCTGACTGCCAGAATCATGGATCAAGTTATTAGCTACAACATGCCAAATCGTGACGAAGTTGAAAAATTCAGCAGAGAAAAATTTGATTCCGATGAGCAATATCGTGAAAAAATCACCCAAAAATATGGCAGCAGAATTGATGAAAAGATGGTTGCGAAAATCAATGATGATTTATATGCCGATACAGTTGCAAATCAGCTAATAGGTAAGGTTCTGCAAACTAGGGCAGCAGGATTGTCGCTCGATAATTTTCGTTTTGAAGAAGTTGATTTAGCCGATCATGCCAAAGGCAAAGGTTTAACGATTGAAGGAATGATTTACCGCTGCGGTGTGATGACTTCCGATGGTCATCGTTATATTCCAGAAAGTCGCGCCAAAGATTTGCAAAATGCCGACAGTAAATATGGCTATCGCGCCGCAACTTTAGAAGAAGAAACACAGATGCAACAAAATGGCGGAGTGCTTACGAAATACGCTAAGTTTAATCCGGCGATGCAGCTTTACGAAGTTGCAAAAGCAGAAGCTCTGCAAAAATTAACCGCTGCCAATTTTAAAGAAGGCGCGGTTGTTGATGGTGACGTTGCTGGAGCGCTGCAAAAAATGGTCGAAAATTATCGAAAACAAAAAGAGGAAAAACCCGATTTACGTCACGGCGATTTTTTGAAAGAAGATCAAACTTTGGATAATGGAAAATCAAAAAAATTATTTGGCGTTGTAGTGGGACGAGACGCTGCAAGAAAAGAATTTAACAAAGAATTAATCAAACCGCTTTTGGCTTTATTGGATGCCGCCGATCGCCTTTCGCTTGCAGAATTGCGTGGCGATGATGTGAATGCGAAGCCAGTAAAATCAGTGGTTGATGGCGTAAAACTTACAGATGCGCCAGATGTTTCTGATATTTTTGCTGTTATAAAATCAGCACCGCCAAGAGATTTAAAAGATTTGCAAGGTTTGGAACAATTTGCAGATACCAGAGAAGAAATTGCCCATATTTCATCTAAGATTAATGCCTCAGAAAGTACTGACGCGCTTTCTGCAGTCAGTGCCTCGATTATGGAAAGTATCGGCGATATTTCAGAACAGTTAGTTGGTAAAAAAACTCCTGTAATGGCTCAAGTTGTTGAAGAAAAACCAGATCAGAAATCTTTAGTCGATTATGTGGAAAGCCGTGATTCACTGCTTAAAATGCTCAATGATAGTCATTTGACGGATGAAGTTGCAGCAAAACATAAAGGTGAAATTGATCAGGGAAAATCGGCAAAAGTATTAGAAAATTGTGTTACCGATTTTGTTGAAAGTTATCATGCTAAACTGATGGCAGTTGGCAGTAACGATGAAGTGGCAAGAGCGGATTTGATAAAATTTGCTGCCGACAATCTACCAATCAAAACCGAAAATCCGATTATTGCCGGCAAGCTAATTTCTTTGGCGGTGCAATATAGCGACGCGATGATTGAAAAAGCTCAGAATAAACAAGCGCAGCAAGTGCAAGTTACGACACATAATATTGCAGATGTTCCTGCGGTTACGATCTCAATGAAAGATCAATTATTGTCTGATTTACATGAAATGGCTGGTTTAGGAGAGGGTGGTTCTCTGGCAACTCTGGGTGCTTTTAAAGCTTCTGTAGTTGAAGCTGGTGGTAAAGTTGAAGGCGATAAAATTACTATGCCACCAATGGTGGTTGCAGGTGAAGGCAAAAAACCGGTTAATTTTGTCGTCGTGGTTGACCCCAAAACTCATCAATTTTTGGATGTCGAATTGCATGGCGGCGATGTCAAAGGTACTAAACTTTTCAGTAGTGAAAATAAAAGACAATTGTTCGACAAAGCAGGTAATATTAAGGCTTCGCATGTTGTAACAGTGCAAGATGTAATGGCAAAATATCAGGAAAGACTTGGCTCGGCTGAAGTTTCAAGAGCTTCAGAATCTGTATCAAGAGAAAGTGAAATTGAAGGCAGAAAATCAATCTCATTGACTATGGCTAAAACTGCGAAATCCATGATGAAAAGTCCAATGAGTATGATTAAAAAAATAAGAGCGAGTAGAGAAGCCCCTAATGCTGCTTTGCCAACAGCTATTCATACTGGAGGCTTTGAGCGACAATAATTCGTCCGTTGCTTTTTTTGCCTTAAAAAATACTTTGACGCTTCCCAAAATCGTCACTCGCGAGCTGCGCTCAGCAACCAAGTAAAATCTAGCAAATTCCTAATAATTGAAAATCTCAAATTATGACTAATCACACGACAATCATTGGCATTGAAAAAATTCTTCAATCTTTACCACATCGCTATCCACTTTTATTGGTCGACAAAGTTGTGGAATTGGAAATTGGCAAAAAAATTGTCGCGATCAAAAATGTCACTTTTAACGAGCCACATTTTATGGGACATTTCCCAAATCATCCAATCATGCCGGGTGTTTTGATTATTGAAGCGATGGCTCAAGCTGGAGCCTTGATGGTTACCGCCGCACCGGGATTTAAAGCGGAAGAAAAATTAGTTTATTTTATGTCAATTGACGGCGCGAAGTTTAGAAAACCGGTAATTCCGGGTGATGTTTTGGAATTACATGTTGAAGTTGTTCAAAATCGTGGACCAGTTTGGAAGCTTTCAGCTGTAGCGATTGTTGATGGTCAAAAAGTTTCAGAAGCACAACTTTCTGCAATGATTGTTGATAAAGAAAAAAAATAATATGACACAAAAAATTCATCCAACTGCGATTGTAAGCGCAACAGCGCAGATCGGCGATAATGTTGAAATTGGGCCTTATTCGATCATTGGCGACGATGTAAAAATTGGCGAAGGCACAAAAATCATGTCTCACGTCGTGATTGAAGGCGATACTACAATTGGCAAAAATAACGTCATCTTTCCTTTTGCTGTGATTGGCACGGCTCCGCAAGATTTAAAATTCAAAGGCGAAAAAGCAAAATTAGTTATCGGCGACAATAATAAAATCCGCGAACATGTGACGATTCACCTTGGCACGCAAGATGGTGCAATGGTTACAACTGTTGGCAGCAACTGTCTATTTATGGTCGGTGCTCACATCGCTCATGATTGTATTGTTGGTAATAATGTGATTTTAGCCAACAACGCCACGCTAGCTGGCCATGTTGAAGTTGGTGATTATGTTGTAATTGGTGGACTTTCTGCAGTTCATCAATTTGCCAGAATCGGCAAAGGCGCCATGATTGGCGGCATGTCGGGCGTTGAAAATGACGTCATTCCAAACGGATTAGTAATGGGTGAACGCGCATCGCTCGCTGGTTTAAACATTGTTGGCATGAAGCGCCGCGGCATTGCACGCGAAGATATTCATGCTTTACGCAACTTCTTCAAACAAGTTTTTGCGAAACGCGATACTAACTTTTCAGTGCGTGTTGAAGATTTTTCTAAAAGCTTCCCGAATCAGACAGTTCAAGATGTGGCGGCATTCGTAAAATCTGAAACTGCTCGTGCTTTTTGTCAGCCAAAAGAAAATTTTAATTCGGAAGAATAATGCGCGAACTCTGTCTGGATATTGAAACGACGGGACTTGATCCTCGTACTGGCGACAAAATTGTCGAGATTGCCTGCGTCGAATTATATAACAAAGTTAAGACGGGAGAGTTTTTTCACACCTACGTCAATCCCAGACGCGACATGCCTCAAGAGGCCTTTAAAATTCACGGAATTTCTTCAGAATTTCTGCAAGATAAACCAATTTTCGATCACGTTGCGCGTAAGTTTTTAGATTTTATCAAAGACGATAAAATCATCATCCACAACGCCGCTTTCGATACTAAATTTCTTAATCACGAGCTTAGAATCCTTGGCCTGCCAACGCTTAACATGAATAATGTTATCGACTCGTTGACCATCGCCCGCAACAAATTTCCGGGATCGCCCGCTTCACTCGATGCACTTTGCAAAAGATTTAACATCGATTTATCTAAACGTACCAAACACGGTGCGCTCTTAGATACTGAACTGCTTTGCGATGTTTATGTTGAATTAATGGGCGGCGCACAAACCGGCTTATCTTTTGCGGCCAGTGCCAAAAATAATTCTCAAAATTCCAAAGAAATTTCTTCCGAAATTATCGCACCACAAATCAGAAGAAATCTGCCAAAGCGCGATTTCCCTGTGTCAGGAGCAGATTTAGAAAAGCATCAGGAATTCATAAAGAAAAATTTCAAAACCAATTTATGGGGTTTTTAAAAACATAAAGTAAACAGTTACACCATAACCAACACACCACAAAAAAATATGATAGATCAAGAATTTCTGGATATAATCCAACTAATCAAAAAATCTCACAATAGTGCGCTTCGAGCTGTAAATGTTGAGTTGATCAATCTTTATTGGAACGTTGGGAAGCGTATCAGCTGCAAATTATCTACTGCTAATTGGGGTGAAAAAACCGTCGATGAATTATCAATAGTCATTCAAAAAAATCATCCCGAACTCAAAGGATTTAACCGTCGAGGAATTTATCGTATGAAGCAGTTTTATGAAACTTACGCTGCGCAAGATTTGGATTTGAAGGAAAGATTAAAAATAGAATCTACACAAAATATCGATCTTGAAATTGTGCCATCATCGAGGACACAATTAGAAGATATTAGAAAAAGTCTACTCGCAAAACTAAGCTGGACACATCATCGTACGATTTTTACACGTTGCAAATCTCCACAAGAAATTGAGTTTTATGTTAAAACCGCAATCAAAGAAAATTACAGCGTTAAAGAACTTGATCGTCAAATTTCGGCCTGTTCTTTTGAACGTACAATGCTTGGCAAAGTAGCATTTTTACCACTTCTAAAAACATCTTATCCCGAAGTCGCAAATTCTTTCAAAGATAGTTACATTTTCGAATTTTTAAATTTATCGGAATTTCACAATGAAGAAGATCTTCAAAAAGGCCTGATTCAACAGATGAAAAATTTTGTTCTTGAGCTTGGTAAAGATTTTACCTTCATCGGTGAGGAATATAAATTACAGGTTGGCAACAGCGATTTTTACATCGACTTATTATTCTATCACCGCGGTTTGCAGTGCTTAGTAGCTTTTGAACTAAAGATTCATGAATTCAAACCAGAATATTTAGGGCAGCTAAATTTTTATCTGGAAGCTTTGGATCGCGATATAAAGAAGCCGAATGAAAATCCCTCGATTGGCGTTTTGCTTTGTGGAGGACAAGATTCTGAAGTGGTTGAATATGCTCTAAGCCGAAGCCTTTCGCCAGCAATGATCGCTGAATATAAAACTCAATTGCCGGATAAAAAATTATTGCAGCAAAAGTTCCATCAGATTTTTGAGAACACTATGAAATCTGAAAAATAGGGCGGAGCGCATGAAAAAAATCACCACATTTTTTCTAAATATTTTTGCTGTGGAAAGAGATAATTTATGGCTATTTGTGTCAGTATTGTTGGGCTTTGGTGTCGCTTTTTATTTTTCGTTTGAAGAAAGTTTTTTGATGAATTTTGGTGTTTTGGTTGCGTTGTTTTTTGTTGCTGTTCTGCTTTCTTTTTTAAATCGATATTCACTCAGATTCCTTGTATTTCTTGCTTGTACGCTGTTTTTGGCGGGAAGTTTTTATGCGCATTTTTATCAGAAAATTTTTCTCAATCACACCAAAATTACAGGAAAAATTTACGTAGATGGAGTTGGAAAAATTACAGCGATTCAGAAATTTGTTAATCCAGTGAATGGTGTTGTTGGTGCTAATTTAGTGATTGCAGAGCCGAAGCTTTATAAGTCGAAATTTGTTGAGAAGCAGAAAAAAATTAAGAAGAAGAAAGTAAAAAAGAAAAAAGCGAAGAAGAAAAAAATTAAGAAAGAAAAGAAAAAACGCAAACCTCGCAGTAGATACTTGGGCAAGTGCGTGGTGACAGTTGAGAGTGATAGTGCCAACGCTCCCGATTGTCACCCAGCAATTGCTGCGGGGTCCACTGACGATCTCGAAGTAAAAGAAAAAAAGAAAAAACCCAAGAAGAAAAAGCCCAAAAAAAAGAAACCAATCAGCGAAAAAACCATCCAGAAAAATTTTTTAAATCTTGCAGATTATCAAGAAATTGATCGTGAATTTTTAGATTATTCAAAAAATTATCAACAGGTTGAATGGTTAAAAATAAAGGATCGCGAAGTTTTCCCTAATCCGCCGCAAAAAATTTCTCTTAATCTAATTAAAAATTCTGCGCATTTAAAAGTGAATGACGTGATTGCATTTCGCGCCATGTTGCAGCCGCCAAAAGCGCGGGAATTTCCTGATGATTTTGATTTTAATCTCGACGCCAAATTTAAAAAAATCGGTGCTTATGGCTTTGTTTTAGGAGAAGTCAAAACCATGAGCGAGGCAGAAATATCAAGCCTTGACGAATGGTTCTTATCTTTGCGAGAAAAAATTCGCGGCAAAATTTTAAACGCAATTTCCGGCGACGAAGCTGCGATCGCTTTAGCTTTTTTAATTGGTGATCAAAGTCAAATTTCGAAAGATATAATGAGCAAAATCAGAAATTCTGGATTGGCACATTTGCTGTCAATTTCAGGATTTCATCTATCGCTTGCGAGTGCGATTTGCTTTATCTCTGCCCGATTTATTTTATCACGTAGCGAATATTTAACTTTAAGTTTTGATCTAAAAAAAATCGCCGCAATTGCCGCAATTATTGGTACTTATTTTTATCTAAAAATCGCTGCTTCACCACTTCCAGCTCAGCGCGCTTTTGTGATGGTGATTTTAGTTTTAATTGCGCTTTTTGTTGGTGAAAAAATTAATGCTAAACGTGCGGTGATGACTGCGGCGTTAGGCTTGATTTTGCTCAATCCGTTCGCAGTTTTTAATATTAGTTTTCAACTTACTTTTGCTGCGATTTTAATTTTGGTGAACTTTAGCAACACTAAAAATCACGATCGAGATTTACATTTTTTACGCCGTTTATGGAATTATTTTTCGCAGATTATTTTGATCTCAATCTTCATCCAAATTGCTACTACACCTTTTTTGATGAGATCTTTCCAGAACGTTGTGTTGCTTGGTTTTATCGCCAATATTATCGCAATTCCTTTAAGCAGTTTTATTATTATGCCACTCGGTTTTTTGGCGCTATTTTTTATGCCGTTTGGTTTAGAAAAATATTTTCTGATTTTGATGGGAAAGGGAATTTTCTTAATTGAAGAGCTTGCGATTTTTGTCACTAATTTAAATTTTTCACATCTTGCCAGTCCAATAATCACAAGCTTCGGAATCGTTTTTGCCGTAATCGGATTATTACTATTTTGTTTACTAGAAAGTCGTTTCCGTTTTGTCGGAATCGCGATATTTTCTTTGTCTTTTACGACAATCTTTTTCACTTCAACGCCGGATATTTTATTTGAATCAAAACAGAAATTCTTCGCTGTAAAAACAGCCGATGGTTTGGTTTTTTCAAAAAATTTGAAACCTTCAAAACAGCGCCAATTATGGCTGAATAAGATGAATGAAAAAGAGTTCAAATCTCTGCAAAATAATCCGCAGTCAGAAATTATCTGTGAAGAGAATCAATGTGTGATTGAGAAAAATAAAAAATTTCTGGTGCTTTTAAAACGCAGTAAAATTTCTGAAATTTGTAAAAATGATTTTGATGTGATCGTAAATTTAACCGCGAAATATAAGCTTCCAGACTGTATTGCAGAAAATAAAATCAAAATTGATAACAAAGATTTTTATCTAAAAGGCGGGCAGTTTTTGAAATATAACGGCAGCTTTTTTACTTTTTGAAAACCAGAAATTTGGCGCCAAAAAAATTAAAAGCGGTAATAAGAACGATAGTGACGATGTTGGAGATTTCAGGAATGATGCCACAAAATTCTACAAAGACGCGAAGCAAGATGCTGCTAAGGCCCAAAGAAACTAAATAAAGTGAAAGGTAACGACGAAAATATCCCGAATCTTGGGCTTTAAAAGTGAAGCGTTTATTACACTGATAATTAAATCCGATACTAACACAAAATCCGGCGACGTTAGCGACGAGATAATGCAGATTAAGTTTATGTAAACAGATGATGAAAGTTGTGTAGCTGATGATTGTAGAAAGTCCGCCAACAATAATAAAAGTAAGGGCCTGACGGGTAAGATGATAACGTTGAGCCAGTTTTTTTATCGTAGAAGTAATATTCATCAGAAGAATTGGCAACTAATCGCGCTGCAGCGCAGCGAAAGCGGATGGTGACCCCAACGGGATTCGAACCCGTATCGCCACCGTGAAAGGGTGGCGTCCTAACCATTAGACGATGGGGCCCCTAAGAAAATTTTTGAAAATTTTTCAGAAGGTAGATTTAAAACAGTGGTGAAGGTACGAAAAACGAGCGGCGCAAGTTATGTAGTGGTTTTAAAAGTGCAAGATTCTTGTTAAAAAAAATGCATATTTTTTATCCCACCCGCTGGTTGAGCGGAGTCGAAACCTCGTGAGATTCCTGCCGTTAAAAACGGATGCTGAACTTACGAGGTTTCGACTCCACTCAACCAGCGGAAGGGTTATACTACTGACAAGCCAAACATTCCTCATATTTATCCGCTGGAGCTGAAACTTGAGCTACTGCTTCAGATTTTACTTCTTTAAACATTTCATCATTCACAACTTTATTCGACACTTTATCAGCTCGCTGAATTGAGGTTGAACGGCAATAATAAAGACTCTTCAAGCCTTTCTGCCACGCTCTGAAATGAATTTCATGTAATTCTTTTTTCGAAACGTTTCCCGGCATAAATAAGTTCAAGCTTTGGGCTTGGCAAATATATTCCTGACGTTCTGCCGATAGATCAACGATCCATCTTTGGTCAATTTCTTGAGCGGTTTTGAAAACTAATTTTTCGTGCTCATCAAGAAAATCTAAATGCTGAACTGAGCCTTCATTAATTGTGATTGAAGACCAAATGTCTTCAGTGTTGCGACCTTTTGATTCAAGCAACTTCACTAAGTTTTTGTTACGAACGTTAAACGATCCGGTCAAAGTTTTTTGAGTGAAAGAATTAGCCGCGAAAGGTTCAATTCCGGGTGAAGAATTATTAGCGATGATTGAAATCGAAGCGGTTGGCGCGATCGCCAATTTATTCGAGAATCTTTCTAAAGAACCAGCATCAATGGCGTCAAGGCAAGGTCCACGTTCTTCTGCTAAAATATGTGAAGCTTTATCAACACCAGCTTTGATGTGATTAAAAATTTTCTTATTCCACACTTTACTCATGGCAGATTCCATCGGCACATTTTTGCTTTGTAGGAACGAATGGAAACCCATAACGCCAAGTCCGACAGATCTTTCGCGCATGGCGGAATATTTAGCTTTATACATCAAATCTGGCGCTTTATCGATGAAATCTTGCAGAACGTTATCAAGGAAACGCATGACGTCATCGATGATTTTATCGTTATCTTTCCATTGATCGAAAAATTCTAAATTGAGTGAAGACAAGCAGCAAACGGCTGTGCGGTCTTTTCCTAAATGGTCAATTCCAGTGGGAAGAGTGATTTCACTGCACAGATTTGAAGTTTTAACTTTCAGTCCAAGTTTTTTGTGATGCTCTGGAATCGCTCTATTTACGGCGTCGATGAATAAAATGTAAGGTTCGCCAGTTTCAATTCTGGTGGTCAAAAGCTTAATCCACAAAGCGCGCGCTTTAATGGTTTCAATAGTTTTGCCGGTGTAAGGGCTTTTGAAATCGAAATCACCGTCTTTTTCGACGGCTTTCATAAATTCGTCAGTGATTGCAATTCCGTGATGTAAGTTCAAAGAACGACGATTTGGATCGCCACCATTTGGTCTTCTAATATCAATAAATTCTTCAATTTCTGGATGGTTGATTGGAAGATAAACTGCTGCAGAACCACGACGCAAGCTGCCTTGCGAGATTGCCAAAGTTTGTGAATCCATAACTTTGATAAATGGAACGATTCCGGAAGTTTTGCCATTACCGCGCACAGTTTCACCAATTGAACGTAAATTTCCCCAATAGCTGCCAATGCCGCCGCCTTTTGAAGCGAGCCAGACATTTTCATTCCATAAGTTAACAATGCCTTCAAGTGAGTCATCGGATTCATTTAAGAAACAAGAAATAGGAAGGCCGCGATCAGTTCCACCGTTGCTCAAAACTGGAGTTGCTGGCATGAACCACAAGTTAGAAATATATTCGTAAAGACGAGAGGCGTGAGCTTGATCGTCAGCGTAATAAGCGGCAACGCGAGCGAATAAATCTTGATAAGATTCGCCGGGCATTAAGTAACGATCTTTCAAAACTGCTTTGCCGAAATTGCTTAGACCTTCATCTTTTTTGTGATCGATTTTTACAGAGAATTTTTTCTTCGGCGCAGTTTTTACAATACTGGAACTGCCAGAATCTTTAAGTGTTTTGATGGCTGATTTTTTTGACATGAATTTAAAAGAATTACAATTTTGTTTTCAAACCAAGCGGCGCTTGGATAAAACTACATCTAGTGGCATTTTTTGCTAAAACCACACTATATCTTGTTTTCAGCAATTTTTATTTTGGGCAAAATTATTTGTCTAGTTCGATCTTTTTAGGCGGTATTTTTTTGACGCAAATTGGGTCTTAACCCTCTATTTTCAAGGCTTAAAAATTTACAATTTTATTTTCAATAATTTCAAAATTCCTCTTGCCTTGTTAAAAATTTCTTCCAGCTCGGATTTTGGATCAGAATCAAAAGTAATCGCTCCACCAACTTGAAATTCAAATTTTTTACCGCGCAGAACTAAGGTGCGAATCACCACGGAGGAATTAATTTCATCGCGCGAAAAAATTCCAATCGTGCCGCTATAAATTCCACGATCTAACTTTTCTTTTTTTGCGGCAATTTCCGCAGCTTTAATTTTGGGAGCGCCCGTCATTGAACCAGCGGGAAAGCAGCTTCTTATAGCATCAAAAGCACAGAAATTTTCCGCGATTTTTCCATGAATCTCGCTCGACATGTGGTGAATATTTTGATAAGAAGTGATGGCGAAAAGTTTTTTTACGACAACGCTTCCCGCCTTGCAAATTCTGGATAGATCGTTTCTCACCAAATCAACAATCATCAAATTTTCGGCACATTCTTTGATGCTATTTTTGAGCAAAGATTTGTTTTTTCTATCTTGCGCTAAAGTGCTTCCACGCGGCGCTGTGCCTTTGATTGGACGTGAGAGTATTTTACCATTTTTTGCTGATAAAAATAATTCTGGGCTGGAAGAAATTACATAATTGTCGCCAAGTTTTAAAAATGACGAATAGTTGGCAGGGCTTAATTTTGTAAGGTGTGAGAATAGTTGAAAAGCTTGCTGCTGATTTTGTTTTTGAGTGAATTCGCCGAAAAATTTTCGAGTTAAGTTGGTTTGATAAAATTCTCCGATGCTGATTTTTTCGCGAATGTCGGAAATGGCGGCTAGGTAGGATTTGTCGGTGAAGTTGGATTGGACCCCGTCATGCGATGGGGTGACAATTTGGGATGATTTTGTGCCTAACTCTATATTTGTCACCCCGTCGCATGACTGGGTCCATTTCAAAACTTTATCTAACTTTTTTTTATCCGAATAAGTCGCCGTAACGCTTCTTTTTTCATGATTAAATTCCAAAACGACAGCAAATCTATTCAGCCAAATTTTCGGCAAATCGACAAAGGATTTTTTAGTTTTGGGTAATTTTTCAAACTCGCTTCCAACCTCGTAAGCAAAGTATCCAAACCATTTTTTATCACTGCTTTTTATAATTTTTTCAGCGCTAGAAAAGTCATCGCAAATAATTTTTTCTTCAGGAAAAACTGCGATGTAAGAAGAAGAATTTTTAATTTTGTTGTTGAGTCCTGAATACAGCAGAATCCAGCTTTCTTCGCTATAATTTGCCGCAACTTTTTGTGCGAAATTTAAAGGATCCAGCCAGTCAATTTTTACAGAGTTATCGCCCATTTTTTTGCTAAATATTTCTCTACCATTTGTCTTTCGTCTTTGGAAAGCGCTCGTCCGAAGAGAATAATTTCGGCAATATCGCCTTTAAAATAAAGATCAGGAATGTTGGTGATAGTAACTTTGCCGATAGTATTACTAGTTGGAAGTCCTTTGTGGTTAACTGCGTTATCTTCACCACGAAAGCCGCCATTTACGTAAATTTTTCTGCCGTTAGTATTTTCATACATAAAAGTAAAAACCTGCATTTTTGTTGCAGATACGCTGATGGTTCGAGTCAATAAAGTATTTTTCTGCCAGTTATTTTCAACAAATCCGCCAGCGCGAAAGCTGACCATATTAGAACCATTTTCGGTAGTATAATCTCCCGAACCAAGCACACCGTAGGATTCGCTAATATTGGGCACGCGCATTACGAAGAAAAAGGTGTAATCATAATCGCTATCGGGAATGGTGCCGTTAGGCAAATCGAAATAATCATTACCATCAAATCTTAAAACGGGAAGGCCGTTGGCAACTGAAGGATCAAAGACATAGGTTGGTCGGGCATTGCCAGTTTGAGTGGCGTTATTTCCAACTACAGATTGGCTGTTAATGTCATTCCACTGCGAAATTTTTTTACCATCTATTGCTTCTTTTTTGTCAAAACTTCGCTCAGAAGTGGTGTCGAACCAAGCGACAATTCCAGAAATTCCATTAACAGAAGAGCTTTTGGTTTGAGCGCGTGCGCCCATAAGTTTGAAGGAGCGAATCATGTTGGTTGCCTGCATTGCAGCCGTGATCAAAAAGCCGGTAATTAGAACTACTAGAGCCACTTCAACTAAAGAAAATGCCTGTTTTTTTTGTGCGAATTTCGACATTAAATTTCGTTAAATAATTTCAGGAATAGTTGGCCAAAATTTTTCTGTAATTTTCGTCCCAAAAATTCATCAACCGGAAGAACCGAGAAGGAAGCGTTAGTCAGGAAAATTTCGTCGGCATTTTTTAATGCTGAAATTTTTGCCTCAACTTCAAAAATTTTTACTGAAGAGGTTTTTAGCAATTTAGAGCGAGTTGTTCCCATAACAATTCCGCAAGATTTTGCGGCAGTAAAAACTCGTCCATTTTTTACCCAAAAAATATTTGCCGAAGAAGTTTCAGCAATGAATTTCTCTTTGGAAAACAGTATACAGTCAAAAAGATTCTTTTTCTGTGCTTCAATTTTTGCTAAGACGTAAGGTAGTGCATTAAGGGTTTTGCCAAGATTTTTGGCTGGAGTAATTTGGGAAGAGATTCCCAGCGTGATTTTTTCGGGTAATTTTCGTGGTAAAAAAGTTTGGATTAAAATTAACGGTTCTGATTCATAAGTTGGTAAATAGCCTAAACTACCGGTTCCGCGGCTGATGAGAATTTTTAAAATTCCGTCGGTAAGTTTATTCTTTTTGATCAATTGCAGCGATTTTTTTTCTAAATCAGAAATATCGGCAGAAAATTTAAGAGTCTTCAAACCATCTTTAATTCTGGCTTCGTGAGCTTTAAAATTTTTGATTTTACCATTTGCAATTTTACAAGTTTCAAAAATTCCATCACCAAAAAGCAAACCGCGATCGTGAATTGAAATATGCGCTTGTTTTTCTTCCAGCAGTTGCTGATTTTTGAAGATGTAGTTTGGCATTGCGCTGAAAAATTTAATTACAAAATAAGATGAAATTCATTTTGAAGTGGGGATTTATTTTCTCAATCTGGATCGCGATTTTTGGTGCGATGGCTCTGATTTATTATCTTCATGACTTGCCAAGTTTGAGCGAAATGGAAGCGCAAAAAAATCGTCAAACTATCGAAATAAATTATTCTGATGACGAGCCAATCACAAAATTTGGCGGAATTTATGGCAGCGAAATCGATTTTTACGAATTGCCCTCAAACCTTATAAATGCAGTTGTCGCAACCATAAATTCCGCCAAATTTTGTGATTGGCTCGT
>Ga0214923_10002619_pt1 | contig 23650 bp, 26 predicted proteins | sample LL1510_MetaG_FD_177993 | JGI IMG/M metagenome (GOLD analysis project Ga0214923, IMG submission 177993) | Freshwater microbial communities from Lake Lanier, Atlanta, Georgia, United States - LL-1510 | ecosystem: Environmental > Aquatic > Freshwater > Lake | place: USA: Georgia | collected...
CGTCCTCCCCTTTCACCCCGCCCACCGCGTCTTCTCCTTTCACCCCGTCAGCGCCAGCGAGCACGCCGGGGTTTAGCCCACAAAGCGAGCACCCGGCCCTCGATCAAGCGAGTCAGTGGTGGGGCTTTCTGCAAAAGCAGTTCGAGCAGCTTGCAAGCCATGCAAGCCTTAGCAAGGCGTCCGATGCAGATGATGCTCCGGGCGCTGCAAGTACGGGCAGTGTATCGTCGGGCGGCACCTCGCAGCCCGACCAAGCCGGGCGTCCTCATCAAGACAGGCCTGCACAGACGCAGGCATTGGGCAAGGCCAGCGCGCAAAAACAAGCCCGGCGCCAAAGCCGAATGCCGCGTTCCAAGGCGTCATCAAAAGCCAAGCCCGGGTCATCCCTGTGAATGCGCGGCAAGCCAATCCGGGCTTTTCACTTGGCCATGCCACGCATTACGACTGGCGCATGGCCTGCGAGTTGGCACTGGCGCAAGTCGAGCCATGGTTCAAGCAACATCAGCATCTGGGCGGTGTTGATGAGCAAAGCAACCAGGATCGCCGCTGGATAGGCTGGCTTTATTTCACAGCCGCGTTCGCAAGCGAGGCTAAATCCATCTTGGAGCATGTGATGGAGCGCACCGGGATTCGTCATTGGGTCGGGTGTTGCGCAGAAAGCGTGCTTGCAGGGGCAGCCGAATACAACGACGAGGCTGCCATGGCGCTCATGATCGGCACCCTGCCAAGCGGCAGTTTTGAGGTGTTCTCGGGCCGTCGCAAAGCAACAAGGCCATCAGCCGCGACAACAGTTCCATCAGCATCACCCACCACAGCAGCATCAGCGTCAGCGTCAGCATCCGCAGCACCAACATCAACATCAGCGTCTAGGTCTGCCGCGGCAGCGGCAGCAGACGGCAAGCCTCAAACCCGCTTGCTTGTTCACGCCGACCCTCAACTCAGTGACTTGAGTGAACTCCTGGATGAGCTAAGCCTGCGGCATGATGAAGCCTTATGTTTTGGTGGCGTATGCAGCGGTTTAGAAGGCGATTTGCCCCAAGTGGCCGATGAGGTGCTTTTTGGCGGACTTTCTGGTCTGGTGTTGACGCAGAGTGCCGGCATCCGGAGCAGTTTCAGTCAGGGCTGTCTCGCCATCGGCTCAAGACATCAAATCACTGTTGGTGAGCGGCACCTTGTTCGCCGCATCGACGATCGGCCTGCGATGGATGTCTTGCTTCAGGAACTTGGCATCAGCCAGGATCCTAAGGGACTCGCCAGGGGATCAAGCGTTTTGGACGCGATCCCGCAGCAGAAATTGCAAGGCGGATTGCTTGTCGAAATCGCCGATCCGCATCGCAACAATCAGCACGGCTATGTTCGCAATCTTTTAGGGATCGATCCATCCAATGGCACGATTGCGATTGCCGGGCAGGCCAAGGCGGGATGGTCTTTGCGTTTTTGCACCCGTGACCCGCAAGCCGCACGCGCAGACCTCATCGCGAGCTGCACCGCACTTCGCGAGTCGATTGAAGAGGCTGGACAAAAGCTTCTCGCTGTGATTTACATCAGTTGTCTTGCCCGTGGCCAACATCTTTTCGGTCAGGCAGGGCTCGAAGGCCAATGGGTACAGCACTATTTGCAGGCGCCGGTCATGATCGGATTTCAGGCCAACGGGGAGATTCACCAGAATCAACTGCATGGCTACAGTGCAGTGACGCTTGCGATTTGCGACTAAGTTTCCTCGTCTAGAGGCTATCAATCGTGTCGCGGTAGCGTTGAGCCTGCTGAGCATTTTTACTGAGGGTCGCAGTATCCATCACTTTGAGTTGTCGGATCGCGTGAAACATGCGTGGATTTTTTTCTAAAAGCGCCTGATTGCGTTTGAGAAAATCCCAATAAAACACCGTGAAAGGACAAGCCCGATCACCCTCTCGAAGCGCAGGCCGATAAGCGCATTGCTTGCAATAATTACTCATTCGAGCGATGTATTGTCCGCTTGCGATATAAGGTTTAGAACTTATTCCCGGGCCCATTGCGTGAAGCGCCATCACCATCACGTTGGGAAGATGGACCCAGTCGATTGCATCGACATAAACCGCATGAAACCAGTCCGCAACCGCCTTAGGCTCAAGGCCAGCGAGCAGGGCAAAATTGCCCACCACCATCAGGCGTTGAATATGGTGGGCATAGGCATGATCAAAGGTTTGCAGCAGAGTTTGCTTCAAACAATTCATCTGACAGTGTCCGCTCCAGAACCAGCTCGGTAGCGGGGCTTGATGGCCGAAGTAATTGGCCCGGGACATGGCGGGCATGTTGAGCCAGTAAAGACCTTGCATAAAGGCTCGCCAGCCAAGAATCTGTCTCACAAAACCTTCGACCGTGGCCAAAGGGTATCGCTCAGGATTGTGCTCATACGCTGAACAAGCGGCCTTGATCACCTCCATCGGGTGCAAAAGCCTAAGGTTGATGGCGCTTGCAAGCAGGCTGTGCCAAAGAAAAGGTTCGCCAGACCACATCGCGTCTTGAAAGGGACCGAACTGCGGCAGCAGCTGGTCAACAAAATGCGCTAAGGCCTGCAAGGCCTGACTTCGATTCACCGGCCAGTCAAAGGCCTCACAAGATCCTGGCAGCTCGGGCAGATGGCTTTCAAGGGCCGCCATCACGGCCTTGGTCGTCGTGTCGGGGGCGAAGCGAAGCGAGGCAACGACGGCTTTGGGTCCGCCAACGCCGAAGGACTTACGATTCTCGACATCAAAATTCCACTGTCCACCCAGTGGCTCCCCGTTGGCATGCATCAGGATCCGGTGACGCTGGCGCATCTCCCGGTAGAAATACTCCATCCGGAGCTGCGAGCGCTTTTGGGCAAAGCGCGCAAAATCCTTGCGCGAACACAAAGCATGGGGATCCTCCACGAACTCGACGGGCCGGTTTTGCGCCTGACAGGCTTTTTTGATCGCCTGTTCAATCGACCAGTCGCCGGGCTCCAGCATTCGCAAACCCGCTTTCGGCAGTTGATCCACCATCGACATGATCTGATCGACAAGCGAGCCTTCGTGGCCTTGCTCGAGATGGCGGTAGTGAACCGCATACCCACGCTCGCGAAGACTTTGCGCGAAGTGGCGCATGGCACTAAAAAACAGCGCGGTTCTTGCCTTGTGGCTATGGATTCGCCTCGATTCTTCGGCTGCCTCGACCATGACCACGGCAGAACAAGCCTGAAGGACTGGTGAATCGAGATCAAGTTGATCGCCCAGCACCACAGCAATCATCGCGGGCGCTGCCTCATTCAAGCGTGGAATGTGAAACGTGAAACTGGATCAGCCGTCCACCAAGTGCTGCGCCCGCCACTCGTCAAGCGCCGTATGAATGCCTGCGAGATCGGAAAACACACGCACATCGGACGGTGGGCGTCTTGCCAAAATCGGACACTGACCACCAGCCCATATCGCCACGTTGGCTGCGAGCTTGGCTCTTAACTCAGCCAAACCATCAAGCACATGATTGGGGTTCATGCTCGCCGAAAACGACAGGGCAACAATATCGGCACGTTGGGCTTGCGCCGCCAAGGTGATGTCGTAAATCGGCGTTTGAACACCGAGTGAGAGGCAGCGGCAGCCCTCCAATGCGAGCATCGCTTCGGCCATCAGTAGACCCAGGCCGTGGGGCTCCTGCGGAAAAGTGGTGAGCAAAACCCGGGGCGATCGGCCGGGACCAGGGATGTTGCTGATGGCATTGCGCAGCACCACCTGCATCGATTCGGTGTAAAGATGCTCTTCGAAAATTTCAAACTGATTCCTTGCCCAAGCATCACCGACGAGGGCATTAAGCGGCGCGGCCACTTCGCGCACAAACCGATCGAGTCCAAGGCGCAAAGCAGCCTGACTGAGCGCACGCCGCAAGTCCTCAACCTGGTGGCGCTTGATCAAGGCCATATAGCCCGCCAAATCATCACGCATCGGGTGCGTCTCATCGAGCCGGGGTGTGGATGCAGAACGAATCTGATCGGCAAGCATTTGCAATTGCTCGGGCTTCATCCGCATGATCTTGCCGGGCCGATGCCCCGCATCCATGAGCCGACGAATCAAGCGTAGGCGCTCAACCTGTTCCACGGGGTAAAGGCGTTCGCCCAAGGCATCCCTCACAGGATTCGGGAAGCCATAGCGCCGCTCCCAAACCCTTAAGGTGTCCTTCGACAAGCCAGTATCCCGCTCCACGGCGGAGATACTTAACTGAACTCCCGACCCGACTCCCAAAACTTCCGCGCGTTCGTTCATGTGTTGCTACTTTTTTAATGAGCCAACCCGGATTTGTCCACGACAAATCTTGACTGGCGTTGAATATGCAAACTATTATAGAAGCCACTTTCAGCTCTGCCTACCAAATCGATGAACTTCAACGGGTTATTCAAACGATTCAGCGCGATGCACCTTCTTGGACTGATCGCGCTTGCACTTTTTGCTTCGCTTGAGGTCCAAGCAAGCAACTGTCCAACCTTGCTCAACCACAGTCTGCCGCGATTGCAAGACGACGTGCCGCAAAACCTGTGCCAATACTCGGGCAAAGTGGTATTAATCGTGAATACAGCCAGCAAATGCGGCTTTACCGGCCAGTACGAAGGCCTTGAGCGTCTTTATGACCGTTATCGGCAAGCGGGCCTGGTGATCATCGGCTTTCCTTCGGGTGATTTTGGGGGGCAGGAACTTGCCAGCAATAAGGAAATTGCTGAGTTTTGTAGCAATACCTTCAACGTCCGCTTTCCGATGATCGCAAAAACATCGGTGCGGGGCGCAAACGCCAACCCAGTGTTTGCGGGCTTGATCCGCGAGTCGGGAACCAGCCCTAAATGGAATTTTTATAAGTATTTGCTCGGGCGCGATGGTCGTCTTGTGAAGGTCTACGGCAGCATGACCGGGCCGGATGACCGCAGTTTCGTCCAGGACATTGAGCGAAGCCTTAGACAAAGTCCTTAAGCTTTGCGACAGGTTGGGAGGCGATGCTTAAGGCACCGCCAAACTGGTTCACGAGCTGCGATTCCCCTTGGGTGACAGACCACTGTCGCCGCGCTCCTTAAAGGATGCTCTATGAAAATTGCGGTAGTCGGATCTGGCATCAGCGGTTTATCGGCAGCTTACTCGCTTGCCAAGACCCACCAGGTCGTGCTCTACGAAGCGGACGCGCGCTTGGGCGGACACACGAACACCGTCGAGATTGAACTTGAGGGGCTCAACCAAGCCGTCGATACCGGATTCCTGGTCTACAACGAACGAACCTACCCCGAGTTGATCGCGCTCTTCAAACACCTGAATATCCCCACCGCGGCGACAGACATGTCGTTTTCGGTGTCCAGAGGTCCGCACCAGATGGAGTGGTGCGGCTCAAATTTGTCGGGCCTTTTCGCGCAAAAGCGTCACCTGGTATCGCCGCGTTTTTGGGGAATGATCTACGACATCTTGCGATTTAACCGCCAGGCTAGCGAGCTAGCGCAAAACATGCTGCAAGCCAATCCGAACAGTTCGCTCGCCTTTGGTCACGCCATGCTCGATCAGCCGCTTGATTTGTTCCTGGAGCGTGAGGGCTACGGTGAGGCCTTCGCGGCCGATTATCTCTTGCCAATGGCAGCTGCGATCTGGTCATGCCCGATGAAGCAGATGCGCGAGTTCCCGCTTGGCACCTTTGTGCGGTTTTTTCATAACCACGGCTTGCTGCAGGTGAAGGATCGACCCCGCTGGTTCACGGTGGCCGGTGGCGCGCGACAATATGTGCAGGCAATGGCCAAGACACTGGACGACATCAGGCTCAAGACCCCCGTCTGGTCTGTGGAACAACGTGCCAACGCCGCAGGGCAGTTACGCCTCCGAAGTGCCGCAGGCGATGAATGGTTCGATGCGGTGATCCTTGCCTGCCATGCCGACCAGAGCCTGCGCATGCTTCAACGCCCCCGCCCTGCACAGGCACAATTGCTTGCCGCGGTCCGCTACCAGGAAAACCGCGCCTGGCTACACTGCGACAGTGCCTTGATGCCGCGCTCGCGTCAGGCCTGGGCCGCCTGGAATTATCTGTCCAAACAGGTTCGCGACGAGGCGTCTGCGCTCGACCAAACCGCTGTGTCAGTTACCTACTGGCTGAATCAACTGCAACCGCTTGCCATCAAGACCCCGGTATTTGTCAGCCTCAACCCGCTTGAAGCGCCCAAAGCCTCGAGCTGTTTCCAGGTGATTGATTATGCGCATCCGGTGTTTGATTTGGCAGCGGTGCGGGCGCAACGGCAGCTGCCATCGGTTCAAGGCGCTGATGGTCTGTGGCTTGCCGGCGCCTGGACCGGATACGGTTTTCATGAAGACGGCTTGAAATCGGGCCTTGCCGTGGCACGCGCGATCGAGCAAGCGCCTGCCTCGCTTGCCCTAGCCGCCTAAACGCAACCATGCCAAGCTACCCCTGCCTTGAACCTGCCTTGAACACAGCACGCCAGGCAAAAGAAGCGATTGATGCGTTCGCCCGATAAAGCGTGGTGCTGCTTTGTGGGTGAGGTGCGGCATCGACGATTAAGACCGGTTGAGCACCAGTTTTCCTATCGCAGCTTTTTCTTTCGCCTTGACGCTGGCCTTCTTGATCCGGCACTTACAAAAAAGGCTTTGCAGCTTGCATCGCCGGTCTTGCGCGATGAGCAAGCGGATACAAACCGATCAAGCCCGGAAGTCATCGGATCAAGCACGGCGACATCCTTATCAAGCCCGGAAACAATCCGATCCGGAGAGCATCCTGAACATGCACACGGCAATGCCTCGCTCATGCTGGGGCATCGATGGCTCCCGCTTTTTGGCGTGAACCGTACAGCCCTGATCAGCATGCACGCCGAGGACCATGGCAGTGAACGCCGCGATTTGCCGCTCTCGCAGTGGCTCTTGGGTCTATTAAATGCGCATCATGTGCCGCGGCCATCGAGCATCAGGCTTCTTGCCTATCCCCGCGTGTTGGGCTACCAGTTCAAGCCGGTCAGCTTCTGGTTTTGCGATGATGACAAGGGCGATTGTCTTGCAATCGTTGCCGAAGTGCGCAATACCTTTTCCGGTCGACACGCTTACGTTCTCACGCCCCATACACTGGAGCGCGCTTTAGGCGAAGGCCTTGGGTCCACGCAGATCTTGAAAAACGGACAGACGCTGAGCACAAACAAATGCTTTACCGTTTCGCCTTTTTGTACGATATCTGGATCATATCGATTTCGATTTTTTAACGACGAGACGCGCAGCCTTTCGCGCATCGAATACCACGACGATAAGGGTTTGTTGTTGATCACATCGCTTAGCGGCGAACGTATCGCCCTGTCAAGCCAAAGGCTCTTCAAGCTGACCCTGGCTATACCCTGGCAGAGTCTTATGGTGATCCTACGAATCCACTGGCAGGCATTAAAGCTTTGGTTAAAAAAAGTGCCCTTTTATGGCGCGCAGCAATCACCTTCTCCGCCTCAATCCCTCCCAAGCCAAGGAACATGAGTACAGAACAACATTACACCGTGCTGCCGCAAGCAAGTCGGCCCATCGGCAAAGCGCTCAAACCGCCCTACAAAGCGCATCTTGGTCTTGCCTTGCTGCGCAGGGCGAAACGGGGGTATCTCTTGCTGATCGACCCGAAGGGTCAAGAGCATCGCTTTGGCGATCTCAACGCGGTATCGACCCAGCGTGGCATAACACCTGCGATTTGGATCTTGCACGATTGGTCGGTCTTTGAACGCGCACTCAGCCGAGGCGATGTGGGATTCGGTGAATGCTGGATGGACGGACAATGGGACAGCCCGGATCCTGCTGCTGTCCTGCGCTTTATGTTGCAAAACCGGGCCTGCCTGGATCAAGGTATTTATGGGACTTGGTTCGGGCAATGGATCGACCGATTGCGCCATCACCTCAGGCGCAACAGTCGAAGCGGATCGCGGCGCAATATCCAGGCCCACTATGATTTGGGTAACGATTTTTACAAGCTTTGGCTGGACCCGAGCATGACTTATTCAAGTGCGCTACGTGAGCAAAGCTCAGCTACCCTTGAGCAAGCGCAGCTGCACAAATATGACCGGATTCTTGATGAACTGCAGCTGAACCCTGGTGCTAGCCTGCTCGAGATCGGTTGCGGTTGGGGTGGATTCGCCCTGCGTGCGCGTCGCCGTGGACTGCATCTGAAAGGCCTCACGCTATCGGCTGAACAGTTAAGCTACGCCCAGGCACTGCATCAACGCGAGTCAAACGGCGGCGCTGAGGGCTTAGGTCGTGCCGAGTTTTGCCTGCAAGACTATCGGGATGAACAGGGACGCTACGACGGCATCGTTTCCATTGAAATGTTTGAAGCGGTCGGCGAAGCCTACTGGGACAGCTATTTTCACCAGCTTCGTCAGGCCTTAAAGCCGGGCGGCAAAGCCCTAATCCAGAGCATCACGATCGATGAGCAGTATTTCGAACGTTATCGCACCAGTACCGATTTCATTCAGCAATATATTTTCCCTGGCGGTATGTTGCCCTCATCGCAAGGTCTTATCGCGCTTGCAAAAAAACATGGTTTAGAACTTCGAAACACCTTGCGTTTTGGCCCCGACTATGCATGGACCTTAGCGCGTTGGCATGAGCGCTTTATCGCTGCCGATGAGCAGGTACGACAACTCGGCTATGACGAGCGCTTTATCCGTATGTGGCGTTTTTACCTTGCCTATTGCGAAGCTGGTTTTGCCGAAGGCGCAACCGATGTGGTGCAATTCAGTTTTGTCCGCGCCTAAGCGCTTCTCCGTCATGCCCTTGCCTTGTTTAAGGACAAGGCTCGAAAGCCGATGAGGCTAACTGGCAGCCTGCTAAGACGACGCTTGATGCTTCAAAGCTTAAGTGTCGGGCTGCTCCTATCGAGCCTGCCTCAAAGCAGCCAGGCACAGGCCGGCGGCCGGGCCGCCAAGGAGGAAGCCTGGCCGATTGCGCAGAGCATGAAATGGTTCCAGGAGCAGCAAATTGGCTATCGCCTTCGTGGCCAGGCAAACATGCGCTGGTTTGGGCTGCTGCTCTATGAGGCGCGTTTATGGACGCCTGAAAACTTTGACAGCAGGCTTTGGGCCGATCAGAGCTTTGCGCTCGAGCTGATTTATGCGCGCCCCCTCGAGGGGGCAAAAATTGCGCAAACCTCACTTGAACTGATGCAGGCTCAGCACGGCAAACTCGCCGAACGAGACCGGCAATGGCTCCTTTGGCTGCAGCAAAGCTTCCCCAACATTCAAGAGAAAGACAGGTTGCTCGGCCTACACCGCGGCAACCAGGGGGGTTGCCGCTTTGTTTACAACCACCAGACCCGCGGCGATATTGCCGATGCCGCCTTTTCAAGGGCTTTCTTCGGTATTTGGCTTGATCCCAGAACCACCGAACCTGCACTTCGCCGCAGCCTCATTGGTGAGTCCTGATGAAGGCCATGCTTTGGCGTTATGCAAGCATGCGATTGCCGCTTGCCATACTCGAACTGCCGCTTTATGTTTTGTTACCAAAACTCTTTAGCGAACTGCTGCCATTGAGCCTCGTTGGCTTGATGCTGCTTGCCGCCCGCGCTCTCGACGCCGTGGCTGATCCCTGGTTGGGTCGTCGATGGGATAAACAGAGCGTTCTCGCAGGCCGACATTTGCGAAAAACCGCCTGGCGCGCGCTGGGCTATGCCTGTATGGTTTTCATGCTTGGCTTCATGCTTTTGCTGTGGTGGTCGTCGCTGTCAATGGCCTTGGCGCTTGATGCGGTCTGGAGCGGGCTTGTGCTCGCGCTAGGTTCAACTTGCACCTACTTGGCCTACTCCCAGTGCAGCATTGTTTATCAGAGCTGGGGTGCTGCACTGGCCCGTAACGATCAAGCACGAAGTCGCTATGCACTGAGCAGGGAGGCCGCAGGCTTGATCGGTGTGATGGTGGTGTCGATCTTCGTACAGGCCCAGTCCACGTTTGAAAAGGTCGCCATCAGCATGCTCTTGATTGGTTTCAGCGTGCTCGCTTTATTGCTTTTTCGCGGCTTGGCCTATCCACGCTACAGAAGCGAATCAGCAGCGCCTGCGCTTGACTTTCATGCGCGAACCATCTGGCAGTCGCTGCCAATGCGACACTTGTTTATCTGCTTCATGTTAAGTGCGATCGCCGCGGCGATACCTGCAACGCTTGTGTTATTTTTTATAGAACGTGTGCTGATAATGCCGCAAGCAGCACCGTGGTTTTTATTGCTCTACTTTTTGAGTGCGGCACTCGGTCTGCCTTTCTGGTCAAGACTAAGCGATCGCCTGGGGCATCGCGATTGCTGGCTGCTTGCCATGCTTATCGCAATCGCTGCTTTTCTTTTTTGCCTTGGGATTGAAGCTGGTGATGCTTGGGCTTACGGTCTGGTTTGTATCGTGACAGGCTTTGCGCTCGGCGGTGATGTGGCTATGCCCTGGGCAATACTATTGCGCTTGATCGAACAGCGACAAAAAAGCTGTCCTTCGGCAATGCCGATTGCCGGGCGATGCATCGGGTACTGGACCCTGGTTGGGAAATTGAATCTTGCGCTTGCCGCCGGCATTGCCTTGCCACTTTGGCAAGTCCTTGGTGAGGGCACGCAGAGCTTGAGTTGGATTTACGCGGGCTTGCCCTGTGCACTGAAGTGTTTGTCGATGATTTGGCTTATCAGCCACCGCGGCCCTGAGGCCTTATGAAGGAGACATAGTCGATGAAAGCCTTTTTGATGAAGTGGCTCGTGGTGATGAGCCTGATGCTCAGCGCATGCAGCAGCGTGGAGGTCCAACGCTATCAGCAGGAGCAACCTAAGCTTGAGCTTAAACGTTATTTGAACGGTGATCTTCGTGCATGGGGGATGTTCACCGACCGATTTGGCGAAGTGGTCAAGCGTTTCGAGGTTCGCATGAAGGGGAGCTGGCAAGGCAACAAGGGCTTGCTAGAGGAAGATTTTATTTATAGCGATGGGACAAAGCAGCGCCGGGTCTGGCAGATCGAGGAAATCGCCCCTGGCCAATACCGCGGCAGGGCTGACGATGTCATCGGTGAAGCGATTGGCGAGGCATCGGGCAATGCCTTGCGGTGGCGCTACACCCTCGCACTGCCGATCGAGGGACGAATCTTTCATGTGCAATTTGATGACTGGATGTTTCTGATCAACGAGCAGGTGATGATCAACCGTGCAAAGATGAGCAAGTTTGGTGTGGAACTCGGCGAGGTAACCCTGTCGTTTTTCAAGGATTGATGGTGAATCCCCCAATTCGATCATGGCAAGGACTGCGCATCTGGATTGTTGGCGCGTCCTCAGGAATCGGGGCGGCATTGGCAAAGGCGCTGGCAACACAAGGGGCCGAACTGGTTTTGAGTGCGAGGCGACTTGCCCCCATGCAGGCGCTGGGCATTGACAAGGCGAGCCTTGTGCCGCTTGATGTCTGCGATCAGCACCAATTGGCGGCTGCATGCGAGCAGGTGTTGGCCGATGACAAAGTCGATTTGGTGATTTGGATGGTTGGGATTTATCAGCCGGTCAAAAGCACCAACTACCGACTCAACGATGTGCTTGCGATCACGCAAACCAATTACCTTTCTTTGCTCTATGCCTTGGATCATTTGTTGCCTTATTTTCTACAACGCGCTAAACGCATACCCGAACCGGTTTCTGGACTTGTGATCGTGTCTAGCGTGGCAGGTTATCGCGGCCTGCCCAAGGCATTGGCCTACGGGCCGAGCAAGGCTGCGCTGACGCATTTGGCCGAGGTACTGCATCTCGAACTCACGGTCCACGGAATCGGCGTTTGGGTCGTCCATCCTGGTTTTGTTGAAACCCCGGCCACGGCGATCAATGATTTTCGTATGCCAGCGCTGATCAGCGCTGAGCAAGCGGCGCGCGAGATCATGCTTGGTCTTGAGCGAAACGCTTTTGAGATCCACTTTCCTCGACGCTTCACGCGCTTCATGAAATGCCTGCGCTGGCTGCCCGACCGGCTTTACTTTGCCCTGCTCAGGCGCACGCTCGATGGCACTGAACCCAAAGTGCTCCAAGCGCCTGACCGGACCCGCTAGCCCGATCAAACCACCGGTTGATAGCCATGCGACAAACCCATTCCTGCACCGATTCGGCGAGCATCAGCGCCAAACTAAACCAGATCAAAGCGTTTTACGAAACCCTGAGTCCAAGTTCACTGGATCAGATCAGCGAACTTTACGGCCCCGAAGCTCGCTTCAAAGACCCCTTCCAATCGGTCCAGGGATTGCCCGCGATACGGGCCGTCTTCGAGCATATGTTTGCGATACAACCGCACTCCCGCTTTGTGGTTGACGGCATCACGCAAACAGCGCACCCGCTGACGGTGCCCGCCCAATCCTGTCTGCGTTGGACTTATTGGCTGGTGTTGAGGGGCAAGACGGTGAGCATTCAAGGCTGTACGTGGCTTTGCCTGGATCAGCAGGGCTATATTGTCGATCATCGCGATTACTGGGATGCTGCCGAAGAGCTTTATGAAAAACTCCCGGCCTTATCGTGGCTGATGCGATGGCTACGACGCAAAATTGCGCCAGGCTGATAGACTCGGCCTCAGATGCAGCGCCAAGGCTGCAGACCATTTATAGCCGCGGAGACTTTATATGCTGTACCCGGAATTGTTTCGTTCGCTCGAATCGGTTCGCTGGTCAATGGAAAGTGATATTCCCTGGGATCACTTCGACCCTGGCCGCCTCTCTGACGAGCAGGCGCGAACGATCAAGATGAACGCGATCACCGAATGGGCGGCGCTCCCCGCAACCGAGATGTTTTTGCGCGATAACCGGCACGACAGTGATTTCTCGGCCTTCATGTCGGTCTGGTTTTTTGAAGAACAAAAGCATGCCTTGGTACTGATGGAGTATTTACGCCGCTTCAGACCCGACCTGGTGCCCAGCGAAGATGAGCTCCACGCGGTACGTTTTGAATTTGATCCTGCACCGCCGCTTGAAACCTTGATGTTGCATTTTTGCGGGGAAATCCGGCTTAACCACTGGTACAGACGCGCCGCCGAGTGGCATACGGAACCGGTGATCAAGCATATTTACGAGATCATTTCCAGGGATGAAGCCCGGCACGGCGGGGCGTATTTGCAATACATGCGGCGGGCGATTGCTCAAGTTGGTGATCAGGCCCGAAGCGCCTTTGCCAAGATCGGCGTGCTCATGGCAAGCGCCAAGCGACAGAGCAAGGCTTTGCATCCTACCAATTTGCATGTCAACAAAGATCTTTTCCCTAAAGACACCATACAGAGCCGGCTGCCCGATCCAAGCTGGCTCGAGCGCTGGCTCGATCAGCAAATCAGCTTTGATGCTCAGTGGGAAGACAAGGTGGTTGGCCGAATTCTTCACAACTTATCGCTGCTCTTTGGCAAGTCCTTTGCCAGTGTTCAAGAATTGAACCGCTACCGGCGAGAGTTGAGCCGAGGCAAGGGTGATGGCCTTGGTGCTGCCGGCGCGCTTTGAATCGAAGATCCTCGAACCCAAACAACTCGAGGACTTTGCCAGGCACTGCCCCCGTCCTCTCGTCTTCACCAACGGCGTGTATGACCTCTTGCATCGTGGCCATGTCACATTGCTTGATGCTGCAGCCCGCGAGGGACGTTGCCTGCTGCTTGCGCTTAACAGCGACGCCTCGGTGAAACGCCTGGGCAAAGGGCCTGATCGACCGATCAACACCCTGGACGACAGGATGGCGGTTGCTGCCGCCCTCGCCTCGGTCGACTATGTGACCTGGTTCGACGAGGACACGCCGCTGGCCTGCGTCCTCAGCCTGAGGCCTGATGTGTTGGTGAAGGGTGGCGACTGGGAGGGAAGAATCGTCGGTAGTGAGGCGATGGCGTCTTGGGGGGGCAGGGTGCTGGCCATTCCCTTTCTCCATCAACGCTCGACCACCACCACGCTTGCCCTGATCCGATCAGCGCGCAGCGACGCGTCCAATAGGGTCGGCGATTAGCTTAAATGGGCACCATGCTGCCGAAAGAAATCGGCGAGATGTTGCTGCCTAAACGTCGCCTCATCCCAATCCTGGGGCAGCAGTAAACCGGGATCGAGGAATTCGTAAACCCAGGCGGGATGCATCCCGCTGTCGCAATGCACCTCAACAGCAGCGCGACGATAAGCATCGCCCTCAAAAGCGTCGAGTCGCTTCCAGGCTGACTCAGATAGATCAAGCCATAGGACACCGCGAATGCTTGCCTGCGGTTTTCCTGGGCGCGCGGCCGGGTAGCTCGCATTACGGATCGCAAAGCGTTCCCATCCCTTAAGGGTTGCTGGGATCGAAACCAAGCCTTGCTGGTCAGCAACAGCCCTCATGACCTCATCAAACATCAGTGAGCCATAGGTGAAGCCATGTGCGGTACTCATCTAGGATAAAGCCCTTCAATCCGATATTTTCTCTTGCTTGAACGATGTTTCATGACGATGAAGGGCCACGTCTTAACCGCTTTTTAGCCGCACGCTACCCTGGTGGATGAACTCAAGCCTTGGGCTCGGCACACCAGGCCTTTGGCATAGGATACGCAAATACCCGCGATCATCAATACCCTGTCCAAGCGCCTCCGTCCAGTCATCATGACCCTCATCTTGAACCATCAATTGACGTCCCCGCAAAACATCGCGGCGATGGATAAGCCTTTCAAAAGCAGCCAGACCGTGACGCTCGAAATCAATCCAGCATCCGAGCAAGTCCTGGCTAAGCCGCCTTGCAAGTGACTTGCGCCAGTCAAGATCAAGCTGATGGCTAAGCGCCTCATCGCCTGTAAACAAGGCATCGGCTGGCAAGGCCTGGGCATCGGCCACCGCGCTTTGCGGCGGAAGGAGATTGACACCCAGTCCGATTACCAGCCGGCTTTGCCCAGCCTGCTGGCGGGTTTCGATCAAAAGGCCCGCAAGCTTGGATAAGCCCCTACCCTCGCGATAGCGCACCAGATCGTTGGGCCATTTGACCCAAAACAATGGTGCGGATGCCGGTAGCGATGCCTCAAGCTGCATCCTCTCGTCTTCAAGTCTTTGCGCCACTGTGGCTGCGCAGGCCAAAGAAAAGGCGGCAAGCGCAGGCGGCCAAGAGGCCTTGTTGCGATCGATCGACAGGCTCATCAACAAGCAAGCACCGGGCTCATCATGCCAGCGCTTTCGATGACGCCCTCGACCGGCGCTTTGGTGGTCTGTGAGCAAACAACGGGCGACCAAATCCGGGGGCGGGCGCAGCCCCGCGTCCTGCCAAGGCGCAAGCATTAGCCTCGCATTGGTTGAATCCACCGTGGGCTCCCAGCGCATCAAAATGCCGCTGTCAGTCAAAGCATGTTCATCGCTCATGCAATCGATGATAGCCTGCATCAAGCCTCTGATAGCTAGCCGATCGCAACACTGCCATGGCCCCAAAGTCCCCGCGCGAAGCCAAACCACCCACGACAGGCTCGAGCAGCCCGGTCCTGTGGCTGTTATTTGCGCTTTGGTCACTCGCCATTGTTTATGGGTCATTGTGGCCTTGGCAGGCCTGGCGGGAAATCGGCTCGGCGCCCTGGGCATTTCTGGGCGATCCATGGCCCCGGTATTGGACCTGGTTCGACTTTTTCAGCAACCTCGCGCTCTATGCCCCGCTTGGCTTGATGCTTGCATTGAATCTGGCGCCTCGCCGAAAAGCCATGCTTTGGCTGCCACTGCTCATTGGCTGCCTCTTATCCTTATCGATTGAAACAGCACAAAGCTATCTCCCCCAGCGCGTGCCCTCCGTGCTTGACCTTGTTGCCAATACCCTCGGTGCTTTTTTCGGGGCGCTGGCAGCAGCTGGCCTTGGCAGACCCTGGCAGAAAATGCGGCGGCTAAGCCGCCATTGGTGGCGGGACGATGCGCAATGGCCTGCCGTGTTGGTGATTCTCTGGCTGGCGATTCGAGTCACCAGTCTGCTCAGCCCGAAACAAGCAGGCATCACAATGCCACCGGCATGGCTTGTTGGCAGCGAATCGATCGCAACAGGCTTGGGGCTTGGTGCCGGCTGGCTCTTGGTGGAAAGCCTGCTGCTTAGCCTCATGCTTGCCCAGGTCTGTCGAAGCGCATGGGTCTTTTGGTTAAGCCTCAGCGGCGCCCAGTGCCTGCTCATGGCAGGCATGCTGGGACGCTTGCTGCAAGGTCCGCCGCTGACCGCAAGCATGGCGGGTTTTTTGCCCCTGATCGTCTGGATTTTGATCCTCGCGGGGTGGGCATACTGGCATCGACAGATCAGCGTACGAGGCGCGGGCTTGCTCGGGCTTGGTATTGCGAGCTTGTGGGCCTTGCGGACAGTCATTGTGCTGATGTTCGCAAGCCTTGTTGCAGAAGCCGAGCAATCAAGCCTGGGCCCCGGGCTTGGTCCTTCGCCTAACAGCGGGCTAGGTCTTAGCACTTGGCTGTTGACCATGGAGGAGGCTTGGCAAGTCGGGCTTGCCGGATGGCGATCTGCTTTGGACCCCTACTGGCAGGCCTTGCTTGATCTGTGGTTCGGGCTGGGACAAGCACATCGGCAAACTTTTGGCAGCACACCTGTGCTTGGCCGGAGCCTGCAGCACTTTGAAGCGGTGGTCATCGGGGCCCAAGAGCTCTGGCGCTGGATGTGTTTGCTCTGGTTCACCGTGGCAGCGCTTGCGCCAAAACAGGCGGCTATTCGACCGCGACGCCGCCTATAATGATCTGTGTTGTGCGCCATCGCGGTGTTTTTATTGCGCCCTTCCTTCAAAGCCAGGTCAGGTTGCTGCCATGTTTTATCGCCATCATGTGTTTTTTTGTCTCAATCAACGCGATGCCGGACGGCCTTGTTGCGCGGCTCAAGGCGCCGAGGGCCTCCAGGTCTATGCCAAGGCAAGAATCAAAGCACTCGGACTTCTGGGCGCAGGCGAAATTCGTATCAACAAGGCGGGCTGCCTTGATCGATGCGAACTCGGACCGGTTTTCGTGGTCTATCCCGAAGGCATTTGGTATACCGCCGTGGATGAACAAGACATCGATGAAATTATCCAAACTCATTTGATCGGCGGCCAGGTGGTAACGCGGCTTCAATTGCCCAGTCTGCCGCAGTGAACGCTCAAACAAAAACACAGTACTTTCAGATTGAGTCCCGGCGCATCGAGGTGCTGGTCGATCAGGCGACGAGCCCGAAAGGCCTGGCCTTGATCGCGCATCCGCACCCACTGTTTGGTGGCACCAATCAAAACAAGGTGGTGCAAACACTTGCAAGGGCTTTTCTTGAGCAGGGTTACGACACCTGGCGACCAAATTTTCGGGGGGTTGGCGCAAGCGAAGGCGTCTATGATGAAGGGCGCGGAGAGACCGAGGATTTCTTGGCGCTGCTGCAAGCCGCGAAAACCGTTTATCCCAACCTTGGGACTGAGGCAAGGTGCCTGGCACTTGCGGGCTTTTCTTTCGGCAGCTTTGTGGCCAGTATGGCGTTTGAAAAACTCGGCTCGCTGGCCTTGTGCGCTGAAAAACTCGTGCTTATTGGACCGGCGGCTTCGCGATTTCCGATGCCCGCAGTCCCCGAGCACAGCATCGTGATCCACGGTGAAGACGATGAAGTGGTTGCGCTTGACGATGTCATGGCCTGGGCGCGTCCTTTGGCCTTGCCGGTGCTTGTCTTTCCTCAAACATCCCACTTTTTTCATGGACGTTTGCCCTTACTCAAGCAACGGGTCTCGCAATGCTTGGCACAGGGCAGGCAAAACTAAGGAGTCGCTGTGTCTTTCCGATGCACCACAGGGCGCGCCGCCTCAGGGCCAAGAGAGAGGCTTCAGGGCCTTTGTGCTGTCCGCATGCCTGTGTGGCTCGCTGCCCTGGGCCTTGCGCTGTCGATCCAGCAGCCTGTGTCAGCACAAACGATTAGCGCAGAAGCTGATAAGCAAAGCCAGGCAGCTAAGCTTGAGGCCGATAAGCAAAGCCAGCCGAACAAAGCCGCGGCTGACAAGGCCAGCCGACTCGAAGCACCGAGTCCGGCAAAAGCTTCGGCGCCTGCCGCTGCAATCGCTGCCATCGGTCCAACGATCGCAGCAAAGGCCTGGGTGCTTTATGACGTCAGCAGTCAACAGGTGCTCGCCGCACACGAAGCCGAGAAAACCCTTGACCCTGCCTCGCTCACAAAACTGATGACGGCTTATTTAAGCTTTTCGGCGATCAAAGAGGGGCGCTTAAAACTCGATCAACGCCCCCCTGTCTCACAAAAGGCCTGGAAGGCCGTGGGTTCGCGAATGTTTGTCGATCCCGGCAAGCCTGCCACCGTCGACGAGTTGCTGCGGGGCATGATTGTGCAATCGGGTAACGATGCCTCGGTGATTCTTGCCGAAACGCTTGCGGGGTCCGAAGAAGCCTTCGCGCAGCAAATGAACCGGGAAGCCCAGCGCATTGGTTTAAAGCACACCCAATACCGCAATGCAACGGGCTTACCTGATACCCAACATTACAGCAGTGCCTACGATTTGGCTTTACTGTCGTCGCGATTGATTCGCGAATTTCCAGATCGTTATGCACTTTATTCCTTGCGTGAATATAGCTATAACAATATCAAACAGCCCAATCGAAACCGGCTCTTGGCAATTGACCCAACGGTTGACGGCTTGAAAACCGGTCACACCGAGGCTGCGGGCTGGTGTCTGGTTGCCTCAAGCCGCCGCAAAGACAATGCAACGCAGCAGGAGCGAAGACTGATCTCTGTCGTACTGGGCGCAGCCTCGGAATCGGCCCGCCTTGTTGAATCGCAAAAGCTGCTCAACTGGGGATTTCAAAATACCGACGCGGTACTGATACACCCTGCCGGCAAACAGGTTGCGCAATACAAAGTGAGACGCGGTGCGGCTTCGGAGGTGTTGGCGGGCTTTGAAGGTGCGCTCAGCGTGGTGGTCCCAAAAGGTAGCGGCGCTCGCGTCAAGACCGATTTGGTTCGAATCGACCCCCTGGTCGCACCGATTGCCAAAGGACAACGTATCGGCACCGCGCGAATCAGTCTCGACGGTCAGGCACTTTCCGAGGTACCTTTGGTCGCGCTCAGTGAAGTGCCCACTGCAGGGTGGTTCGGGCGGGCCTGGGATACCGTCATGCAGTGGGTTGGTCTTTGATCATTATCATCAGCGAGAAGCGAATGCATACAAGTCAGCTCGATTCAAACGCGCTCAACACGCTTGAATCCAAAGACCATGAACCAACGGTTTACTTAAACGGGGCATTTCTGCCGCTTAGCGAGGCGAAAGTGCCGGTGCTTGACCGCGGCTTCATATTCGGTGACGGGATTTATGAGGTCGTCCCTGTTTATGCACGGCGATTATTCCGCTGGCCGGAGCATCTGGCCAGGTTAAAGCGCAGTCTTGCAAAAATCCGTATTGACAATCCTTATAGCGATTCGCAGTGGCTCGCCTTGATCGAGTCCTTGATTCAGCAACACCCCTGGTCTGAACAGTTTGTTTATTTGCACATTACCCGAGGGGTTGCCAAACGCGATCACGCTTTTCCAAAGGCGAGCAAGCCCACCGTCTTTGCCATGACTTCAGCACTTCAAGCCGTGCCTCAACATGTTCGCCGTGAGGGCGTTGCGGCCATTACGCTCGATGATCAGCGATGGCTTCACTGCGACATCAAATCAATTTCCCTGCTTGGTAATGTGCTTGCCAGACAAGCAGCCGTCGATGCCGATGCGGCTGAATGTATCCAATTCCGCGATGGTCAAATGACCGAGGGCTCATCGAGCAATATCTGGCTTGTACGCCATGGCGAGGTGCTTGGCGCACCGGTCGACCATCGCATTCTCGAGGGCATTCGCGTGGGCTTGATGGAAACGCTCTGCCATGGCTGTGGTATTGGCTTTCGAAACGCGGCGATAAGCCGCGAAGAACTCTTTCAAGCCGATGAATTACTCTTGACCTCAGCGACCAAGGAAGTCTTAGCCATCACGAAGGTCGACCATAAGCCCGTGGGCGAGGGCAAGCCAGGACCAGTCTATCATCGACTGTATGAAGCGTATCAAGCGGCGATCGCAGCAAATGGCGCAAACCCGCAAGCCATCCGATGATCGGGGCTTGGCAGGCTTGCGATGCCTCCAGCGCCAGCGCCGTCGCAGTTGAGACGCCGCGACACAAAGCATGAATGCCAGCGATACACTTTTGCAGTTTCCTTGTGACTTCCCCATCAAAGTCATGGGCAAGAACGTTCCTGAATTCACGCAGGCGATCAGTGATCTTATTTGTAAGCATGCTCCGGACTTCGACCCTGCAAGCCTTGAAATCCGGGCGTCAAGCAAGGCGAATTACATCGGCCTGACTGCAACGATTCGCGCTGCATCCCGGGCGCAACTTGATGCGCTTTATCTAGCACTCACCGGCCATCCACTGGTGAAAATCGTGCTTTAAGCACCATGCCGTGAATTTGCATGTGCGTCATTTGGGGGTCCAGGCCTACGCCGAATGCTTAAGCGCCATGCAGGCATTCACACAAGCGCGCAACAAGGATCAAGACGACGAGATATGGATGGTGCAGCATCCTGCTGTTTTCACCTTTGGCAAAGCTGCACGCCACGAGCATTTGCTTGATGCAGGAGACATTCCCGTCGTAACAAGCGAGCGAGGCGGCCAAATCACTTATCACGGTCCGGGGCAGGTCATTGCCTATGTGTTACTGGATCTGGCAAGGCGCAGGCTGCTGGTGCGTGAACTTGTTTTTTTGTTGGAACAGGCCTGTCTTGATGTCTTGAAATCTTGGGGTATTGCGGCCGAAAGGAAACAGGGTGCACCCGGTGTATACCTGGCCAATCCGCAAGCACCCCAAGGGCTGTCAGCATCGCCAGGTCTGACCGGGCTGTCAGCATCGACAAGCCTCAGCGGGCTGACAAAAATTGCAGCGCTTGGTCTGAAAATAAGTCGTTCTTGCAGTTATCACGGACTTGCTTTAAACGTTGCCATGGATTTAGAGCCTTTTCGCCAAATTGACCCTTGTGGCTACCCGGGTCTTGCAGTCACCGACATGCAAACCTGTCTAGGCTATGCGCCAGACTGCCGCCAGGTCGAAAGCGAGCTCGCCGCATCGCTGCTCGCCTGTCTTAAGGCCCACGATTTGAAGCGCGTCGAGGTGCCATGAACATCAAGGCTGAAGCGCTAACATGAGTAACAAAATCAAATACACACCATGAGCAATCACGCAGAAAATACCAGCGCTAAGCAAAAGGGTCACGCAAAAACCGCGCGGATCCCGATCAAGATCCATCACGACGCGAGACCTGCATTGACCAAGCCCGAATGGATCCGCGTGAAGGCACCCTCGGCCCATTCGCGTTTTCACGAGATCAAACGCATCCTGCGCGACAAAGGTTTGCACACGGTTTGTGAAGAGGCCTCCTGCCCGAATATTGGCGAGTGTTTTGGCAAAGGCACGGCAACCTTCATGATCATGGGCGATCTTTGTACCCGTCGCTGCCCTTTTTGCGATGTGGGACACGGGCGTCCGCTGCCCTTAAACCCTGATGAGCCGATTCATCTTGCAGAGACGATTGCAGCACTTAAGCTAGGCTATGTGGTGATCACCAGCGTCGATCGTGATGACTTACGCGATGGCGGGGCACAGCACTTTGTCGATTGCATACAGGCTGTCAGAAAAAACTCGCCACAAACCTTCATTGAGGTGTTGGTGCCTGACTTTCGCGGACGCCTCGATCGAGCGCTCGACATACTTGAACAGGCACCCCCGGATGTGATGAACCATAATTTGGAAACCGTGCCAAGGCTTTATCGACAGGCCAGACCAGGATCAGATTTTGAACATTCTTTGCGCTTGCTTGCAACCTTCAAAGAAAGGGTGCCGGGGGTACCCACCAAGTCCGGCCTGATGCTGGGCTTAGGCGAAACCGATGAGGAGGTCATGGCAGTGATGCGAGCAATGCGTGATCATCAGATCGACATGATTACCATCGGTCAATATCTTGCGCCCTCGACGAGTCATCTTCCGGTCCAACGCTATGTGCACCCGGACGATTTTGAGCGTTTTGAGGCGGCCGCCAAAGCCATGGGTTTTCAGCACGCCGCCGTTGGTGCAATGGTGCGTTCCTCCTATCACGCCGAGCAAATGGCGCATCAGGCTGGTTTTGCCATATCGCTCGGGTGAATGCCGGTTGCCACCAGAAATCGCGAGACCATGTTGTAGGCTGCGGTCACACCACACAGTTCGATCACCGCCTGATCGCTCAAATGTTGACGCAGGCGATGCATCAAGATTTCTCCCACACGAACCTCACGCGTCATCGCCACGATCACAGCGAGGGCACATCGCTCTAATTCATTGAACATCACTTCGTCACCCATTGCAGCCAGGGGATCGCGAAGCGCTTGCACCTGGGCTTCACTGGCACCTGCCTTGATCAAAAGCGGTGCGTGCTGCACAAATTCATATTCGGCACCATTGAGCACGGCGACGGTACACATCGAAAGTTCACGAAGCTTCGGATCCAAGGAAAGTTCACTACGGACCGCCCCAAGAAAAACATTCCATCCGCGGGCAAAGGCTGGCGAGTGCAAGAGCATCCGATCCAAATGAAGCAGCGCACCGCCTCGCCGTTGACGGATCGCTTGAACAACATCAGCAGGCTCGCTGAGGTCCTCGGGCAGGTAGGGGATGTGGGGCATGCTGGGCGTCCTCGCTTGAGCGCTAAAAACGCCAGAATATGGCAGACTCAAAGCGATGCCAAATTCAAGTAATCCGGATAAGCGTTCAAACGCCCGGCCTGGTCAGCAAGCTGCCGGGGACAGTGTTTACCTCATATCACCGGCGGGGGCGATTGATGAAGAAGCCCCCTATGAGCTTGCCCTGCAACAACTCTGCAGGCATGGCTGGCTACCTCGTCCAGACCCCGCGGTCAAAGCCCGCTGGCAACGCTTTGCAGGCACCGACAAACAGCGACTCAGCGCTGTTGAGCGAGCGGCCAGGCAAAATGAGGCAGACATGGTCATGATGACCCGCGGTGGTTACGGCTGGATGCGACTACTTCCTAAGCTTTGCTTTACGACGCTGGCGGAGGCGGGCAAGTTTTGGGTGGGTTATAGCGATACCACCGCGTTTCACCTTGCCATGCTCGGTACCACAGCGAGCATCACATGGGCCGGGCCGATGCTGCTTGATGATTTTGGACGCAGCGAGGTCGACGAGACAAGCAGCGGCTGCCTGCGTGAGGCTTATGCCGGCGAACTGGAAGCTCTCGGGTTTCGCTATAAATCTTGCAAGACAAACAGCAGCACCATTGATGAAGCCGGGATTTTGTGGGGTGGCAATCTGTCCATGGTTTGCGCCATGATCGGATCGCCCTGGCTAAAAAAAGCACCGCAGGGCGGTATTTTGTTTCTGGAAGACATTGGCGAGCATCCTTATCGCATCGAACGCATGCTGCTAAGTCTGCTCTACGGGGGCATTATCGATGCGCAAAACGCGGTGCTGCTCGGAGCCTTTAACGGTTACAAACTCGGGCCCCATGATCAAGGCTATGATTTACAGAAAGTGTTTCGATGGATCGCCACTCAAACCAAGGTTCCGCTGCTTGAGGGTTTACCTTTTGGGCATCACCAGGGCAAAGTGAGCTTGCCACACGGCATGCATGTCGGGCTTGCCACCGAGGGACGGCAAGCCTTTTTGCTATTTGATCAGGCGCATCGCTAAGTCGATCCGGCGGATTGC
>Ga0214923_10002620_pt1 | contig 23646 bp, 21 predicted proteins | sample LL1510_MetaG_FD_177993 | JGI IMG/M metagenome (GOLD analysis project Ga0214923, IMG submission 177993) | Freshwater microbial communities from Lake Lanier, Atlanta, Georgia, United States - LL-1510 | ecosystem: Environmental > Aquatic > Freshwater > Lake | place: USA: Georgia | collected...
ACATGGCTGATCAAATCCCCGCAGGAGGTGGAGCACAGGATCCTCTTGTTACAGCTCTTGGTGGTCCTACCGATACTAGTGCTGCAGCTCTTGGTGGTAGTCCTGCCAATACTGCTACAACTCAGAATACGAAGCAGGATCTACCAGAAAGCATAAACACGTTTGGCTACCTCATTATGAGTGTTATCGGCGTAGTAAGCTGTATTCTCGTTACAAAATAGCGAGTCATATGTCAAACCATGTATGGATTCAATTCGGATAAAACCCGAATTCAATCAAACCCCACGGATTCAAGCCGCATTCAGACCATGGAGGGTTTGCTGGATAAAAAAGAAGAAAATTGAAGAAATAAAATCACTGATAAGCACGACAATAATACGCAATGCCTCCTCTCAAGTATGAACGGATGGATCCGATCACTCATATCCACAAGAGGACGGACATGTACATTGGCAGTCCCATGAGCGCATCGCAGCCCCCTGAGCTCGTTCTCCAGGACGGGCGGATCACCCGCATGGCCGAGCCCGTATATTCGGAGGGTTTGCTCAGGATACTGATCGAACCATTGAGCAACATGATTGACAATGTAAGGAGGTCGTCAGAGATGGGCGTCCGGTGCTCCAAGATGGAGGTCGAGGTCATGGACGATGGAGTGGTTAGGATGTGGAATGATGGTGTCGGGATCCCGACCGGTGCAGGAGAGGACGGTGTGCCCATCCCACAGATGATATTCGGGACGCTGCTCACATCGTCCAATTACGATGACGGAGAGGCGAGGTTTACGAGCGGGAGGAACGGACTGGGTGTAAAGCTGACGAACGTGTTTTCGAAGTGGTTCGAGGTCGAGATCGGATCGCCCGGGGAGGTATACTCGCAGAGATGGGAGGATCATATGAGGATCGAGAAGCCGCCCGTTATCCGCAAGAAGAAGAATACCAAGAACTACACAATGGTCAAATTCTGCCCCGACTATGCCTTTTTTGGGGATGGGACGATGCCCAGCACGGTCCGCCTGTTATTGGAGAGGATCAGCCACGATACGGCTGCGGTCGCCGGGATACCGGTGGTGTGGAACGGTGAGAAGATTGCTTACAAGAGCCTGCGAGACTACATCGTCCAGAGGGCGACGATCAACAAGGGCGAGATTGTCAGCTGGACGATATCACTGGCATCAGAACAGAGGGTGGATGTGGTGGTCGCGTCCATGCCATTATCGGAGCATATCATGATGGCGTTTTCGAATGGGATCTATAATCGCGACGGTGGTGTCCATGTGGATGCGGTATCGTCCGAGCTCTTCCGACGGATCCTTGCGCGTCTGGGGAAGAAGTACGGCGACCTGACGCAGAAGGATCTGCGTCCCGGTCTGATTGTGTGCGTATCGGCCTGGCTGATCAACCCGTCCTACACATCACAGAACAAGACGAGGCTCGCGTCGCCGTCTCTGACGGCCACCATTGACGACAAGATCATCGCAACCATATGCACCAAGTGGTCCGTGTTCAGACGACGCCTGGACGAGGTTGTGGCGGAAAAGGCGGAAAAGTCGATGAGAAAGGCGGAGAACAAGAAGCGCTCGGCGGTTATCCGGATCGACAACCTGGACTCGGCCAACCTCGCGGGGAGCAAGCGGTCGTCCGAGTGCACCCTGATACTATGCGAGGGCCTGTCGGCCAAGACATATGCCGTGACGGGGCTCAAGACGGGGTGGGACGGTCGCAAGGGAAGGGACTACTTCGGGATATACCCGATCCGAGGCAAGCTGCTGAATGTGCGGAACGCGAGCGCATCGGGCGTCGCACAGAACAAGGAGATTACGGACCTCGTCAAGGCACTCAATCTGCGCAGAGGAGTGGACTACAGGGACGATGATGCATTCAGGACGCTCAATTACGGCAAGATTATGATCATTACGGACAGCGATGTCGATGGGCTGCACATTGCGTCCCTTATCATTAACGCTATCCACGTCCTGTTCCCGAGCCTGACGCTCCGAACAGAACCCTTTGTGTTCTGGATGTTGACCCCGGTCGCCAAGATTTATTTGGGACAGCGCGAGGTGCGCACTTACTACACCGATCATGAGTACCAGGCCGATCTCGTCGAAACGGAGACCGTCAAGAACAGGCGGATCAAATACTTCAAGGGGCTGGGGACGTGCACCAATGACGAGGTGCTCGAGACGTTTGGACAGAAGGTAGTATCCTTCGTATGGGACGAAAAGGCGGGTGATGCGCTGACAAAGGCGTTCTCATCATCCCATTCGTCTGAGCGCAAGAAGTGGATCGAGGCGTTTGTGGGGCCGGAGGGGAGCAGCGTGCCGGATGTATCGTATACGGTGACACGGTTCATCGATCAGGAGCTCATCCGGTTCTCGATCGATGACTGCAGGAGGAGCATCCCGTCGATATGGGACGGACTGAAGGAGTCCCAGCGCAAGATCCTGTTTGCCATGTTCAAGAAGAATCTCAGGGACAAGTCCATGAAGGTGGCGCAGTTCGGGGGCTATGTCGCCGAGGTATCGAATTACCATCACGGCGAGGAGAATCTGTATGACACCGTGACCAAGATGGCCCAGGATTTTGTGGGCACGAACAATATCCCATTGTTTGTGAGGGACGGGCAATTCGGATGCCTCGATCCGTCAACCCCCGTCCTCACATGGGACAGGGGCATCGTATCGGCCGATCATATCCACATCGGCGATACGCTTGTGGGTGATGACGGTTGTCCAAGGACGGTCATGTCGACATGCCGCGGTGTCGATATGATGTTTGAGATCGAAATGATGGACACGGGGGATCGGTACAAGGTCAATTCGGAGCACATCCTCACAGTCCTCGACTCGCGGAGTGGTCATACGGTTGATGTGCCGATCCGACAACTCGATCCGTCCGTCCATTTTGGGATTTACTGCAGGAGCGTAATCGGATGGAAACACGCCGACACCCGTATCGATCCTTTCGATGCGGGCCGCATGATTGGCAACGGATCCACGCTGCACGACATCAGGAGCTTCACCATGAATTCCGAGTCGGTTCGAGAAGGATTCGTCAGGGGCATCATGGAGGCACAACCAGTCGATCCGACCGCACACGGCATTGTGCAGTTCGTGAACAGGACGCTGGGCAGGGATAAGGCGGTGTCGAGGCTGATCGTCCGTCCCGTCGGAAGGGGTCCTTTTGTCGGATGGGCGGTCGATGGGAACGAACGCTTCCTCCTGGGCAATCTCGTCGTCACCCACAACAGCCGATCGTACAACGGCAAGGATGCCGCCAATGCGAGGTACATCCACACTAGGATGGAGCCCATAACGCGCCTCATATTCTGCCCGGCGGACGATGCCCTCCTGGAAAATGTCATTGATGATGGGGATGGTGTGGAACCGGTCCATTATGCACCCATCATCCCAATGATCCTTGTCAACGGGTGCACTGCGGGGATCGGCACGGGCTGGTCGTCATTCATCCCGACCTTCCACCCCGCACGGCTCATCAGGGCCGTCATGTCGTTCCTCAGGGACGGATCCCTGCCCCCATCCGACGATTCGACATGGGAACCATGGTCGAGGGGATTCCGGGGCGTCATACGAAGAGCGGGGGAAGAGGGGAGGTTTGTTGCCGAGGGCATCATGGACAAACCGGGGGCATGGTCGCCGCCCCCAGGGATGAAGGCGGGCAAGAAGGACTTTCGGGTGCGGGAGATCCCCGTCAAAGAGTCGATCAACAAGTACAAGGAATTCTTGGAAAAGATGCAGGAAGACAAAAAGATACGGGCCGTCCGCAATTTTTCAACAGCCAATGACGTCTGCTTCCTCTTTGAAGCCGTCGACGGATTCACCCCCAACCTGCAGAATATGAAGCTCTCGTCCGACATCCTCACAACAAACATGGTGGCCTTTAACGAGCACCATCGTTTGGAGCGATTTGAGAATGCGCGTGAGATGGTCCGACGATTCTGTGATGCACGGCTGGAGATCTATGTCAGGAGGCGGGAGTGGCTCATCAACAAGACTCGGAAGGATCTGATGATCCTCAAGAACCGCAGGCGCTTCATCACGGAGGTGAATGAGAACAAGGTCGTCATCTTCCGGGTGCCGCATGACGAGGTCGAGGCCCGACTACGGAGCAGGGGCTACGACGAACAGGAGGAGGGAGGTGGCTACGCATACCTCACGGACATGCGAATCACCCAGTTCTTTGAAAAGAATTGGGCGAGACTGGGTGCGATGATCGAACGCCTCGAGAATACGCTCCGTGTGTTGACGGCGGCCTCCCCGAAGGATCTGTGGGTCTGGGACATTGTGGCATTCATCCAAGTCTATGCACGACTTTATGAGGACGGTGGACTCCTCAGGGATGAGTTTTCAACCGCTGCGGGTCCCGCAATGGCCACTTCTGGATGGACGGAGGATATCGAGGGCTGATTGCAGTCATCGATGAGCAGTAAGATCATAATGACAAAGATGAATTTGGAAAGCATGTCCAAAAACGAATACATAATCATAATGACAATTCTGTTATACGTCAGACCAAACACCTGGATGGCCCACACGATGGGATACATGATCCATGTCGTCATTAAGAACCTGGTGACCCACAGAGCCCTCTTCTGGTGCTGGATATTCGGCATGGCGGAGTAATCCATCTCAATAAAAAGAAAATAGAGGATCGGCATGATACAGATGGTGGACATGATCATGTACACACAGGTCATGATGATGGATCCGGCGTAATTACCCAATGCCCCCGTCGTAATCATGAGAATGTCAAACAGACACATCATGTAAATATTAATGGGATCAATGTCGCTCATACTACCGAGTATGACTAGTTCTACCGGTGTGGTGAGCGCCCACTCAATATACCGGATCATGTCATTGTCAAAACAGATCATGGCCGAATACGCAACACTCGCAAAAGACGATATCGTAAAGCACATGTAATGATAAAACCTATGGTTCGGCGCGAATCTGAGCGAGCTGTAAAATATAGATGCCGACGTCGCAAACATGATACAGCTCATGACCGACGACACAATATCCTCCTTCATCTTCTATGTTATCCGATCGTATCGCTTAAGCCGAGGCACGAGCATGTAATGGGTGCGATGGATTGCAAAACTTGTGAGCATGCGTGGGCGATGAGGCGGTGCTCCTCCTGGGTATCGGGGGTGGATCGGATCCGTATATAGTGAATCCAGCTCCGCACGGTGCCGTTCATGTAGAGCCGGGACGGCGTGTTTCCCTCCGGCAGGACGGCCCTCGCCTGCTCCTTGGCGATGCCGTGATCGAGAGCCCACTTGTAGGCATCCATCGAAGTCCGAATGACGTCTTCCTGGATCGATTCCCACTCTTTGTGGATGGGATCCTGATGGTCGATCGGCTCGCTTTTTTGACGATTCCGGGTCCCACCGGCTCTGGCGGGTCGTATGACGGGTGATTCGGGCACGACGCTGTAGCGCTGGCTGAACTCCTGAAAGCTGAAGGACCTGTGTCGGAGGATCTGTCTGGCAATATCCCGCGTCGTCGTGATCTCGATGCATACGCTCGCCATCTCGAACGGCGACCAGTGCTGGTTGCGCACAAGGAACGAAATGAGGCGGTCAATCCCATGACCAGCCGCCTGTGATGCCGGGTTCGACACCCTCGCACAATACACAATCATCTCATCAATCGAAGAACCACCATCAGGCGGCTGCGAATAATACACCAATCTAGCATCATGCATCCTTTCCACACCCAACCAACAAGCCCTTAACTCGCTGCGTTGCGAGCATCTTTTTGGTATTGACGGAATAGTTGGAGATCCGTTGTGGACCATTTGATCCCCCTGCTCTTTGGGTTCAGAGGATTCTTCCATAACCCATAGCCATAGATATGATCGACGCCGCCTTGAGGATGCAGCCGAGCCAGGGCTTGAAGTGCTCTTTGCTTATCGGTCCGATTCATGCCTTTTTCATAAGGAATCGTGCGATTCCTTAAGGACAGATATGATTGTGGTTCATTCCAAAAAAAAAAGGTATCATTAGTAGACGGACAATCAATGATTGACTACCGAGACTATTTTGATCAGAATATGCTCCATGACAACGGGACGAGCGCCTGCACGGCACTGAAAATGCTAATCTACTTCAACATGAAGATATCAGGCGTGCGACCATTCTTCCCACTCCTTCTGCATAACGATTCGGACATTAACAATGACAGAGCGGCATTGGATGCTCTCATCCGGTTCGGTATATGCCCCGCATCACTCCTTCAAGGGGATGGTGGACCATCACCCGAGTGCTACGAGTTTGCGAGCCGGCATCCGCTCAAGATCCGCTACCACAGGCTGAACACAGCCTGTGAGATCATCAATGGCCTGTTAGAGCAGCGCATCGCATGGTGCGTCGCCAAGGAGCGTTCATTCCTGATTGTCGGGGCGACCGATGATGATCGTCTCATCATCCTGGACACCGACGGGGGTGGTGGATCCTTCCATATTGACGATTTTGAAAGCATCGTCTCGGTCGCATACCATGTGGACACGGACATTGGAGGCATGGATCGCAGCCATGATCAGATGCTGAGATCGTCGTACGACCTCGTGCGAGCCATGACCAAGGGCGTCGATGAATCGCACAATCACAAGCACAGCGAGGAGGTGCTGTTCTGGTCCAACGAGATCATGCGACGGATGGACCCGAACGAGCTGAAGAGGTGGGAGATCGAGATGATCGGAAACTGCTGCATCCTCCACGATCTCCTGGATCGCAAGTACAACATTCGTGGAGCCGAGGGTGCGGTCGCATCACACCTGGGGCGTATCGGGTATACCCATGAGATGACGAGGACCATGATCGATATCATGACATCAATCTCGTATCACAAGACGGTCCACCGAACAGGGACGACATTCCCCGAGTGGATCCATGACGGGTTCTGGAATGTCTACCACATTGTTCGAGAAAGCGATCTCCTCGCCTCATTCAATCTATGGAGAATAATCGAGTTCGGTCGACATCAGAGAGGGATAACCAATCCCGACATCCTCTCGAACGATGCCATCACCATGTTCTTAGATAGGATGGACACGCTCATCGAGAAGGGTGCCTTCATGCTCTCAATCGAAATAGCCCAATCGTTGAGACTGATCTGCCGTCTGCGTCTGTCGATTCTACCACGCGCGGTGCGCGATGATCATCCGGACATTCTCCGTATCGTCAACTATTTTGATATCGACGAGGTCATACAAGGACACACGAGCCTGTCAGAATAATATCCTTCCTCACGAAATCATAAATTTTTTTTTTCCAGCCACAATAAACAAATTCCCATGGATGTAATAATCGGCATTGGGGGCATCATTTACATCGTCTTGTGGCTCGTAATATACGTTAAAATCGTGAAAAGCATCATATATGAGGACTTTACAACAGAGGAGAAAAAGTTCATCATACAATTATTATCGATTAACATATTTGGATTTCAAGCTGGCGCTATACAGTATTTCGGATACATTTCATTATTTGTTGTGGCCTTTTGGATTTTTAATACCAATAGGTGGCAATCTATTATTCAAAAGAGCAGACGGATGAAAACCTGCAGAATACTCATGATAACTGAGTGGATCCTTTTATTCTGCTTGAACCCATTCCTCGCTAGCACTATCGAGCGCACTAAAACATCTCTAACACAACAACAACAACAAACAGGAATTTAATAAACGTTCATATTCAAACCCTGCATGACTCAACTCCAGACTTCCTCCCACCCCAGGGTTGAAACCAACTTTACTCCGGCTTGACAACAACATCAGCTTCTTAAGCTGGACTCAAGTTGGTTTCAACCTGTCCACCTTAAGGATTATATGAATCCTTAAGTGTCTTTACAATTGAGTTTGTTGATACGGTTGGATCTACGAGTCATCTGGCTGTTCGCGGACGGTGCACTTGAGGTGGTGGATGCGGAGTGGGGTGGTCCTGCCGATGCGGAGGGCGCGACCGATGATTTGTCGCTTCATGCCGTCGGGCATTTCGTGATAGAGGACAATGTCGGTCGCCTCCTGTAAGTTGACCCCTGCGCCGTGCTGGACCGAGTTCATGAACAGGATCTTCTTGGTCCCCTCCTTGAACTCCTTGATCGCCCTGATCCTGGACTCCATCCTGCCGTTGAGCTCGGTGTACTCGACGTCCTGGAGAACGTCCCTGATCATATTGAACGTCTCGTCGTACGATGAGAATATAATAAAATTGCCTTCATTCTCAATGATCCGTCGGAGTGCATCGACCTTGCTCACCTGATGACTATCACCTGATTTTGTGGGATTCGATTGGCGGTCGTCGTCCAGCCTGACGCCCATATCGTCCATGTATACGAGCTGATTCGACGCGAGCCTCCGCCTGCACATGGGACATCCGGCCTGGTCGTTAGTCGGGGTGCTGAACCATTTGAGGATGCACGCCCCACAAAAAATGTTCTGGCAGCACGTCAATAGTATGGGCTCTACGTAGTGATTGAAGCAGATGTGGCACTTGTTGTCCTGGATGACCCGCGACAGACGGTTCCTCAGCCTGCAAATATCGTCATCTAACGCACTGATCTTGTCGTTCAGCTTCTTGATCCGTGCGGCCGTCTCCCCCATCCGAACGGCCCTGTCCAGCTTCCACCTGCTCCTCCTGAGCGCCTCCTCCTTATCGTGCATGACGAGTTGGTACAGGTTCGAGGTCGTAGACCCACCCATCGCCCTGACCGCGCCCTCAATATTGCCCGCACTCACCATGTCCTGCACGAGGGGCGAGATGAGGTCTCGCACGATCCAGACGGGCGAGTCGTGGCAGTCGTGGATAATGTCTTGCACGGGTGGGAGCACATAACTGCACTTGACAAACTCGTCCGGGTTCTTGATGATGAGGTGCTTGTAAATGTTGTAATCCATGTAGGAGCAAAAAATGGAGCTCAAAAAGTTGTTGGAGCCCCTCTGCTGATACAGGAGCATCTCAGGGGTGGCAGACATGAGCCACATGAACCCGCACACGATCGGACGCATCGAACGGATCTTGCAGTGCGTCGGATCGTCATACACAAACCTCTTCCACGCAATATTAGGAAACCGCTGGATCAGGGCATTGAACAACTGAGGGCTCACCACGACAACATCATAATCGGCCGGTTCGAACTGATCACACAGACGGATCGTTGATACAATGATATGCCGCAGGCGAGTATTGGATAATTCATCCTTCCACTGCGACAGGATCGTTGGCGGGGCGACCACCAGGGTCGTCGCCAGGCGCCTGAAGCACGCGATCGACTTCTTAATGACACACCCGTTCCCGAGGACATTGGTGATGCACGACTGGACGTGCTCCTCCATCGTATTCCACGCCATCCTATCCCTGAGAATGAGGCCGAGCATCGCCACCGTCTTGCCGTATCCCGAGATATCCGCATAGATGCCGAGGCGGAGCTCAATCTCGTAATGGTGCGCCTTGATATGCTTATCTGCCTCCCTCTCCTCCATCATCAGGACGGCCTCCAACTGATGCGGGTACAAGGTCTTTTGCATTCCGTCCACAGACAGCATCCCTTTCTCTGATATTTTTTTATTTTTATTAGACCCCAACTATTCTTGTCGAATATATTCACACAGTATATATAGAGAGCAGCGAAGAATGATCCCATACGATAATACATCATCGTGCGGTGTCCTGTTATGCGACTGGCTGAATGAATGGGTCGCCACAATCAACAGGACGCCCGATACGGGTCCCACGTTTTCGTCGAGATGGCATTTTGTGTTGGCCATGCTCATCTGGAACAACTACCAGGCCATCTCCGAAAAGATGCGCTACCTGGACGGGTTCCCGTCCCCATCAGACACCGGTTCGGCGGGAGAGGCCATCATGGTCGCCCTCGAGTGCGTCATCCCCGATATTTTCACTCTGCTCAATGTATACATCAAGACGGTCGATATCGAATCCGTCGAACGGATCCACGCCGAGCACCTGGCTCGCCTCGGCGTCGTCGAACCGACATCGGAAGCATTCTTGGCCCTGCGGACGGCTCTGATGAGCGCGTCGACAGCATACACCGAGCAGCGGAACAAGGACGGATGGAGGACATCCAACATACCACCGGGACAGGTCATCAACGCCGGCCACTACATCGACGTCCTGCTGGCACAGGATATAGGGGCCCTCCCCGATTATCGAGCGTGGACCCCGCTCATCCTACCCAATGGTCGCAAACAAAAATACCTGACCCCCGGCTTCGGCCGGGTGGAGTCGTGGCTGACGAACGATCAGTGGGATCGCCTCGACATGCTGGCCAAGAACAGCATCACCGATCCCATGGTTGAGGCCCCACAGGTCGCACAGATCACGGCCACTCTGTCCGACTACGAAAGGATGCTGGCCGAGTTGTGGGCCGGCATAACACCCGGGCGGTGCAATCCCCCGAGCATGTGGATGCTCATCCTGTCCATGATCATCGGATCCGATCCTGATCGATCACTCGATGAGTGCATCACTCTGATCGCCGGCATCGGGGCATGCCTATTCCACGCTGGCGTCGTCGCGTGGGAGTTCAAGTGGCGCTTCCAGCAGGCCAGACCCATCCAGATCGTGCGTCTCCAGAACGCATTCAGCGACATGACCGATTGGCGGGGCCCGGTGAACGGGTCGCTGTGGACGCCCTACCAGGAGCCATGGTTCGTGACGCCGCCATTCCCGGACTTTCCCAGCGGGCATTCGACCTTCAGTTCGGCGTGCTCCACGTTCCTGTCCCGCTTCTTTCGATCCGATTATGTCAGTCTGTCGGGGGATAGCGCGAGCGGTGCACTGTTCTTCCGGCCGATATCACAGATATTCGACAAGACACCCGATGATTACCCAATGACGCTCCACGACATGTGCGTGCCGGCCGGAGCCAGCGGGATACTCCCCGGAACCGTCCCGGCCACCCAGATCAACATGGGATGGTCGACCTGGTCCGGCCTGGCGGCCGCGATCGGGTCATCGAGGATCTACGGGGGCATTCATTACCCCGGAAGCAATAACGGCGGCCTGATCCTCGGCGCGTTCGTCGGGAATATCATGCACACACAATTAATGACTCGATAAGAGTTGAATGAAATGGTAGATACCAGGCGGTTTTTGTTCGATGTCCACATAAGCATCCCGCCTTGGTGGTTGGGGGGTTCATTGATCAGGAAGATTACCGATCATGTGAGCGGCAGATACACGAAGCGGTGCCTCCCCTCCCACGGGTACATATCTTCCATCCGCAAAGTCCATTACCGGGGGGACATGATCATCAGCCCCACAAACGGACACACCTCCTGCCGCATAGGCTTCATCGGCGAGTGCACGCTCATTGTCGCGGGTGCGCACCTCACGGTAGACGTGTCCATGGTGTCCATACACGGTCTGCTGATCATCGAGCCCCAGGTCATGATCATTGTGCCCACACGCTACCTGATGAAGGATGGGTTCGAGCACAAACAATTCTTTTCGTCCAGCCGGTTCACCAATGGCTCGTCCTCCATAGGACAGGGCGACCGGATCACCGTGTGCTTCAGGGTCGTGCGCTTCGAACACAATCGATTCGTCGCCGTCGCCGTCATTGATTCAGCAGGCTGAAGGTGAGATATCGAGGTGGAATGATGCCATCGAATCCCTCCGTCAGGATGACGCCATTCGATGACTCGTAAAAAAGGATGCCGTCGCCCATCGCACTCGTCATGTCCACATGCACCAACAAGTCGCAGTCGTGTCGGATCGCACGCAATGACCTCGATAAGTGCACATGCTTCCTGCTCCTCCGATCGAGACCGAACGATCGGATCGACTCCATATGTCTCTTGTATGATCCATGAAAAACATTGGGTATGGGCTCCTCGATCCTCTGCATGATACATTCCGAATCTATCATGTCGCCAATGCTCCTGCTATGACCCTGATTTGCCCGAATGACAAGTTGGCCACCAACGTCCTTCACGCTGAACCTCCTCTTGGGACACGCCTCGACAATCCCCAACACATCCCTCACCGTCCCACACCTCCCATCCGACCTCGCCAGCACATCACACAACCTTACATACCCCTCGGAATCAGGAACAAGCCCCAACTCACCAAGACCGTGGCGCAAGGCCCACGATAACCACTTGCTACGAGTCGTCCGCTGCCTCATTCAAAATATTCAGACATGTGCTTAAATCATTCACAACTATTCGATTTAAGCGTTATCCATTGGAGGGGGGGGGTGGTGGTGTGCCGGGTGGGATATAAAAGACGCTAAAGTATTCCTGGGCTTCGATGAGGGATCGGATGGAGAGCCCGACGAGGTTGAGCTGGAAGATGCCCTGGAGGTATGCCCTGAAGACTCGGTCATCGGGGCGTGGCAGGTCGGAGATGACCCAGTTGGGGCCGTATCGTTTGAGGTCAAGAGACGGCCAGATGGGGGTGTGCGACACCTCGGTAATGACCAGATCGTCATCAAACCGTCCCGAGAAGTTGACCATGACGAGCCCGTAGTCATTGGGGGGGAGGAACCGGGGATCACCGGGGCGTGTGATGCGCACCTCAAAGTATCCCGACCCACTGAATCTGCCCTTTCTTAGGTCGATCTTGATGGATCCGGTGGTGTAGGGCGCGTTCCTGGCCAATGCGATATCGGCGGTTATCTGACAGCCGGATGATTCCGTTGAAATGTTTGTGAGATAGTAAAAGGAGCAGTCGTTTATCCCAAAAACCTTGACATTGACGCTGAACAGTGAGCCCGAAACCGTGTTGATGATATCAAAAACATTGGATCTGCCGAAGCGGTTGGGGACAGCGGTAATCTTGGTATCATTTAGATATAGTGATAGATCTGTCGACATTTTGTGTTCATCTACTAAATACCCCGAAAAAAAAAGATTATCGATCGATATAATAGATATCATAGATATTATAATCATGACCCAACAATACTCCCTGCGGTGGAATTATTACCTGTGTGTGTATAACAATGTGGGAGGAATATACATCACGAGCTTCTTGTTTGACTCCTATATATCGGGCGACGCGCCTTCGACCTTCCAGTTCAACGATACGTTTACGGGTGAGTGTGGCGACAATAGCACAATCGCGAATGCGTATTTTATCGACTCGGACCCCGCAAACTCGTACGCCGTCAATATAACACAGGTGGCCGAGGTTGTCGGGACGGACAATGCATCCACCACGCCGTCCATCAATGTCAATAATCAGACAATGAATGAGCTGACGGTGTCGATCCCGGATCCTTCTGGAGTGCCGAGTCAGTCGACCATCGCTGCCGGTGGAACCGCAACCTACGATATTTACCAAACCCTTTACGGATGAGATCAAACCATTATCAAGGCAGTCATCCGCACAGCATTTTTGAGTCGATACCAACCCCCCATCAAACTTTAATCCGGCTTAAGAATGACATCACCTTCTTAAGCAGGGCTAAAGTAGGTATCAACCCTGTGAAGATCTCTCATTCCCTATTCAAAATTTAAATTGTTTCCTGAATAATAGAGACAGACCATGACACAACAGTATCCGTTAACGTGGGATTATTATTACTGCACCTTTGATGAGGATGGATTTATTAGGACAGGGAGCTTCCTCTTCTCTTACAGTGTATCGGGTGCTCAGCCGTCGACATTCCAATTTTACAACATGTTCCAGGGAGCGTGTGGCGACAATGGCGTTGTCGCATGCGGATATTTTATAGACCCGGATCCGAATAATTCGTATATCGTCAATATTGCGCCAACAAAAAATGCGGCCGCCACGTCCTTCAATCCGCCGTGCGTCGAGGTCTACAACCAGACCCAGAACGAGATGACCCTCTACATAACGGACGGATTCGGAACTCAAAGAGAAGAGACTCTGAGCGCGGGCGGTGTGGGGACGTATGATCTGGAGGTGGTATGAGGAAAAGAGGGAGCCACCCTCTAAGAAATTCTTATGGATTTTCAAAAAAATTATTCCCACAATAATTTTTTTGAAATCAACAAAAAAGTAATCTATCCATGCAGGTTATTGACAAGGTCGCATCCGAGGTCCTTGTGCCGCGCAAAAAATGGGATAATCTTCAGATGCTGGTTCGTGTAGTCTTTGCAATTCCGTTATTTTATATATTCTTGGTAGACATGGTGAATACGACATGTAATCAGACACCAGAATACTTTTCTGGTTCCAGATCCACCACTACTGAACACAATCCACTCATCGCCCTGGCACCCAATATCCACTTCATGATTGCCATGTGGCTATCCATGATGTTTTGCTACATCTACATCATATTCCGCACCCGGTTCGATTGGAAGTTCACAATCTCCATCGCCGCACTCTGCATCCTCGGCTGTATCGGCCATGGCATCGGCGCATGCTCATGGTGGTATAATCCGTCAAACAACAAGGCGGTGGATATCGCCTGCCCAAATCAAAGGATCCCTATGGAAATCAACGATATTATCGTGTACGGATCCTACACACTCATGTTTATCGTCATTATCGCCGCATCCCTCATGATGCTTACCGACTTTCTCGCCTACAAACCCGATGAGGCTTAAGGGATCGGAGAGGAAGGGATGAAAAAGCATGGAGTTACTGGACAGGGATGCGAAGAAGAAGACGGTTCTCCGTTCGGACGATGACGGGGAGGTGTTTACACTGATGAGGACGGGGACCAAATCGGATGGGACGGTCGCCGAGAGTGTGTTTGATGCGATTTACATGTGCTTTGCGGATTACCGCAAGCTGGACGAGGATCAGAGGACGCACTACACGCAGAAGGAGATGAGGCGGATGGCCGATAGCATCGATGAGAAGGTCCTGTTGGGCGTCATTGTGAGGGACGAGGTCGGGCGCATCAGGCTTCAACAGGCCTTTCGCGATGTCTACTACAGGCTGCACGTGCACGTGTCCAACATTGTTTCGGAGGATGAGGAGGAGGACGATCGGAAGCCGGATGAGCTGGACAGGTCGTTCAAGGATGCGTTCGAGGAGGTTCCACCCAAGGTCGCCCATATATGGTCTCAGGTGGTTTCTCCATCCAAGTTCGAGAAGGAAATACTGGGGAGGTGGATGGACATTTTTGCGGTGGGGAGTCCTTTCGAATCTGTTCTGACGGACAAGCTGGACGCCATAATGACCAGCAGGATACACAAGTGGATCAAGAAGGGGCAGCTGATGCTATCGAAGGACAAGGAGGCGCATGTCCGGACGCTGCTGACCCAGTTTACCAAGAAGTTTGTGTCGATCGGGGTGTCCTGGCTCTTTGTGTTTTACAAGAATCTGCTGTCGGGCCGTGTAGCGGATATGGATCCATTCGAGCCGTATCCGGGGCACATGCTCTCCGTCATTGAATCGCTGCTCCCGTTTGACATTATCGTCCTTTCGTGCGTCGAAGACAATCAGGTGAGGGTCGTGTTTGACACGATGCAGGTGAGGAGCGACGGCGACGCGTCCCGCAACGTCGTCCTATTAATGGCTCATGAAGAGCCTATCCATGCCGAATCGATCGGCATTGTGCAGGGAGGCGGTGGGAAGACGAAGCTCACCCGTCTCATCGCCCCGGACGATCCATTCGTGCTGTCCGCACGGACGGATGGGCGAGTCTTTGTTTTTTAATAGGAATGTCCTGAACCTCTGCTCCCAGAATCTGCACGTCATGATGCTGACGACCTCCCGGGTGATGAGCCTGTCGACCACCGGTCGGAGGAGGTTGTCGAGGATCGTTGCTGCTTCCGACATTATCATTACCCGTCCGGGGCGGTATCGTCCAAAGATTCAATTTTAATCAATCATCCGGATAATTAAAAAATTTTTTTGTCCAAGAAACAAAAAAAAATCAAAATCACCAACCATGTGCTGGTCAACTTTGGATTTACACCACTCCTTCTGCAGTTTATCGATAAGACGGCTTCAAGACATATCATGTTCTTAAATCATTTCAGTCATTGCTTTAAAGCGGTTCCAACCCTGAGTGTCTTGGGTCTACCTTAAACCCGTCTTAAGGATCCGATGAATCCTTAACTGTAAATTTTTTTTATCGAGTCATAGTAGAGGTCATGGCAGGGACAACGTCTTTGTACTTTAGCAGCGACTATATTACTGTCTCACAGATTGATGGCGAGGTCAATTCATTGTGGGAGTACACCGGGACCATTGTCTTTGACCAGATAACGCGTAAGTGCGTGTCGAATTCGTATGATCTGACGGAAACATCCTTGGATGCTTACTCGTTGCCGTTTTCACCTATAATATATACTTCTTACCGATCCCAATTACGATTTACCCTCATCAACGATCCATCCACCGACGCGTTCTCCTTCATACTGACTGACGGCGGGACAACGATAGGCACGTCGACCGATATTTCATTCGCTGCCGACAACCAGTCGGATCAGACGTCGTGCCAACTCACACTGACCATACCGGAATCCTTCACATCCAAGCTCATTATCCCCAGTCCGAGCGGATGTGGGATAGACGTGGTTGAACTGGATCTGGCAAACACACAGTTTGTATTCACCATATTCCTCTACCAACCCAGTTCTCTGACGCCAGCCACAATAACCGACGTCCAAAATCAGCAGTTCTGCTGGTTTGCCCAGAATTGCGGGAGCATCTCCTTTACAGGACAAACCATCCCATCATCCGGAAAAACCACATATAACATAACGGGAACCATCAGCCTGACGCTGATACTGCCAGTGTCGGCCGGCAATGGGACCAGTCCATACGTATACTCCACCAACAGCTCCAACCCATCCGGCAATCCAGGCCAAATCGTCGTCTACTTCGACCCAACCAAGGTCGCATGGCAACAAGGACTCGCCGTCCAGATCCAGACCCAGTACATCGCTTCCCCAATCATCTGATATCAAGGTTAAGGGTTGAGCAGATAATTTATATAACTGGTATGCGATTATTTGGAGACATTTATCCCCGATGGATCCTAACGCGGTATATCCCCTTGATCGGCTCATGGGGCTTTTTTAGAGGCTTTTACGCCCATGATGCTGAAGAGGACAAAGCCCTCTTGGTGAATAAAGTCCTCCAATCAACCACAAACGCCTGTCTTTACCTAACATGCCCCTTCTACCCCTTATTCCAACAATCCGCAAGATTCGAGATCGCCCTCCTTAAGCCTCATCTTGCAGAGAAGAATGAGTGGGCATTCCGTGAACTCAATGGGAGTATCAATAACAGGACATGGTAATGATTCAAATTACAAATTTGAATTATAACTCATCATACGGGGCGTCCTTAGATGGCTTCGGCGTTATCATCGATGACGAGGCGTGTGGAGGGTTGGATGAATGGTCTTTCGAGGGACACGGGGTGATCGATCCTGACGTCCGGGGCGGGCGGGCCGGCGCCCACAAAGGTGCCAGTCGCGTTGGCCATGTGCATAGTGCGACGAATGGCCTCACGGACGGCATCCAGGTGGAGGTTCTCGTCCTCGATAATGTTGGACACCCTGACCGGGGAGAGGGCGCGGCGTGGTGGTCCGGATTCCTTGGTCTCTTCGACGCCGGTCGATTGTTCGATGGGGGCCGCCTCCTCCTCGTGCGCAACCACGGCCTTTTTGATCTCATCAATGATATCCTGAGACCCCCAGAACCGCCTCCCCTGGAAGATGTACTCGACCAGGCGGGTGCTCTTGGTGGCCCCAAGATCATCCCTGCATAGCTTATTCCGTGTATCACACACCTCCTTCTTATCACACGCCGTCAGGTCCGATGGACCGCACCTCTTCTTGGTAAACAGCTTGAGGAGGTCCGCCTTTTTCGTTGGCAGGGCCTCGGTGATCTCGTGTCGGCGCAGAATGTCCTTGATCTGCGGGATGCTGAGCCGGCTCACGGACTCCAGGTCAACGATCGGCCACTGGTGAGGCGATCCACCGGTCGCCTCGCGTGGCGTCTTTTCGATGAATGCCACGAGTTCATCGATCCTCCCCTTGGCATTCGGCCACCCGATCGACCTCGCAATCTTGAGCACATCCCCGCGCTTGTATATCTTCTCATTGATCTTGCGCCGGATCTCCTGGATCGACTCTGGCTCATTTTGTCCTTGTGGTGGAGCGGGAGCGGCCACCGCCCCCAGGAACTGGAGCAGCGTCGCCTTGTTGCGCGCATGGATCGCCTTCTTGAATCCGTCCCGACGCTTTGCGATGACCAGCAGCGCGGGAACCGTCCTCAGATGAAGGGGCGCTTCCTCCGCGCTCTCCGGTGGAACCGATAGATCGACCCCGTGCTTCTTCAGGAGCGCAACGAGATCGCCCTTCTTTGTGATGGATGCCCTGTAATCGTCGAATGCGCGCGCACGCTCCCTCAGGAGCTTGATATTCCACGCCTTGTCCACGACCGGCGGCGCACTAGACGGAGGCCTCGACAGATCCAGCCCATGCCTCGTCAGGAGCGCGACCAGATCCTCTTTTTTTGTTATTGATGCCTTGTAATCATCGAATCCCCGTGCATGATCCCTGAGGATCCTCACGGTCCACGCCTTATCCATAATTGTATTTTTAATCGTTCAATGTATTTTTTTCATTTTTTTAATCGTTATCCAAAAAAAAATGATCTGCTATCGGTGGACAGGCTCCGGATAAGCAACCATGTCGTCCTTCATCGAGACGGTCGAACGGGCCTGTTCGACCATCATATGCAACCCCAAGAACCGTGAGATCCTCGCATCCAAGATCATGAGCCAATGTGATCAGGACGAGGACGCGGCACGGATGATCTTGCTCGAGTGGCTGACCGACTACATGTGCCGCGCCGACCTCCGCCACGCCCTTCGTCATCTGAACGATGGGCGTGTCCTGTGGCATCACCCCGACCTCGACGCCATCAGGGAGGAGATTGATGAGCAGGACAGGTTCATCGAATCACCCCCCGAGGTCGACGAGGGCGTCATTTCTTGCAAAAAGTGCGGCTCCAACCGGACCTTTTCGTACTCCAAACAGACACGGAGGGGTGATGAGGCGACCACCGTCTTTGTCAAATGCTCCAAATGCCAGGCCGCCTGGCGCATCTGATTTCCCCATCCGCTGAAAACTGATCATTCTGGTCGACACACGAGTCCATAATCCAGGTATTGACTCTCTCTCTTTTTTGGGATATGGCAGATATGGCAGATATGACGGTGGACACGACGTCCTTTGCACCATCGAACAACAAGACGAATCACTGCGGCCAGCAGCAACAATTCCAGATCATCCCATGGGATAAATGGCATCGCACGTATTCGCCCATGACGGCTCGATATATCACCTTCACGAGGGTCTCCAAGTCGAGTATGACGGACATTCGGGAGCACCATTACGCCTTCTCCACGACGCTGACCGGATCCATCACGTCCCACCTAACCAACAATCAGGAGATCATCCTGTTGGAGGCCGCATGGGATGATCCGTCCAAGGCAGAGTCATTCCTGACCGAGTGCATCCCGATCCAGAAGGATCAGCGCTTCCAGGACGGTATCATCGGCATCGGCCTCGGACGATGGATGAAGTGCATCCTCATGTCGGCCATTACTGCACCAGTGGATGCAAGGGACCGATTCCTGGGATGGTTCGAGACCCTTGTGCGGTTCGTTGTGGGGCTCCAACAGAATCCCCACTCACACAGGTGGTTCGATGTCATCCTGACGACACTGCGCACAAACGACGCCATCGAAGACATTCTCGTCATGAAGCTGCTTCAGGCGGCACTGGGTGTGCGGACGATCCCTCGGATCCGGGAGTTCCGGTGGTTCGAAAAGTCGATTGAGAAGGCATTCGGCTACAACCCCGAACTCCGCCACAACGTCCTCACACCCCTCGTGTGGATCATCGTCTGGAATATGCTCCACGCCGATATACCATTCGGACAATCCGTGTCCTCCGCCTTTGATCTCCTCCAGGGTCAGGTCGGGTGGACCGACTCGGATGTGATGAGGACGCTATTGGGCGTCATGTTCCCCGAGCTCGTCGATCACACGGACAGGATCCTCGAGTCGATCCGGAAGAAGGAGCGCTTCGGTCTCGAACACACCCCGATCCTTCTGAGCGATGGGACCACCATCCCCCCGCTCATGGAAAAATTACCGATGGGGATCGCCAGCCTCCGATCCAGTATCCAGATGTGCCGCCATACTCCCGCGGAGACAATGCTCAGCATCAATCTGGACGAATACAATATCTACACGCCCTTTTATATGGATCGGATCGCCAACACCACAATCATCATCACTGGGACACCGATCCCGACCGACCATGTCAACAAGCACGGTGCCGGGGTCCTTTTTCGAGGACTGCGCTATCCGCCCCGCACAACGGACGCATTCAGAGGGATCATGGGCCTATCCCTTGCGGGCGGTCGGGGCGATGGACGCACAAAGCCGACGGAGGAACGGATGCCGGCTCCTGTTCTGTCGACTACGGCGTCATCGGAGCTGGCGATCGTCAGGATGACGCCCAGGGAGTATCGTGTCAAGACGGCGGGGTGGTCTTTGGAGCTCGTCATGCCCTTCCGTATGGGGGACAAGGTGTTTGCCGTCTTCTTCAAGGGGATCCGCGATCTTCAGATCAGGATTGTGCGCGACCCGGGGAGACCGCCCGTCTATGGTGGTGGGAGAGTGAGTTTTAGCCAGATCCGATCGCCGTTCAATCACCTCCAGACCATTGCACAACTCTGAGAAGAAGAATGCACGTCGATGAATTTCTTTCATGTCATGGAAAGGAATCATTTTGAATAGAATAGCGGCTCGCACACCATCAGTCTGTGTTCTCTCGTGTGCTCATGAAAATCCCTGATGCGATAGAAGCGCCCCTGGATCAGACCCGCCGAATAACGATGGGGCAGTATGCGGGTGGAATGGGCGCATGCTTCACATAAATCATAATTATCGCAGACATGACAATGGTATCGCAGCCCGATAAAATCAGGCGTCCCGCACTGATCACAGCAGTAATCGATATTCCTACCCGCCATGACATACCTGAATGCTTCAACGGGATCCTCGTTCAGTCTATACAAAAACACCTCGGCTATACGCCTCGGGTCTCCGCCGGACCTCCACACCAAAGCCACGACATGATCAAATCGCAGGAAGCGCTGGTTCCTCTCTGATAATTGTATGGGAAGCTGCTCGGGTGCGACCGCTGCTCCTCCTCCCTCCTTGATCGTCACCTCGTCCAGGCCATCCACCATCATATTGCATGTCAGAGAATAGACTGACGCATCGTCATCATCGAGGAGAACAGGAAGCTCGGATGCTCCACAGACCGCCCATAATGACGATGATGCACAACCAATCATCCTCCTGAACTTATTAAGCCTCGTCGACCGGAAGATGTCCATTGATAGGTGTGTCCCGTCGGCCCGGATCACACGCACCCTCATGTAAAGCATGCACATCCTGACTCTTATGTCGATCGTATCATTGACAACAAATCCCTGCCTGTTCATTTCGGTGTGCGGGATGAATTCGTGTAGACCCCAGGTAAAGACGCCATTGGCGGAGAAGCGGTGTTCGGGGAGTGTGGAGTGCCACGTCTTGTTCCGCCCCCCCTTCTTCTGGTTGACCAGAGTCAGTGAGAACTGGCAGCAGCACTCCCAGTCCCTCTCTGCCGATTCTGTCGGCATACATGCCAGATATGCGGACAGGACCGGCTGACCAAACTGAATGTTTGGGTTCCCCTGAGGATCGATAATGACATGGAAGGAAAAGTCATTCATGATGATCAGAGAACCCTTCCTCCGTCTCGACATGTCTGTCGATATCCGCGCAAAGCGGGATGTGAACACCATGGATCGATTGCGCCGATTGTAATCGGCCACCAGCATCCTCCAATCACCCCCGTACGCGCTCGCATCGCGCGTCTCCCTCAGGTGTGGGAACATGCTCATCGCAGCATCCCTCCAGATTATCCTCCTCGTTGTCATGTCCCAGAACCTCGTGCAGCACACCGAGAACCGGAGGAGCGTATCCCCATCCATGAACCCGATGATGCACCTGATCTCATCGTCCGACAATGACGTGTTCATTCCTGGTGGATTCATCCGAACGTGGCAAGAGTCAATTTTTATCCCTGGTGATGGTCGCTCCAAACCTTGGAAGGCCTCCATCGGATCTCCTCTCTTTAGGACCGACCAATGACAGACTAAATATTAAATTTTTTATGATGATAGATAAAAATGTCTCCGATCCTTATCTCAAATCAAACTCTCAATTCGCTCGCTATTCTTCTATCGATTTGGGTCTTGATAATCCTGCCGTTATCTATGATCATTGCAGTCGCAGGGATCATAACTACCGGAATCCTCCACAACCGATCAAGCACCCCGAAGAAGAGCTATGACCTCATCATAACAGAGGCAGCCTTCTCATTCACCCTCATCATTCATGTTTACGGATTCTTAATGATCGTTATGGATTGGCACTCACATTGGAAGCATCATATGAGTGTCTATATTGTGCTCGGTATCCTCGCATGTGCACTTGACATTGTCGCATTGTCGATGAGACCATCACAAAACGACGACGCATTGCAACAACGATTGCATGACACCGTATTTGGCCTGCTATGCACGACTGTCATTCTTCAAGGCATATGCTTATTGGGCACGTTCTTGGGAGCGTTAGGTAAGTATGAAATAATAGTAACAGAAAACAAAACCTCTGCACCTACCTAAAGCTAGGATGGCTTTCACGCTCGATCATGGCTCATTCACGCTGCATGAGCGTTTACTCATTGTTAGTATAGGCACGGTTCACTTCTCCATAAATTGGCATTGTGCACCATTGTCGTTATTAAGGGGATATGCTCGCTGGTCCAGTCAGTCGGATGCTCATAATTGGACGAGCGTATCATGATCGGATACGATCCTGGAGCCAGTAGTAGGAATCCTTGGGTGTTCGGCTGCCATTCTGATGGAAATCGACCGAGACCATCCCGAACGCCTCGCTATAGCCGGCCGCCCATTCAAAATTATCCATGATGCTCCAGAAGAAGACCGTGTCGACGCCGGTCATGTCTTTCAGAATATCGAGCGTCTCGTTGATGCACTTGATGCGGATCGGGTCATGAAGATCACCCGGTCGTGTCGACACCCCGGTCTCGGATATCTGTATCGATAGGCCCGGCGCAATCTGGGTCGCCTTGTCAATGACGTATCGGATCCCTTCGGGGTAAAGAAAGAGCCATGACGACTGAGTCGATTGGCTGTTCGGCTGCCTCGACATGTATACACACGGATCCGAAAAAAAGTCCCCGGGGCTGCACACATCGGACGGGTCCGCCCTGTAGGTCGTATAATAATTCATGGCAATAGTCGTGATTGATCCCCTCAGTCGATCCGACTCCTCGGGGGTGAAGCGCACGAGACGATCGGGACCCACCGTGTCCAGCACGGCCTGGGGGTAATCGCCGGTCATGAGGGGCTGGAGATACAGCCCCAGCTGGAACATGTATGCGCGGTCGGCAGCAGGCCCGGTATATCCGTGGACATTGAGAGCCATCGTATAATGAGCATCGGCCGGCATCTGATCCCTCATCCCCATAAACTCGGGGAAAAGATCCGAGTGTGCAAGGAGCATCGTCCTCGATACCGTGTACGGCATCGCCTCCGGCGACCTCATCCCGGGAGCATG
>Ga0214923_10002621_pt1 | contig 23613 bp, 34 predicted proteins | sample LL1510_MetaG_FD_177993 | JGI IMG/M metagenome (GOLD analysis project Ga0214923, IMG submission 177993) | Freshwater microbial communities from Lake Lanier, Atlanta, Georgia, United States - LL-1510 | ecosystem: Environmental > Aquatic > Freshwater > Lake | place: USA: Georgia | collected...
CTTCAGTTTGTTGATCGTATTTATCTTTACGATTTTGTTTATAGTCAGGATAAATAGTTTTACGATAGCTGCTAGATCCTTGATCTGTGGCTATAATTATGTGCTGTGCTTTATAGCTTTTAGCTAAACTTTCAACAGTGCGTAAATAATCTTCAGCAAAATCTCTGGCTTTACTATGCTTATATCGAAAAGCCAGATTAAGCGCATCTATTATCATTAGTGTTTTTTCAGTTTGTTCAAATTGTTTAAAAGTTTTCATATTATTTTAATGGTGTAATCTACTATTATAACACTATTGATAAAAAAAGTCAATTTACAAATTTAGTTTTGGTATTTTGAAGCCAATCTTCTAGTAAAAACATATAGAATTCATAATCTTGTGAGTAAAACATTAGCCAACGTTTTTCCATCATATTATCACAAACAAAACTAGTAGCCCCAAATAATTTACTGCGATCATATTTGAATATTAATAAGGGCATTTTATCTACTTGAAATGCTTGACGTTGTGTTTGCTGCCACCACTCTACAATCTGTGGAGTTTTGTGTGTTAGTAATCCACTGTTAATATGATCATCTGCGTAGCCTTTTACTTCTACGCAATAGTTGTTAGCATAATTGGGCACATATAAGTCTCCTTTTAAACCGTGTTTTGCATCTAGTGCTCCACTACCCGGAACACGCTCCCAACCTAATCCAGTATATTTACGAAGCATATCACGTGCTAGCGTTTCTGTACGAGCGCCTTTTTGGCGACTATCTACCACTAGTAGCCTCACTAATATGTTTAGCTAAGCGGCTCCAATCTATAGTTAGATCAGAATTAAAATATAGATTATTTGTTTCAATACTATCTGATAATTCTATTTTATTAATAGCTCTATCTAGTTTTTTACGCCTAATTTCTAAAACTTTTTCAAATTTATTTGCTCGCATATATTCATGCCTCAATACGAGATATGTTATTACGTTTGATAACATTTATTTTCTCTAATAATGGGTGTGTAAATCCATGACTAATTAAAAAAGTATTTAAGTGTTCTTCTCGTAGTAAAACTTCTACCAATTTTTCTTTACCTTCTAGATCTAGTGTTTCAACAGTTTCGTCTAATATAAGTAAATTGATCCTACTACTTGATAAGGTCTGCATTAGCTTTCTAATTGCTAATAACGTAGCTACATTGACTCTAGCTTTTTCACCACCACTAAGTGCACTAATATCAATATCTCGACTATTATCTGTAACTATTACTAATAATTTATCACTACTATTTATCTTAAAAGTGATTTGAAATCTGCCGTCACTCAAATCTACTAAATATTGATTAGTTATTGCCTCCAAGTCTTTAACTAAACATTCTATTTTGTATGCTACTAAACCAGTAGTACTAAAAGTTTTTGTAAGCACACCTAGTATACTCATTCGTTCATTCATTAAATGTAATTGATAGCTGTATTCTTCCAATTCCTCAGTCATATCTTGTAATTGCTGACGAATTGTATCAACTTTACTGTTATGAGTATTTATTTGACTATTTTTTTCTTCTGCTTGTTTTATGCGCTTTTTAACTTCTTGAATAGAACTAACTAATAAATCATATTCATTAGTTAGTTCATTTCTGTCTAGTGTTTTGTTTGGTAGCGACTCATCAATTAATAAGTGTAACTGTTCAAAGTCTTGCTGAGCTTTTACAGCCCGTTTATAAACTTTGTCTAACTCTTCTAGTTCATTTGCTTGAATTAGTGCCACGGCAGCCAAAGATCTAGCAGTTTCTATTTCTTCTGTTTTTGTATTAATTAATTCTTGTGTTTTACTACTGTCTATTTCGCTAAAACAAGTTGGACATATTCCACTTAGATTTTGTAATTTTTTAACAAAAGTTTCGCCATCCTTAACAGTTTTCATATTTTCTGTTTGTTCTTGCTGTAGCTTTTTAATTTTTTGAGCATCAATTGGTTTAATAGCGGAAAAATCTAGATCTATTGTGCTAAGCTGTTGCTTATAGGTATTATTTTGAACAATTTTACGATTAGTTTTATCAATATTAGTAATTTCTAAGTTTAATTCTGCTATTCGTTCTTCAAGTTTAGGATCTAATTGTTCTATATCTACCGTTTGTTTAATTGATAAATCCATTTTTTCATATTTATCTAACCAACTACGTATAGTATTAACTTTTGCTTGTACCGCACTTAATTCTTTACCTAATTCTAAACTTATTTCTTTAAATACCTCACTAGCCTTAGTATACTTTGTAAGATTTAATATTTCAATTAAAAACTTTTTTCTAGCTGTATCTGGACTAGTTAAAAATTCTAAACTCATTGCATTGCTTTGATAAACGATCTGCGAAAAGCTTTTATGATCAATACCTACAACTTCTTCTATAATTTTGTAGGTTTGAGTAGCTGTATGTGCGCTAATATCTTTACCATTTTTTAATAATTTTACTGTTTGTTGAGTTCCACGAACAGATTTAATAGTATAATTATTACCATCGCGTTCTAAATCTAATTCTATTGTATAATTTTTATCTTTAATATATCTATTAAGTATATCGGCTTTTTTAATACCTTTACTATTTTTATTAAATAGTATTTCTTCTAGTATAAGTGCAACGCTACTTTTACCATGACCATTTTTTCCTACTAATTGGGTAAGTGGAGCTTTTATAAAATTTATAGTATTATTACTACCATAACTAAAACAATTACTCCATCGTAATTCTTTGATTGTTATCATTGCCCCAAAACCTTTGTTTATTTAAAAACCCCAATTGCTCTATTAATAGTACTATATTAACTGCATTATCAAATTCTAGTTGCCAACTATCTTGTGAACCATGTTTGCGTTCAGCAAGTATTCTAGCAACATAGTAAAAATTAGGATGATAATCTGTACTAATCATGTTCTATTTTGTCCAAATTATTTTGTACTTCTAATATCGCTTTATCAATAGTTTCTTGTGGTAATTCTAATATATATTGTAAATATTCTTTTACTTCTTCTATCAAAGTCATATTATTATCAAGCATTAGTTGAACATCACTACTACGCTTAATAACTTTTTTATCAATAAGCTCACTATCTTCTAGTTCGCCCAATTCTTGAATATCGCCCTCAACCTGATAAATAGTATGATGATATGTGGTTGACGGTTTAGGGTCATTAGCAGCTACAGTTTTTCTTATTAGCTGCGGAAGTTCTAAACGAATCCACTCATGTTTTAATGTTTCACTATCTAATAGAATAATACCAGTTTGTACAACATCTCTATGAAAACTAGTGGTGATAGGGCTACCAGGATATACTATATTACGCTGACAATTTTCATAACTATGTAAATCTCCAGCTAATACTACATTCCAATTATTAAAAATATCTAAATTAACTTCTGGTGTAACATGCGGAGGTATTTCTCCTCTAACATGTGTACAGAGTATATTACCTCCTTCTGGCCAAGGATTAGCTGTTTCAAAATCTTTTAATTTATTGTATGGTACAAATTCTATACCATAATCGCTATAGTAATCATCTATTACTATAACATTACGTTTACTACTCATTAGGTTAGTAGCTCTAGCCAAATTACTCATAAAAGTAGTAGATTTTTTAACTGCTTCATGATTACCACTATAAATTATAGTAGGTATTGTACAGTGGCTAATTAAATCAAAATAAATTTCTAATTCATCCATACTAGGCAATTTATCAAAAACATCTCCACCTATTATAAATAAATCTGCTTTATTTTGTAAACTTTCTAATTCTTTCCACAAAAGATTATATCTATTTCTAGCCCAATCAATAGGAACATTTTTTTGACCTAATTTTATATGTATATCAGCTGTAAATAGTACTTTCACTATTATCTCCTAAAGATATAGGTTCAGTATTTCTACTGAACCTATTTTTTATTAGCCTAAATCTTTAATTGCTTCTTGCTGACTTTGGTCTAAATCATCTTCTTCATCTTGTTGGGTATTTATTTTTTCCAATAAAGCCTTAACCTCCTCAGGTGTAGGTCTAGGAAATTTTTCATCAATTGGCTGAGCATTATCAGCTAATTGTCTATCTTCAGCACTTAATTTTTTTGGTTTACAACGCAATACTTGCAATGTATATTCTACATTAAATGCAAGTGGACCAGTTTTTGTACGTTTAAATACTACGTCCCATCCTGTATCATAATCAGTTGGATCTCCTAAATCTTCTGCTGCGGTAATAATTTGCTCAAATAATTTCTTTTTAAGATTAAGAGCCTTAACTTTTCCATCTTTAGGATCAATACAATTAATTGAATAACTCCAACTACAACGTAAATCTGGGTAGTAGTCTGGAACATAATCTTTTTCTAAATTATCAAATTTTTCTTTATCTCTATTAAAAGCCAAGCATTCGATAGGAATGTCTTTATTATTTGTACCTTTAACCCAATAAATATACCTGGGTAAAATTCCACCAATTAATCGTACTGTATTTTCACCATCTTTATACTCATAAGTTTCTACTTTATTTGATAGTGCTTTGCCTTTTGTTTGTTTGAAACTAAGTGCCATTTATTCCTCGTGTTTAAAATAAATTTTATTGTTTTCTATTGTTATTATCGGATTATATTTTATTGCATTTATATTTAGGTCTGGATAATAAGTTAAGTCTAAGTATTTTTGTCCTAAATCTTTATATTGCTGATAACTTCTACGACCCGCTAATTCAATATATTGTGCTTTATACAATATGTCTGTACTACGATCAAAGAAAAATTTACCAGGATTAATTAAAAAATTATATCCTGAAATTTTGCTATTTGTTATTCTATAGTGTTTATATAAAATTAATACAAGACTTTTTGGATCTTTTTTAGACTGTTTTTGTAATTTTATAAGATCGAATCTAAGTAAATTTCTTTGAATCATAGTATATTATACTACAAATAATAGTTTAATACAAGTTAAAAATTCTATACCGTTAGTATATCCCAACCTTTTTTAAGATATAATCCTAGTCTATCATTATTTTGTTTTTTATCTAACCATCCACTAAATTGAATATCTACTACAATAGGATTTAATTTACCTGGATATGGTCTCATTATTCTACCTATAATTTGTTCCAATAAACTGTCATTACTCATTGGTACTGCTAATATAACACAACTTAGAATATTGATGGAGATTCCTTCACTAAAGATTTGCCTACTACCAGCAACGCACATTTTTGTTTTACTAAGCAATTGTTCTTTAGCTGAATGTCTTTCTTCTGTAGGGGTGTCGCCAGTAACCAACAAACACGTTTCACCAACATATTCTTTTACCTTTTCTAAAAATTCTACTCTATCAGCAATTATAAGTACACTATGACCAGCAATTATATGAAATTTTGCTAATTCACTTATATACTTTCTATAATATTCATTTTGTGTTAATTCATTAATTTTATCAACCCAACTAACTGTTGGATTTAAAACTAGTTTACTTTTTACTAAATGTACGGTAGGATTTATAGTATTACTTTGTGGTGGCCTATATACTTTATCACCAAAATAATCTTTAAATACAACATGTTTACCGTCTTTTCTAATCATTGTACCGCTCAATGCTAATCTATATCTACTATGAAAAGTATCTATAGTTTGACTAAAGGTTGTAGCAGGACAATGATGAGCTTCATCTAAAATAATTGTACCAAATTCTTTATTTATTTTATCTAAATATTTAACAATACTTTGAATATTACCTATTACTATAAAATGATCGTCTATTTCATAAAATCCGCTACCGATAATGCCGGGATCCATACCAAATAATACTTTAACTTCTTCACACCATTGATCTCGTAGCGCCGTAGTATGAGTAATTACTAGTGTTTTTTGACCCCACTTGTGTGCTATATGTAAAGCTGTAAAAGTTTTACCCCACCCTACTAACGCATTTATAAAACAAGTATCATTAGCTTGATTATATACGTCTATTTGTTCTGTACGTAACTCATATTTTGGTTTTGGAAACGGTACTGAGTTATATACACGTTTATCAATTATTTCATAATCTTCAGGTATTAAATCTGTTCTTCCTTGCGGAATACTAATCATTCCACCATTAAATAATCTATAATTCCTAATTGTTTCTATAGTATTAAATTTCTTAGATCCTGTATTTTTTGGAATTTTATAGGTTAATTGATTACTTATAAATTTTGTTGCAGCATTTCCAGGATTATCCATATAAATTCTATTACTAATAATAGCTTTCATACTAATCTCCAGGTAGCTTTAATTTTTTCACTTGATAATCCATATAATAAATATTTTCCTTTATAAGTTAAAATAGCAGCATATTTTTGTGTTATACCCGGTACTGTTAACGATTTAAATCTTTCACTAAATCCTTTTATTTCTAATATACAACCTATGCCATTAACTGGCAAAATTTGTATAATATCATGTGTTTCTAGTTTGGCGCGGGTAGTTTTTTTATACTTAAAAAGGATTCCACTTGTATCAATAAACCAAGTTTTTGGACAAGATAGTTTAATTAAATCTTGTATAGTATATATGGCAATGCGTAGAGGATATAATTTATCCTTATCTATATTTAATCTACGCATACCAATATTTTTGCCTTTTATATTTTTATTATCAATAATATAGCTATTTACTACTATTTCACTACTATCAGTTATATATTCATTATTTATGTAATAGATTCCATTATCAATTTCTGGATCACGTGTGCCTAGCTTAAATACGGGCCAAATTATTTGATCCAACTCTATAAGTTTCTTCGAAACTTCCAAAGCTGTAGTCATCGCCTATGTCCTGATCAACGCCAATAGGAAATCCACTAATATTACAGCCCCAGTCATATTGTGTACATTCGCGTAGTATATTACAGTATTCATCTACGTCACTGTCCTTAACAAGTGCCACGATTGAGTCATGTACAAGCATGAAGATTCTTGCGTCAAGCTTACGCTCTCTAACTGTTCTAGCAGTTTTAATAGCTCCGAGTAAGTTAACGTCGCTTGCAAGCGATTGGATTTCCGAATTAATTCCACTACGTACTTCGTGGGCTGCGATTCCTCGATCACTGCTGAATACATTAGGTAGGCGTCTTTTTCTGCCAAAAAAGCTGTAAGTATATCCATTTTGTTGAATAAATTCTTTCCTAGTGTCTAGCCATTGTTTTAATTTTTTAAATGTTGTAAAATACTGTTTAATATCATCGCGAGCACGTTCTACTGGATAATGTTGGCCAGTTGCTTTAGTAACTGTTACACTAACCTTATCTGCTCCACTACCATAAAGAATACCAAAGCTAATAGCCTTAGCACTTTGACGCATATCTGGATAGAGTTTCTTTACCTGCTCAACTTCGCAAGGCAAGTCAAATACCATTTTAGCTATACTGCTGTGAAAGTCGCCACCATCAGTAAATACTTTTTGTAAATTCTTATCATCACTCAACACAGCAGCATAATACATTTCAGCAGTTCTTAAGTCTTGCGAAACAATTTTATAACCCGCTGGAGCCTTGATACACCCTTTGATGATTGGGTCGTCTCTAGGAATTTGCTGTGCATTAAATTTACCACTGCTAGATAGACGACCACTAGTGGTAAAGATAAGATTAAAATTAGTACGTATCCTATCATCTTTATCCAACTCAGGAAGAATCTTATGTATATATGTATTTTGGATTTTTGATAACTTTCTAACCTGTAATATCGCTTTAGGAAGTTCATGCTCTTCACTTAATTGTTCTAGTACTTCTGCATCTGTTGAAATAGCACCTGTCGCTGTCTTTTTACCAGTTGGTGTTAATCCTAAGTAGTCGAATAAAATTGTACGTAATTGCATAACACTATTAGGATTAAAGATTTTATTTTCATTCTTTTCGAATAGCTTTACTTCATCAAATGTATAAATATTTTCTTTAGCTTGTTGAATTTTTTCTGTAAGGTAAATATCGGCTAGTTGCATACGTTCGCGACTAATGGGAATACCTACTTCTTCCATATCCATTAGGAATAATGTACCAGGAATTAAAATTTCTGTATAAACTTTATTTAACTTATCATTCTTTTGTATAATAGGCCAAAATTTGTTAAATAGTTCTAGTGTGACAGCTGTATCTATTGAAGCGTACTCACTAATAATGTCAAAAGGTATTAAGTCATATGTAAAGTTTTCATTGAGTACACCATGTTGACGACAATACTCACGCTTAAATTCATCCAATTTAGCGTCATAATCACCATAGTCTGTATATTTTAGTGCTAATTCTTTTAATCCATGACCATCATTTTCATCTAATGCATAGTGCATAACCATTGTATCGTGTACTTTGCTACGATCAAATTCTAAGTCAAGGTGATAGTTTAACATTTTATAGTCAAACTTCATATTATGAAAAACTACTATAAATTGCTTGCAAATTTGTTGTAGTAGTTCACTATTAGTTTCACTTAAACAATCACAACTAATATATCTACCATGATTAGGTTTATAACTAATACTGATACCTAGTACATAACCATCTCTGGGATAAAGACCTGTAGTTTCTGTATCAATTGCAACTACTCCTTGAGCACTTTCTAAAACTTCTTGTAAAAATTCATAGGCTTCGTCTTCAGTATCAATGCCACCAAAATCACCAGATTTAACACTTTTGGTCTCTCCAGCAATATATTTATGTATTTTATCTACTGCACGTTCAAAGTCTGGCTTACCTTCTGGTTTAAATGCAAGCATAGCAGGATTACTAATAGGTATAAACTTATCTGCAATAAGTTGACCAGCATAGTTTGTAACACTAGTAATTTTTGCATATTCTTTGGATGCTTCTGCGCCTACTAAAATTACTAAATCATATAGATCAATATCAATTTCTAAGTCTACATCTTTTTTCAATAATTTAGTAATTGGTTTTGAACTCATATGAAACAATTCAAAATCAAATTTAAAATATTGCTCATATTTTGTACGACTAGGTGCTTTATCTATAATAGCAATTTTCATTTAGTTATATATTCCTTGATACTTGTTACATCTGTTTGATCTAATTCGCCTGGATCAACACCTTCTGGTAACTTAATTATTTCTACAATAAATTCATCCTGTTCTAAGACCGGCTTTAATTGTTTTCCTGCTTTTTCTCCAGCTTCATCGCCATCAAATAAAATATAAATATGCGTAACGCCTTGAGCCCTAAAAGGCAATAATTTTTCTTTAGTTGATTTTTGTAAAGTATTTGTACCAAAACAACATACTACATTATGTAATCCTTTATCATAAAGATTTAACATATCAAAAATACCTTCAACTAATATTAGTGTTTTTTCTGGTTTTTCAAGATAACTAGGAAATAATGGCAACTCTACTCCACTAGGATAATTTAAATATCTTGGGTTACCATTACTTAGGGTATGTCTACCAACAAATACTTTAGTTCTATTAGTTATATCACTAATAGGAAATATTATTCTATCCTGTAATTTTTCTACTTGATTAGTATAAAAAGCCTTAAAATGTTTAAGTGTTTGACTACTAATTCCGCGAAAGGGCTTTGTCCATGGAGTGTGTCCATTTGGCAATTCTTGTTCGACAGATGCTTTTAAAGCTAATAGTTTTTGTTTAAGACTAAATATACGAATAGGTATAGGGTTAGTAAATATTCCAAAATGTTTGAATATATTAGTTTTAAATCCACAGCTAAAACAGTGAGCAACTCCATTAACACGATCTATTCTAAAACTAGGGTTATTATCTTCATGTTCTGGATTTAAACATTTTATTAAATAATCCCTTCCACTTACTATAAATTTAATATTATTTTTATTGAGAATATCTAATACTGGGTCACTCATAATTAAGTATGCCAAGGAAGATCTGCATTTGAATCATCTTGTTTTAAATCTTGTTTTTTATTTGTTTTTTTAATCGTTTCTTTTTGTTCTGGTTTATCAATACTTTGTGGACTAATTCTAAGAGTTTCCCAGTCTATTGGACAGGTAAATCTCATTTCTTTACCACCACGTATTTTAGTAGTTTCAAAACTAATTGCGCCAGTACTTTTATCATGAGCTTCCATTACTAGTGCAATATCTGCTGCATCAAGAATACCTTTTGCAAATCTAGCTTCACCACTAGCATCAATTTGATAAGGGCTTACTAAAACTACTTCATATTTTCTTGCTAAATTTTTTAGTTTTTTGCTAACTTCTATTTGAGGCCTCCAATCATACATATCACTGCCTTCGATAACAATTTGATTTAAGTAGTCTACAACTACTAATTGTAACTTTTCACCAAATTTAGCTTTTGCTTTACCTATATGTAAATCAATACTACTAATAGTTAGGTCTCTATCATCAACTATAATCATTTGATTATCTTGTTTCAAGTGATGATTTCTCACTAAATTTTCTTCAAATTTATATCTATCTCTATGACGTAAAAACTCTACAACTGTTTGATCAGAATCCTGAAACATTCTAGCTCTTGTTTTTACAACATTTAATACTTCAGTATCAGTTAGTTTATTTTGTTTTAGTCTTTGTAGATCTACATTTGCTAAAATACTAAGATTTCGCTCCATGACCTCGTGTGCGGTCATCTCTATTGAAAAGTATAGAGATGAAAAACCATTTTCATACTGATTAATAAAAATATTGCTACTAGTAATAGATTTACCGCTGCCTCGCTTACCGCCGATGAGTATAAGTTCCTGCCTAGCAACGCCACCAAGAACAGCATCAAAAGTGTTATTAAGTCCAAGATAAACACGTTCTTTTTCCAATTCATTAGGATGTCTAAACATCATTATGTCAGCCATAGTAAACACTTTTTCACTAGTATGTGTTTTTTCTTCTATGGTCATAGCTATTGTAGCTAAATTTTCTTTTATTTCATTACTATCATATAATGGAAGTTTATCTACAAATTTATCTAATAATTTTACTGTTTCGTTTTGTGTATATTGATCTATTAGTGCATCTAAAGCAATTTCTGCACTAACATCAGGTACTTCCGTTAGTCGGAGAGTTGCTAACGTTTTAGACGCTGGACCCTCCCTTAACGTAAGTGTTAAATCGTCAAACGAAGGTACATTATTATACTTTTCGTAATGTTTGTTGATTGCACTATAAAGAGAGCTGTACGCAGGGTCTAAAAATACTAACTTTAAACGTGCCCATAGTTCTAGGTTTTGTTCTGCTAGTAATTTATGTAAGACTACTGCACTTGTATCCAAAGTTATCCTACTTTCGATTCATTGTCAATTATTACTTGATCTATAATTTCTGTTACTTTATATAGTACTTCTTCTCTTAGTTTCCTAATATCTTGTTGATAGTTACCATTTTGCTCAAATAATAAACTGAGCTGTTCATGGGTAACTAATTGTTGCAATCCAAAATATATATGGTCATATGCCATAGTTGATTCTGGCATGACTTCTACTTTTGCTGTTTTTCCATAATTATCTGTAGCTAGCTTTACTACTTCTTCTATTGTAAAACTTTGATTATCATGATATGTTATAGTAACTTTCATACTAAGCCTAAAGTAAAAAAGGCTGGGAGCTTTTTACGTCTCCCAGCCTGGGTTTTTAAGCAACTAATTAAGCTGCTTGTCTGGCTTCTGCTTTAGCCCGTTTTGCTGCACCATCATAATCGGCAACTTTAATTCCACGACGTGTTAGTAAAGTCTTTAAACCACGTTCTGTTTTATCAATAGCAGCAGCAATTTCTGCAACAGTCATACTATGAATTTTTGAACCTAGTTCTGTAACAGGATCAACTTGTTCTTTAGCATAGCTATTTTTCTGAGCAGGAATCTTAGCAATTTGACCTTTACGTGTAAGACTAAGTGCTTTACCACGAACACTAGAAATAGATTTATTAAGTGCTGTAGCAATATCTTCAATAAAAGCACCTTTTTCTGCAAGTGTAATAAATTTATTTTCTTCTGCTTCTGTATAAGTACGTGCTACTTCTACTTTTTCTGCAGGTTTAACACTAGCAGTCATTTCTAATGCTAATAGTTTTCCTTGAATTTGTTTTGCTGTAAACTTTCCATCCATAAACTCTTCCGCAATTTGTTTATAGGTAAGATTACCGGCATTGTTTACTACAAATTCTGCGAGTTCAGCGCTCTCATCTTCAGTAAATGCACTAGTTTTTTCTTTTGCCATACTAGCTACTTCTACTTCAAGTTGACGTAACTTGCTAGCTACACTACGAGGAGTAAATTCTTCGCCTAGTGATTCGGCTACTTCCATAACCTTATCAGCACTAACTGGTCTTTGTTTACCAATAAGTTTCATAAGCTGTGCTACGGTGTCTTCAGACCATTTTTTGGTTTTTTCAGTCATTGATTTGTTCTCTTAAAAAAGTTTCTAAGTTTGTAATAATTTTAATTCCGAGTTGTTCGGCTTTTTTACGTTTTGTACTGCTTCTATCTTCTTCATCAACTAAATAGTTAGTGGCCTTAGTTACTGATTCGGTTATAATAAAACCATTTTGTTCTAATATTTTATAGGCCTCTGCCTTAGTTTTAAAAGAAGATAATTTACCAGTAATGCATACTGTTTTTGTTTCATTCTGCACTATGGTAGTTTCGCTATTAAATGAAAAAGGTAAAAATTCTTTCATTTCTACGAAATCTGTTTCTAACCAGTTTAATAAATTACTAGTTACTTTTTCTCCTAAACCAGCTTGTTTACAAGTTTTTATATTAATTTCGTTAATATTTTTAACTACTTTGGATATTTTTTGACTAGCTGTGTTTCCTACTAGTGGTATACTAAAACTTGCTAGTATTTGATCAAGTGTTGCTAAACGACTACTATCTATTTGAGATATTAATTTTTCAGCTAATTTAATACTACCTAACTGTTTAGCTACTGTATCTAATTCTAGATAATAAATTTCTGTAATATCTGTAAGTTCTAACTTTTCGATTGTTTTAGTGCCCATACCCTTAATATTCATAGATTTACAAAAATGTTCTATTCGTTTAAGTAATTGAGCATCACATGCTTTATTTCTACAAAATAATTGATCATTAACCAATTCTAATTTATAGTTACAACATGGACAGTGTGTTGGTATTTCAATCTTCATAATCATTTATTAACTTAAGATATTATTATACAGCAGTAATTAGTAATTTACAAGCTAAAATTTTATTACCCCTTAGCAACTAAAAATTATGCATCAACTTTATGTAGTATACAAGGTATAATTTCTCCAGCACGAGCAACTGCTACAGTATCGCCTATACGTAGATCTAAAGCTTCGATAAAACCTGGATTATTTAATGTTGCTCTGCTTATTAGAGCATCACCAATGTAAACAGGATCTAGTATTGCTGTTGGTGTTACTTTTCCAGTTTTACCAACATTCCATTCAACACCTAATAATTTAGTTTCTACATGTTTAGCACGCTCTTTACGAGCATAAGCACCCCTAGGATGTTTACTAGTATAGCCCATTTCTTGAAACTTAAAGTTATCATTTACTCTAATTACTAGACCATCGCTAGGATAGATTTTATCTAAATCTGGTTCTAGTACTGTACTAAAACCTAGAAACTTAAGATAGTTCATTTCATCTGTCCACAATTGGTAGTGACTAGGACTAATTTGATATGCAAAAAATTCTAGTGCTCTAGTGCGAAATTCTGCTACATCTTTAAGATTTAAACTACCCGCAGCATAATTTCTGGAATTTTCTATGTGTAATGGGGCTACAATCTCACCTGTGATTTGTACTGTTAAGTTGTTATTTAATTGTAGGGGAACAAGATTACCATGTTCATACATTTTATCTGTAATAACTTGACCTTCAATACCATCACCACGAGTAAGTGCTTGAGTAAGTATGCCTTCTTGATATAACAAACTAATAGCTGCGCCGTCAAGTTTAATACTAGTTGTAACGTCAAGTCCTGCTAATGGATCAGATTTGTTATCATCTTCATAAAATTTTTGAAGGCTATACATTTGATATAAGTGTTTTGCTTTCTTACCATGCACAGCAGCACCTACTTTAGTATAATCACAACTTTCTGCTAGTATATCAAAAATATAATCACTAATAGTTGGTTTACCTGCATAATAGGCTTCGCTTGCTTTGTCTAATAATTTGTGTAATTTATTCATAAATAATATTATAGCAGTTTATGGTATAGATTTCAAGTTATTTTTTTACAATGTTGTCGTGAAAAAACTTAATAACATCTTCGCCTTCAGCTTTTGCACAAATGTCTAATAAACCATATAATAGGTTATGTATGTTTTCTATACTAGCAGGAATACTAACTCCTTCACGACTAGGAATCCACTCTCCTTCATAACTTAGAAAGTATTTACGTAATTGTATGTATGTTATGTTTCTAAAATCATTTACTACTAATTTTATTTGAAAACCTTTTTCCAAATTTTCTTCTATTAGACGTTCATATAATATATTACTATCCATAAAAATCTTTAATCAATATTTGCCGAATTTTTGAATATTTTGTATCAAAAATTTTATTACTCATATTTTATATAAATATTCTTCTGAGTATTTATATACATTTAGATCATCGTCTATTAGTAGTGATATTTTTTCATTTTCAATCAAATCAGGATGTATCCACCAATCTTCATAACTACATCGTTTTAAACGATCCGCACATATATCATTTACTATTAATTTATAACCTAATTCTTTTAGGTATTGTCTAGATAAGTCCCTACAATCTTGAGTAATATCAGCGTAATAATCGTGTTCATAAGTTATTACTCTAAATTTATACTTATCAAATGGTATTTTCTTTAGTATTTCATATGTTGTAGTTGCAGGTTCTGCATCTAACTGTAGATAATCAATTACATTAAAATTATTATCAGTTATTTCTTCTAAAATAGATAAATAATTTGCAGTAACAGCGTCTTGTTCTATACATTTATTTTTTCTATTTTTATTATATAAATCAACTAAATTAGAATTTATTTCCAATCCTAAACCAGTCCAATTAAATTTAGACTCTAATAAAAATGTATTATTTCCAGTATTTGGATGTCCGCTACCTATCTCAAGATAAGTACCATTTTCTTTACCATTAAGTATTGATAATATAAACATATCTTGTAATGATTGAGAGTAACTACAGTCTATAATTTCTGATTTTGAAAAATTGTATTTTAATCTATTATAGTTATCTTTAGTATAGATAGTAAAAGGTTCGCTGCTACCAAGTCTTGTAATATTTTGTTGTAAACTAATTCTATGAGGCAAATCCATTTGTTTAAACAAAGTATTTTTTAGCAGATGAAAAATAGCTCTACTCTCTTCTCCGCGGCCCATATGCCAAGCAGATATACCTTTTTGAAATAATGGACCATATAATGAAGGATAATTTAATTTAAGTTGATATTTATCGTCAGTTGCAGTTTTTGTTGTAGCTAATTCTGCAAATAAATATGCATCTACCCATTCCCCACTATTTTCATAAAGTCTAGATAAATAATAGTATGCTTCTGGTCTATCTGGTAATATTTTAATTGCATGCTTATATAAAGTCATTACACTGTGTTTTCTATTAGCAGGTATTTCAAAACATTTAGCACATTGAATTAAACAATAGTACTGTTGTTCCTTATTATCACTAACTTCAGCGGTCTTTAAATAGAATGTTAAAGCAATAGCATATTGCTTATCAGCATAATATTGTTCAGCTACTTTAAATCTATTATCCACACTTGGATCATATATGAAACTATAGAGTAAATCTCTTATTCTAGACATATTTTTTCCATTATTTTTTTAGGTATTTTTAGTATATAAGGAGCATTATCTTGTAGACCAAAACTTAATAGAAAATTATTTTTATAATTTGTCATACCTGCACAAAATTCTATTTTATGATCAAAAAAACTAAATTCTGGAGTAGTTTTAATTATATTCCAATCATTATCCCAAACTATAAAACAATGCCTATAGATGGCATTTTTTCTTCCTTGTTCTGATTTGTATAAATAAACAGTATGCAAGCAAGCAAATCTGTATTTATCATTTAACCTAATTACTTGTGATCCGCCACGAAAATCTCTAGGATAATAAAAACTTGTTCCTAAATATGTTTGTGTTGTAGTATTACTTGTTATATTTGCTTTTACTACTTCTGTGGGATTACACCATTTTACGTATTCAAATTCACTATCAACTATTGGCATCCAATTTTTTTCACAATAACTATTTTTATCTATTGGAGGTTCTAATCTATGCCTTGCTGTTTCTTTAACTATATTTTTATTAATATCCAATAAAGATAATTCTATTCTACCCTGACCATTAGTAGTAGTATCTCTTCTTACTCCACTAACATAAATTTTATTATCCCATTTAACTATTCTACAGTCTTCAAGACCTACAAAATTCCATATGGGTTTTACATCTAATAAACTAGTATCTACTTTTGTAATATAATTATATTCTAAATTCTCCGGATTTAATTCTCCAAAGTAATTAGTTGTAGTCAGAGTCATATCATTTTCTGGATGACAGTAATGTAATGGCCCCCAAAAACTTTCAAAATAATCATGTTCTGCATGATAGAGTGTAACTTGACAATGACGAATATTTAGATAAAGTTTATCTAAATATTCGTCATAATAAACACTAGGATTAAATATACCTGTACCATTAGTTTTTTCAAAATCCAGTAATAGTGGATATATATCACCACCATTATCTAGTATATATTTTACAAACATTATTATCTTCCGCAAATTAACATAATATCAGTTGCCGAATACTTATTCTGCATACCTAACTCAATACAACTTTGTTTGCTTGCATGACTAGCAGCCATTGGGCCGCCAATCATTAACACAAACGCTACTACTAATATAATTACACCAATTGCACCTTCTTTAAAGGTACTACTCATACTGCTACTCCAATTTTTCTTAAATGTTCTAGACTAGCTAATTCATAAGCTGGCTGCCAACACCACTGTAGCCACTTTTCACTAAGTAGCCACATTGAGTATATATACCCATGTTTAGGGTCAAATTTTTCCATTTTAATTTTAGCTAAACTATCATATCTAGTACTATACACTATTTCATCACATTGGAATTTATCTCGCACTGCACCATCCGGTATTAATTGTGGAGTAAAGTAGTTATGACCAGGTTGACGAATGGGTACGTTATTATCTTCTAATACTTGTTTAATTAGATGCGATCCTCTATAAGTCATTTTAGTAATAGACTCAATAGTAGCACCACTTAAATATTCTTGAATAATGCTAATACGTTCATTATCTGTAATAGGTTTACCACGCAATTTAGCTTTTTGTTCGGCTATACGTTGCTGTTTTTGCTTAAATTCTTCAATAATACTTGTAAGTCTAGTAGTATTATAAGCCATACCAAGCATCTGACAAGCATCTTTCTTAGTAATTGGCTTACCTTCATCAGGCTCTAATAATTTAATGACTCTAATAATATTTACATCAGTCATTTTTTCTTGTTCAAGATCAGTTTTACGACGCTTTGCCAATCGTTTCTCCAGAACTAAAAGGCGGCACTAGGCCGCCAATTTTATTGTGAAATTATGCTGCTTTTAATACTTGTGTAAAGTAGATAGCTGCTTTGCCTGTGAGTTTGCCCAAGATGTCATCATCAATAGGCCCACCTTTTGCGGTAATCGCTGCTTTGAGTTCAGCAATACTAGTTTCTTTTGAGACGCGCTTACTACCGCTTTCTGACGCACTTTTAGTTGTCTTAGCTGAACCGGCACTGGGGTCTTTTTTAACATAGACTCCAGCCTGTACGAGTACCATGCGTACCCCATTAGGTGACATTTCAATTTCCTCTGCGATGTCTTTGCAGATTTCAGTTGAACTTTCAGGTGTTGGATCTGCCTGTTCATACATTTTAATAACTTTAGCTTTGAGTTCATCTGTCCAGCTCGATTGGGTTGCCATAATTTTCCTTAATGAATATTTATATTATGTTTTGGATTAAGTGTTTTAATTAAATCTTGTTCTAGTAATTTACTATACATAGCTTCATTACTAGCTACAAGCATGTATAATAGTGCACTAGGAACTAGGCTGTCTGGTAATTCTGTTAAATCTTGTTTATTTTCTATACACAGCTGTTCCAGTTTTGCTCTAAATTGTATACTATATTTTATTGTTTCATGAAGTTGAATACTATCCCATACTCTAAATTTAGACATACTCTACTTGAATATCTTTCATAGACTCTGGTTTGAATCTACGATAATTATGTTTTAAATCAAAATCAGCTAGTAGAGCCATTGTTTCTTCATGTTGTTTTCGACGTAATTCGCCCATACTTTGGCTAAATTCAGCAAAGGTTTGATTATCTAAATTAGATACATCCCAACCTTCAATAAATTTAGATGGAGCAATCAATTCAATAACTGCGCGATTACTTACCGAACCATCCTCTTTAGTATAACTAAATTCGAGTAGTTTCATCTATAGCCTTTCATTATCAATGAAATAATATTATACAGTATTCAGTATAACAAATCAATAAAAAATTTTTAATCTTGTTTTAAAATTTCTTGCTTTAATGCTTCATAAAATTTTACACTGTGCTGATTGCTAAAAAGTGCTACAAATAATGTAGGAGCAATAAGAGTACTTATAATAATATACACTACTGAACTCAGCACAGGACTATTAGTAAAAGTATTAATAATATTTTTTTGTTTAGCCTCTTTTACCAAAGGCATAAAATAAAAAAGCCAAGCACATATACTAGTTGAAATAGCAAATACTAAGTATATGATTAACCAATCCATGCAGGTCTGCCTTGTCCGTCGTGTGCTCTAGCACCAATACTAAAACTAACGCGACTAGTTTGATTAACTTTTACAAGACCTGTAGGCTTATTATAAGTATTTAAAGCATCCTGTTCAATTTTATGATTAGCATTAAACATATTTACATTAACTCTACCAGCAAATTGCTTGAATAATTGTGCAATACGAATATTACCGCTAGTCCAAAAAGGAGCTTTAGGAGTTTTACGACGATATTTAATATTTGATAGGGCTTTTTCCGCACAACTATCATTGGGATGTGTTTTTAGATGTCGATTAAGTTTCTTTTTACGATTAACTTCCCATAACTTATTGGTTTGATATCTAGACCAATAATTTTGGTCACTTTTACTACTTGTTTTACCTTTTGCCATTTATACCTCAATATAATTTATAATAGCACCCCATTCGTCCCAAATCCAATCTTGTAGCTGTGCTGGACTTGACCATGTAATTGCATCTATATCTGAATTATCTAAAAAATATAACATGGCATCTAATTCATTTTTACCATATATAATTTCTAAATCAATACCATCATTTTGATCACTATAAGCAATAACAAATTTTTTGTCTTGTGTTTCCATAGCCTTTCCTGTATCAAAGAATATATATTATAACAAATTACCCACCATTTGTCAACAAAATATTTTTAGAATAAAAAACCAGCTTAAGCTGGGTCTAAAATCCTATATATTTTGATCTAATAAAATTTATATCATATTTGTAGTAGCCGCTATCTTCTAATAAAACATTATTTTTATTGTAGGGGTATTTTGGAACATCTAACCATCTCCACTTATTGCCCCATTTATTGGTTAAATAAACATTTTCATTTACATATCTGCCATAGTCAATTTTTTCTTTTATTGATAAGTCATTGCGCCAAGTTTGGGATCCAGATTGTGCATAATCTAATGTTTCACCATGAAAATACGGTAAATTTACATAATCTTGAATATCATAAAAATTACGTATTCTCATAGCATAATCTAAATCTTCACAATATGCGGGATAGCAATTTTCATCAAATAATCCCCAAGTATTAATAACCCAATCTTTTATTAAAAATAAATCCCACATACCAAGATTATCTCCTTGAGAGCGCCCAAATACAATGCCAGTAACTGGATTATTTGCTTTTTCTATCATTGTTTTTAAAAAGTTTGGGGTAAATGCTATATCATGATTTACAATAATCCAATATGGATGAATTATCATAGATTTGATTATTAGATTCCATGCTGCTGAACAACCAATATTACTTGGCATTGTACATATATGTAGTTTTTTTATTAAATCATTTTTTAAGTATTTTAATTTTATATTTTCTAATTCACTAGAAATTTGATCGCGTCCATTATTATTAATAATAATAAAATTATCTATAGGATAATCAATACTTGTTAATAATCTATCTATCCAGTGAACACCATTTACAATGGCTGTTCCCATAACAGGAATAGGAATCATTTTTACACCTTATTTTTGGTGCCCCCTCACGGAGTCGAACCGCGCACCAACGGATTATGAGTCCGCTGCTCTAACCAAGCATGAGCTAAGGGGGCATATATACTTTATTAATCTATAAAATTAAACCAGCCACCAATAAAATTGGTAATATTATTTATAAAGTATTCTTTCATTATTTTTAATTTGGTCTGTCTAAAAACTATCTTAAGGTTTTTATTGCAGATATTACTGTAATAACTTTATGTGAAACGGCAAATCGGCATCGAATCCACAATCATTTGCTTGGAAGGCAAATTCTCTACCAATTAAGCTACTACTGCGTGGAGCGGGAAACGAGTCTCGAACTCGCGACCTTAACTTTGGCAAAGTTACGCTCTACCAACTGAGCTATTCCCGCACTTTGATTAATTCTACTTTTACAAATTGATATTCGTCTAAATACCAGCGCAAAAAATGTTTTGCTTTAAATAAACTAATATACTCTAGTCGTTCCACTTGTCATCTTCATTTTCATTTTCATCATTATCTTCAGCATGTGTACTAGTAATTACTAGATCAACATTACTATGATTGTCAAGTTCATCCATTAATTCTGCTAATAATTTTAGCAGACGTGTATGATCGTAGTGATCTTCATCGTCACAGTTAAAACTAACTTCTAGATTATGTGTACTAAGTTGTAAGTGCATTTAATTCTCCAATTTATTGTAGCGGCGGTTGATTGGTTAATAAGGCCAACCGCCAAAACCCCACTTAGCTTAAGCAGCTAAGGCAAAGACCTCGTCGTTTGCATTTATTTAATTTGCTAGAATTACGCTCTTCGCCTAGCGAGTTGTCCACGTCAGTACTCTTCACCATGTCGAAACCATGTCTGGCCCATCAGAAGCACTCTGGGACGCCGTTTTCGCATCTCGCGGATAACGACCAAGACTTACATCAGAATGCTTTTGGTGGACCAGGCGGGAGTCGAACCCGCGTCCACAATGTTTTTCCTTCTATATCATACAACTATAAATTTAATATAAATATTGTTTGTAAAATTTATTATAGTTTCATAATAAAATTCATAGAAATACTAATTCTATTTTTATTACTTAAATTTTCTTCAACTTTATGTTGCAAATGCGATCTAAATATTACTATAGTTTTTTCAGTTGGTTTATAACTACACCGATCTGCAGTTGTAAAAGAAATATCATCATCTGTTTTAGGTAATGAATAATTGTCCATAAATCCAGCATGACTTTTGAATATAAGATTACCACTATTTTCCGGAACATCCAAATAAATAATTGCGCTAAAATGACTCCAAGAATGGTTGTGATATTCTTGATAGTTTCCTGGTTTTGATATATTAAACCAAAAATCTTTACATTCTATTTTAAAATTCTTACTTTTTGTATAATTTTTTGCAAATTCTATAACGTGTTTTTGTGCTTTATCTATAGTTTTTTTTACTGGAATATCTATAGATGTAAACGCATCATAAATACCTAAAGTATTATATGTGTTGCACTGCCATTCAGTTTTTGGTTTTGGATTTTCTTTATTTATTTTAAATAGTATATTATATAAATCTTCATATTCTAAATCAATATGATCACAATATATTAGTGTAGGAAAAATACTTAGAATTTTAGAATCATCAATCATAATATAAATACAATTTAATAAGTAGTTTTTAAATTAAAAATAGCAATCTAATAAATATATTTAGTCTATATAATATTTGCATCTGATAATATTGTATAAACACTAAAATCTATATAAGGATCATATATTTCCGTTCCTAGCGATATCCAAAAAGCTAGTCTACCATGACTTCTTTCTATAGGAATTTCGTTAAATAATATACCACCAACTGCATTAGTTATACTATTTACCAAATCTGATATACTAGATATATCTTCGTCCCAAGGAACCGCAATTATATCTAAATCCTTTTGTAAACTACCGTGTAAACAACACGCATATCCATGTTGTTTACATACTTCATTTATTATTGGATAAAGAAATGAGTATATAGCAGGACTAGGTTTTACTAATGGTTCTGTCATAAGGTTTGTACTATTTCACGAATACGTTCTTCTAATACACCAATAGCAGTATTGTAGTATCCACCATCGCTGTCCATAGACTTGTATTTCTTTTTTAGTCGTTCTACTTCACGAGTAAGTACACCAATCTTAACATGATCATCAGGATTTTGTCCACTATAAATACTATTGTGAATTGCTAAGTAGCCTGCACACTGTGCTTGTAAATAGCTGCTTTCATCAAATCCAAATACTTGATAGAGAATATAGCGATAACTACCTTGCTGCTCAATCTCGCCATTGTAGATTCTACGACTCACAGCACAAAAAGCATCAAGTTGCTGCTCTTTAGTTAGTGAATTCCAGTACTGTTCACTTTTATCTTCAAATTCTTTGATCACCTGATCAAAAACTTTACTAGTTTTGTCAAGATTTTCTAGTAGTTTACTACTCATGACGTAATTTTTCCTTGCTGTGCTATTGACTCAAAACAATCCCACAATTTATTAAATTTTAACTCATAAATAGTTTCTAAGCCAAGTAAATAATTTGCAATCTGGTCACGAGTATATGTATCATCCTCAAGAACTTTTTCGTAAAGGTGTTTAATCTCTGTGGTAATTTCCCAGTTTTTTAATATAAGTTGTTCTAGGTCAAAGCGATTATATTTCATTTTAGTATAAATTTTAGTCTGTCAGCCGCATAACTAGCAGCAAATGCGTTTGGTTTAATTAATGCTTCTAGGTTACAAGTACCGCGTATATATCCTATAGCTTGTTGCACAACTTGATTGCTAGCATGTTTAGCACTAGGATTAATATCTAGATGTACTTCTACTAATCTGTCTTCAATAACATCTTTTAGTTCTAGGTATATTTCACTAACCTTATAGACCTCTGTCATCAATCTAATATTAGGTCTATCTTTACGTTGATCGTAATCACGCTCTCGTTGATGATAACCAAATATTTTGCAGCCGTGTTTGCCGTCAATATGTACTACAATAGCAACTGTATAGTCTGCATACCATATGCGATCTAAGCGATTACGTTCGCTGTCTGCTCCTAGATATATTTTTGTTTCTTGACTACTGGTTGTGATATAATGTTTAACTTCACTAATATTAAACTGTTTCATTGTAGTCTCCTAGTAGTGCTAGAGTATGGCCTCTGATAGAGAGGCCATAATGTAATACTACTCAACGTATCTGTAGTGTTTGCCTAAGTCAACCAACATTTGTTTAAA